>Ga0209042_1002123_pt1 | contig 13609 bp, 11 predicted proteins | sample SaaInlV_200m_DNA_6_FD_184649 | JGI IMG/M metagenome (GOLD analysis project Ga0209042, IMG submission 184649) | Marine microbial communities from expanding oxygen minimum zones in the Saanich Inlet - SI037_S2LV_200m_DNA (SPAdes) (version 2) | ecosystem: Environmental > Aquatic > Marine >...
CATGAAAAACGCCCTTTCTCAGCCCACCTGTCCAAGCACTCGTCGCAAGGCTGCCCCGCCGCTCTCCAGCCTTCCTGTGGCTTCGGCGTAGACGGCAGCGTAGGCGGGTGCGTAGACGGGGCGTAGACAGCACGTAGGCGGCACGTTGTCATTGCCGCCTACGCTCGATCTTTTCCAGAACAATTCTATTGGAATTTGCCCACCCATCAAAAATCGCCTCCCAGTGCCAAACTGTAACGGGTTGCTTTTTCCACGGGGTTAAGTTCTAAATCTCCGCGCGCATAAGCTTTGAGCGCATACTGCAAAAAGGTGGAGATCAGTTCCCCAACAGGCACATCCAGACCCTTCGCGGATGCCAGCACCCCGATCTCATCTTTGAGTTCAGGCGAGAAGTTCCTCCAGGTAGTCACCACCCGCCAGGATTCTCCTTTGGCGGATTTTCTTTTTCCTGTCTTTCTCACTTTCCCGACAGGTGCACCATCAGATGGGAAAAGCGTCATGCGCAGGCGAGCGGGGTTCGGTCGGGGAGATAAATTCAAGTCTCCGCGACTGTACGCATCCAGTCCATATTCCAACAGGGCACGTGCAACTTCGCCGTTCGGAACACATAATTCATCCGCGATCTGCCGCACCCGCAAGGCAGTCTTTGGATCGACACCGCGATAGACCACCTTTTCACCTTGATGCTTTCTTTCCCAAGTTCGATCACGCTCGCGCGGGGCAGCCACAGGCAAAGACTCGAATATATCCGGCGGACTGGCATGGGAAGTTTGTTCATGGGGAACGCCAAAAGGATTTCTACGATCGCTCATATCTCCTCCTAAAACTTCAGAACCAGCTTGGTCAGGTTCATATATTCTTCAGCGGAGCGGCACTTATCGTCATATTCAAAGATGGTCTTTCCGGACGCCGCACACTCCCGCAGGATCGTGGCACGGTGGATAGGGGCTAAGACACTCTCTCCAAAACGCTCTTGGAGTGCATCGTTTGTGATCTTGCTCTCTCGTGTCTGGGCGTCATAGAAAGTTGGCAAGATCCCAAGCAGGGCACCTTTCCAGCCCTTCTTCTGCTGGAGAATGCTCATCATATAGGCGACCTTGCTCACTCCTTCGGCAGAGAGAAACTCGGTTGCGGTCGGCACGATCACCAGATCAGACGCCCAGACTGCCCGCTCCTGGATACCGCCCACACTGGGTGCGGTATCGAAGATGATGTAATGAAGTCCTTCCTTCAGGAAAGGCTTTAGCGCAGTACGGATCGACGATACAGGTTGATTCTGGGCATTCAGCACCGTTTGGGCTGCCATCGTCTGCTGATCTCCCGGATAAAGATAGAGACCCTCTCTGCCGGATGAACGTACCCAGGACTGGACAAAGCTGCTCTCCTGCGGCGAATTGCCCATCGTTAGTAAGTAAAAGACGCCCGATTCCGGATTGCGTCCTAAAGCCGTTGCGGATTGTCCTTGCGGATCCAAATCCACCAGCAGGACTTGCTTGCCTCGCAGCGACAGCCCATGTGCTAAAGAAACGGCAGTGGTGGTTTTGCCGACACCGCCTTTTTGGTTCGCGATACAGATGATTTTCGTCATTCAGTAAAAACTCCTATGGATTAAAAAACTTCCAAACCAGGAAGCCCGTCAGCACGCCCAAAATAATTGAAACAAAAAAGACAGCCATACCGATAAGAATGCCCTCAAACATGAAATCACTCCCCCTGTCCTGGCTTGAGTACTTCTAGATCCGTCTTATCTTCGGCTTTAACCTTTGGGGCTTGCTGGCAAAGTTCCTCGCTGGCATCATTCCGCCAACTTAAAATCAAACTATAAATTTGCCCCAATCTATAACGCTCATCGGGACTTAAAAGTGGGAACTTATCAGGAGGAGGGTGATTGTTCATGTGGATATTCCTCCTCACAAAGATCAGATGATGAAACACTTGGGATTGGCACCAATCCCCTCCGCTCCAATTCCTGACGAATAATCAGAGCTGCCTGCGCTTTGGGCACACGATATTCTTGAACCGCAAGATCCGATAGCGCGTTCAAGTCCTGATCGCGCAAATAGATAATGAGTTTCGGCATCCTTCCTCCTTGACTGGAATAATAAAAAAGAGTGTCGCTTTGAAAAGCGACACTCTTTTACCAGTTGAGACTCCGAGAACTCTACGGTTTGGACTATGAGAAGTCTCCGAAATTAGGCTCCAGGCTTTTTCTTCTGTTTTTTGGTATTTGCCAAATCCTTAAGACCAGCCTCCGCCAAAACTTCATCACGCCAATCATAGAAAGTCGTAGACGGAACATCTGGCATTCCCGTTGACGTGGACCCAAAATGCTCTTCCAGAAATTGTGGCAAAGTAAGCGGGTAATTTGGGCCACGATTTTCCCATGCCAATACAACACGGCGTATGACCTCATCGGGATATCTCCGAGGCCTGCCACGACGCTTGGGCTTACGGATCGCGGCCAGAACTTCCTCGTCTACAGGCTCTGAACGTTCCGCTGCATTGGCAATGACTGTCTCTTCTAATTCTTTTCTTTGCTCTTCACGAACCAAAGAAAACAACCAGGGAAAGATACGCGATAAGGTGTTGAATAATTTCTGATTTCGCTTTGCTATCCAAATTAATACCCAGGATAGGATCATCCCGAAAAAGAAGAGACTGAGAACCAAAATCGCAATTCCGGCACTCACGGCTACAGTCAACTTATTATCCAGATTTACGGTCAGATAGGAGTAAAGCCTTCTCAGAGCCAGAAATAAGATGAAAAGAAGACCAATATATGTGAAATAAAAGAGTTTTTTTCCTTTTGTCATAACAAAATCACCAGTCGAAAAAGATACATTATTTTACTAGCCCTTCGAAAAAATGAAAACAGGAAACTCTTCGAATATCATCCATGCTCAAGTTATAATATCTACATGGAAGATTGGCTCACAACATATCAAGCAGCTGAACTTAGCAGCTATAACCCAGATTATATCCGACAACTCATTCGCGCCGAGAAGATTCTGGGGCGAAAATGGGGTCCATCCTGGCAGGTAAATAGAAAATCGCTTGAGCAGTATCTCAAAAAAGCAGCGCCTCCAGGAAAACGTCCTGGACCAAGACCTCGTCCTGACTCAAAAAGGCGATAATACCCGCTTTTGACACGGATTCTTAGACAGAACTTATAAAATGGACTAATCTGGTGGGATATAATCTTTTTATTATTCAACAACCTGAACGGATACCCTTTCTATGTCCAACCTCTTAGCAAACGCTACATCCCCCTACCTGCTCCAACACGCTGATAATCCCGTCCACTGGCACGAGTGGAATGAGGAAGCCCTCGCCAAAGCCAAAGCTGAAGATAAACCGATCTTTCTCTCTATTGGTTATGCTGCCTGCCATTGGTGTCATGTGATGGCGCACGAATCCTTTGAAGATGAAGCAACCGCTGCAGTTATGAACGAACACTTTATCAATATCAAAGTCGATCGCGAAGAACGCCCCGATATTGACAGCATCTATATGAAAGCCGTCATAGCCCTCACCCAACGCGGCGGTTGGCCTATGTCTGTATTTTTGACGCCCGATCTGAAACCCTTCTATGGCGGCACTTACTTTCCTCCAGAGCCACGTTACCAGATGCCTTCTTTTACGCAAATTTTGACCGGCATCGCTGCTACATGGAAGGATGACCGCGCCCAGATCGACGATGTCAGCACCCAGCTTACACGCCAAATCCAGACCGAAGCCGGGATGACCAGCAATAAAAAGAACATTACGCCTGAGCAGGTTGCATCCGCTCGAGAGCGTCTTAACGAGACCTACGACTGGCAAAACGGCGGCTGGGGCGCCGCGCCCAAATTCCCACAGGCGATGGCAATCGAATTCATGCTGCGCGATACCGAAGCCTACACAGGCAAGTCCGCCCCATTGCATGCCCTCGATGCGATGGCACGCGGCGGTATCTACGATGTGGTCGGCGGTGGTTTTGCCCGCTACAGCACGGATACAAATTGGTTTCTGCCGCACTTTGAAAAGATGACCTACGACGGCGCTCTACTAGCGCGTGCCTACCTGCACGCCTGGCAGATTACCGGCAAACCCCATTATCGACAGATCTGCGAAGAAACGCTCAGTTTCTTTAACCGCGAAATGCGCGATGAACAAGGCGGGTTTTATTCTTCACTGGATGCTGATTCGGAAGGTGTCGAAGGAAAGTTCTATGTCTGGACGAAAAGCGAGCTCGACAAAATTCTAAAAGATGACTATGCGCTATTTGAAGCAGCGTATGGGATCAGCGCACAGGGCAACTGGGATGGGAAAACCGTTTTACAACGCACAACTGATGACCAAACCCTTGCCGCCCGCTTCGCGCTTGCACCAGAAGAGATTCCCACAAAATTAGCAAAATGCCATCAAGATCTATTGGTTGTACGAGACAAACGCATCCGCCCCGGCACAGATGACAAAGTCCTGACCGAGTGGAACGGGCTCATGCTAATCGCTTTTGCTGAGGCAGCACGTGCCTTCAACAATAAAAATTATCTGGAAATCGCTCAAAAGAACGCTGACTTCCTACTCATCGCCCTGCGCCCAGACGGCCAACTACGTCGCGCATGGCGCCAGGGACAAGTAGGTAGCGAAGTCTTTTTAGCAGACTATGCCGCGCTTATCCTTGGACTTCTTGAAGTCTACCAAACCGACTTCAACAACCGCTGGTTTGTCGCTGCCAATGAGTTGGCGGATGAGATGATCGAAAAATTCAGCGATCCTGAAGGTGGATTTTTTGATACCACACAAGAAGCAGCTGAAAGCTCATCACTGCCCATTCGCCCTAAAGAATTACAGGATAATGCTATACCATCAGGGAATGCTCTAGCTGTTGAAGCCTTGCTCAAGCTGGGTGCCTTCACGGGGAATGCTGATTATCGCCAGCGAGCAGAAGAATCGCTAGGGCTTGTGAGCGAATTTGCAACCATTTATCCAAGCGCCTTTGCCCAATGGTTATCAGGCGCAGATTTTGCGCTTCAACATATCAAGCAGATTGCTATTATTGGAGACCTTGATAGCGATGGAACACAGGCACTTATTGAAGAAATGCGGTTAAAATATCGACCAAATACAATCATAGCAGCAACACCACATCCTATCCCCGAAGATGCGCCGGCTTTATTAAACAACAGAACACTCAAAAACGATCTGCCAACAGCTTATGTATGCGAAGGTTTCGCTTGCAAACTTCCAGTAAATACTGTAAAAGAGTTACGTGGACAATTAGATCATTAGCAAGTCGAATATAATAGATGATTTTTTATTTTAAAGCATCAACACCCGGGAATCATAAGTTTACTTACACGATAGATAGCTCGTCGGTCCCATAACCCGGAGGTCGCAGGTTCGAGTCCTGTCCCCGCTACTAGAATATAAGAAACCGCAAACACATGATGTTGAGCGGTTTCTTGTTGTTTATGCACTGATTTAAGAGATAAAGTGTTGAAAATAAGGATTATTTATTAAAAATCGGTTCGAGTCCTTTACCTTGTTAACAAGGTTTTCGATTCCAATACTACCTCTCAAATAACACAATGAGTGTCTTTTTTGTTCAGGTCCATGTTTTAAAACAGTAGCTTCCAACCCTAGGGTCACAGAATACAGCTTTGTAATGAAACTTAGATTACCTGGCTCATGGCAATCTAACATTTTCTTCTTTCATCACGATATCTAGCACATCCCAGCTTTTTTGATCCATCAGTTCGATAAAGGCGCGGCGGAAGAGTAAGGTCACTGATACTTCCGAAGTTTCTGAAACTTCGGAAGTATTAAATATATAGGTCGTCGTATCACTTCCCAGCGCCGGGATGCGGTTATCACTGACTATGCGGGTGGGATTCCAATATGCACCACTCGGGGAGATTTCTGTCCACAGTTCCATCAGGATTTTGGCATAAGCTGTACCCGGCGCGCCAGAAAAATATCCATCATCGTATTCGCCAACGCCACCCCACTCTGGCACAACAGGTCCTTTGAGTTGTTGGAGCTTTTCACCATTTTCATCTATAACTTCCACTAGCAAGATGAGATGCCGGAGTGGCGAATCGGTGGGGATGTGATGCCCCGTCTGGTCGTTTATAAGTTCTACTTCAACGATAACCTTGTCGTCTTCTCGATGCGTATCTACGTTCATTGTGACAGCATTTTGGAGGAATCCCTCGTCCGCAGCACCAGGTATACGATGACTGAAGATCGTAGATGGATCGCGCGCCTGTCCACCTGCTTCCGGGAGAGCAAAATGTGTCACACCCACAGGTGGCATGTGACAATCCTGACAGGTCTGTCCAGTTTCTGGATCGCTATACGGACTTTCCAGCCATTCTCCAAAAGAATTATAGATCACTGTATCCCAGAAAACACCAAAATGACATGGCGCGCAAAATTGACTTTGCTGCTGCAAAGGAGAATACGTATCTTCTCCAGGAGCAACATCATCCAACGGCCCGGCGAAGAACTGGTGTCCTTCAGGCGGGCGGCGGAATTCAAATGATAGAACCCCAGGCATATTTAGGTAGGGCAGGCCAGAGGCTGGATCGAGTTTTAAATCCCAGATTTTGTGGCAGAAATCGCAGGAAACTCCCTCGGTCTCTACCCCGGTCAAGTAAGTGGGGTCCACGCCATAAGCATCGTCTACCGCTGCGAGGGGTGTATGGCAGGCTCCACAATTGCCAGCCGTATCAAGAAAGTCAAGCTTGTAGCCGGGGCCGTAATAGGGCTGGTTTAGATCAGGGCGCAAGGGGAAGGAGCCATAGTCGCGGCTGTAGCCATAACTTGTGGGCGGGCTTTGATTGCCTTGCACGTCCGTGCCAGCATACATAGTCAGAAAGCGTGGATTGACAGCAGCTTGCGAATGGGCGTCCAGCAGCCATTCATCTACAGGGAGCGTGAAGGAGATGTCTGTTTTCACATTACTGTGACACTCGGCGCAGCCCTGATCTTCGCCTTCACCAGCATGAAAAGTGGATGGCAGCCAAGCATAATCAGAATTGTCCGTGTCATGGTGCGCATACAGAATGATTTCAATATCCTGTGAGCCCGGCATGACATCTTCAGCACCAACGATGTAGTAGCCGGACTTCCATGCTGTGACAGTTATAACCTCGTTTGAAGCCAATCCGGAAAGTGTGAAGTTACCATCCGCATCGGTAATAGCGTGGGTTTCCGTCGTTTGTACTCGCACTACCGCGCCTGCCACCGGACCGTTTTCATCGTGTACTGTACCAGAGATCGTATCCGGTGCTTGAACAGGGCGGCAGGATACTAGCATGAAAACAAGGAATGCAGTACAAGCCCCAAAGCGCAAGATGTATTGCTTATTATGCAACATCACCTTATCTTCTTCGCCGCAAAACCCAGGCTGCACCGACCAATGCAATTGGGGCAAGTCCGCCCAAACACGGTAAAGCAGGTTTTTGCGCCGGTTCGCTATTGTTTGTTTCAGCAGTGTGGCCATCAGATAGAGGGGGAGCACCATTCAAATCTAATCGCAATACACCGTCTTCGTTTGTACCCACGTAAAGATGCTGCCCATCGGATGAGATTGCGAGACTCCTCGCCGCGCGAGAATGTAAGCCATTATTGATCCTAGTCCAGGTACTTCCGCCATCCATAGACTTATATACACCACTGAACAAATCACTCGCAAAGACCACCTGAGAATTCGTTGGGTCAAAGACAATATCGTGAATAGAGCCATTGGGTTCAAGGCCAGCACTGCTATGTTGCCAAGTTGTGCCACCATCCGCACTGCGATAAATTCCATCTCGGTCGGCCCCAACCAAGATTTGTTGTAAATCAGACGGATTAATTGCCACCGCGTGAATTTTTTTGTTACCCAATTCACCTGCAATTAATACCCAATTCTCGCCACCATCCAATGAATTGAATAATCCGGCTTCTGTAGCAGCATATGCAAGATTTGCATCGCCATAATCGACTGCGATATCGAAAATATTTACTTGGCTAATTTGGTTATCATCGGATAAGCGCCAAGAAGCACCACCATCACTGGATAGTACTATCCCTACCTGAGTAGTTTCACAAATCGGTTCGTGGTTAAGAAAACAATTTTCATGTCCGAAGCCGATATAAACTTTTTGTGCATCAGATGGTGCAAAAACAATTACAGGCGCAGCTGGGTGGAGGATGTCTTGCGGAATTCCCTGGTTAACCAATTCTTGCATGGACCAACGCACTGTCCAGCTTTTACCTCCATCTACCGATTCAGCAATCTCTTGTTTTGCCGCCAAGACATGGTTGCTGTTTGTCGGATCCACAGAGATTCCCTGGTTGGGCAGATTATTCAAATCCTCGGGTGGGTTATTCAAACCTTGCCAGGTAATTCCGCTATCATCGCTGCGCCACAGTCCACCAAAGCTGGCAACATACACTCGTTCTGCTTCGGACGGGCTGATGGAAAGACCAAATACCTGAGCACCGGTGTAGCCCTGGCTAGCACTTGTCCAGCTTTTTCCACCGTCTTCTGACAAGAAATTCCCTCCGCCATAATTATTAACAAATAGGCGATTTGTATCTCGAGGGTCGCATTGCATATCGATCGGGAAACCTACTGAGACACCCGGGGGTCCCCAAGGACTAGAGACAACTGCCCATGTCTGCCCGGCATCCTCACTGCGATAAATAGAATCAATGCTGCCCGCGTAGACATTGTCAGGATCAGAAGGGCACATTTCAACAGATGAGAATACTTCAAAGCCAGCCAAGGTTTGAGTCCAATTTTCCCCACCGTCAGCTGTGCGATATATACCCATCGGACTGGGCTTGCCTTCATCCATCAGACGTTGCAGGTAGGGTAAGGTATCCGGCTCCATCAAATGTCCGGCGGCTGCCAATAAGACATCAGGATCATTAGGATGCATATACAGGCTACCAATATACAGATGGCGCAAACCGTTGTCCTGATCCAATATACGCCAGGTTTCCCCACCATCGGTAGATTTCAGTATTCCCAATCCACCAAAAGGATCATCAAGGGAATCGTTATCCCCAATAGCTCCGCGATCAAAAATGCCGGTCGACACATAAAGCATATCCGTATCACGTGGATCAATCCATAAATAGCGCGCTAAACTTGATGGCATATCGCCTTCCCATATGATCTTCCAATTTTCTCCGGCATCGGTTGTTTTATATACCACACCTCCAGTGCCACTCTTCCAAGTTCCTTGGCCTTGTAATGTCGCTGATTCAGAAGTTGTTTCGGCCATCGCATAAACAATATCAGATGAAGTTGGGTCAACCGTAATTCCACGGAAAGTCATTGCATCGTATTTTATAGAGATACCATTATCACGCTCTATCCAACTTTGACCGCCATCCGTAGATCTGTATATATGACCAGAATCCACTGTTCCAGCCCAGATGATTTGGGAATCATTTGGGTCTACCGTTAGACAGAACACCCCGATTGCATCGCCCGTCGGACCAGATTGCCCTGGAATACCTGAATTACTTGCCAGCCAGGTAATTCCATTATCGGTACTGATATGTACCCCTCCATGGGCATCCGTGACATACCACGTATTAAAATTATCAAAGTTATATCGTATATCGTAACCGGTTCCGCCGGGAGGACCCCCAAGACGGACCCAACTTCCAGCCTGATATGTAGGTGAACCAGGTTGAACCTCAGAAGTGATTTCTGGCACATCTTCACCCCCCTGGCCTGCTTCTTTTGAAACAACAACTATTTCCAACGATCGACTTTCGACATGAGTCCCCATATCCACCATCAACTCAAAAACTTGTGTCTCTATCGGGCAAACTTCCATTTCACTTGCTTTTGGAACATCTTCGCCATTTAACACTACACCAAGGCCATCCATAACTTCCCAGCGCAAAAAAGTACATTGCCCCGCTTCTAGCGCGAGCTTATCGGAATAAAAAATTATCCCTTCTTCATCTGTCTGTGAAGCACTCACATTTGTGGTTTGTCCACCACAACCAATCAAAACCAGCATCAGCCCAAATAAAAGTGTGCGTAGAAAAATGTTAGTTCTCATTTATTACTCCTTACGTCGATATAACAAAGCTACACCAATCAATGCAATTGGGATGAATCCATTAGCACAGGGTAAACTCGATGCTGGCTTTTCTGTGGGCTCACCAGGAGGCGGTTCTGGTTCTCCCGGGGGAGCGGGCTCATTTTGTGGAGGTGATTCGGGCTGCATTGGAGGCTGAGCAGAGACTTCAGGTGGCTGACCGTTAAAATCTAAGCGAAACACTCCTCCTCCGCTTGTTCCAGCGTATAAATGCTGTCCATCCGATGAAATTGAAAGGCTGGTCACAGCACGGTTGCTAAGTCCTTGGGTAATCTTAATCCAGCTTTCACCAGCGTCGGTCGATTGATAGACACCGCTTGTGATATCAGCAACATAGATGATATTTGAGTTTACAGGATCAAATACAATGTCGCGATGGATGCCATTCGGTTCCAGCCCGGCTACAACCTGCTTCCAGGATGAACCTCCGTCTTCACTGAGAAAGAGACCTTGATACTGGACGCCTGCCAACAAGCGATTCGAGTCCGCAGGGCTGACAGCAACAGTTCGTACCGGTTTTCCCTGAGACAAGCTTGAGATGGAATTCCAGCTTGCGCCACTGTCAGTAGATTTAAATAACCCGATTTGTGAAGCGACATAAACCACATTTGCATTTGTGGGATCAACAGAAACATCAGTGAGGATTGCTTCACTGAATTGCTGCCCGGTGATTTCTTCCCAAGTGGAGCCGCCATCTCGCGAGACAACGATCCCTTTTCCACTTTCATACACATCGGCGTGAACCATTGAGTTGTGGTTGGCAGAAACAGCATAAACCATGCTCGGATCAGACGGAGCAAACTCCATCTCGCTTGTCTCAGGGCCATAATTTGGTGGTGGGCCACGAAAAACCCAGAGTTTTTCATCAGAGCGCCACTCTAAAAAGCCTTCACCACCTAAGACGATATGATCTTGATGGGCAGGATCAAAAGCAACCCCACCCCATCCCCCACCTGCCAAGGCAAGGGTTTCACCCGGATTATGGATCCCGTACCACGTCAGCCCGCCATCAATGCTGTACCAACCCCCACTGCGTCCGGCTACGAATACACGTGCGGGATCATAGGGGTCCACAGCTACATCAATAATTTGTGCACCAGAATACCCCGTGCTGGCATTCTTCCATGTTTTTCCGCCATCTTCACTCAGGAAGTTGCCCCCACCATAGTTATTTGCAAAGATCCGATCCGGATTTCGGGGATCACATTGCATATCGATTGGCCATCCAGGGCCTACTCCTGGAGGCCCCCAGCTTTGTGCCCCACCGGCCATCCGTGCCCAAACGTTGCCACCATCCTCACTACGGTAAATGGCCACTTCGCTGCCAGCATAGATAATATTTGAATTTGATGGACAGATCTCAACCGAACTGAAGACCTGCGCAAAATTTTCTCTTTCGGGCTCGAACGCGCGTTGCCAGGTTTCTCCACCATCAGTGGTTTTATAAATACCAAGGGGAGTGTGATTTTGCTCCATAAAATATTGAAATGCTAACTCAGACACCACATGCCCTGCAGCTGCAAACAACACATCTGGATTATCCGGATGCATGTAAAGACTGCCGATATAACGGAAATCCAACCCGTTTTCAGCCCCCAACACACGCCATGAACCCCCACCGTCGGTTGATTTAAGCACCCCCAAACCACCAAATGGGTATGGGTTTGTCTCAACATCTGTTTCCCCTACGGCACCACGATCAAAAATACCCGTAGAAACGTAGAGCACTTCTGGATTCTGCGGATTGATCCACATATAACGCGCAAGGCTGGATGGGATACCACCATCCCAGATGCGCGCCCAATGCTCACCGCCGTCCACAGTTTTGTAGATAACACCACCCACTCCCAGACCCCAAACATTATTTCCAGGGCGTTGCAATTCCCCCATGGCATAAACAATATCAGAGGTACGAGGATCAACGGTAAAACCACGAAAACTCAAGATGATTTCGTGTTCGTGAATAACCCCATTGCTCTTTTTTACCCAGGAACGGCCGCCATCGGTCGATTTATAGATATCCCCAGTTTTATCTGTTCCTATCCAGATAATATCAGAATCGTGTGGATCAACAGTAAGTGAGAAAACCGGGACACCATCTCCTGCTGGGCCGCCAACGGTATCAATTCCCTGATTGCTTTGTTCCCAGATCAGGCCGTTATCTGTGCTAATATGGACGCCAGCATTGGCATCGGTAACATACCAGATATTCGGATCATCGAATTTATAGCGGATGTCATACCCGAGTCCGCCAGGAGGACCACCCAACCGCACCCAGGATAACTCTCCAGAAGGAGGGGCTTCATCGATCTGGATTGGAACGGGAGCCGCTCCCCATATCTCAACATCATCGATCAGAACCTGTGACTCCGTCAAGGATTCAAAGGCAATGCCACCACTCAGCAAAGGCTCGGGATCGGTATATGTCATCACAACCTGCTCGTTCACAAACACAGTGATGGTTGCGCCATACCCGGTGATCTCGATATCATTCCACCCATCCCCAAGACCACCCGCATTCGCTAAATTTTCAGTAAAGCTATCTGGCCCAGTTTGTTTGGAAAGATATATATTGCTGCGATTCAGGCCAATGAAATAGCGGGTTGGGCCCGCCGAAACACGGAAGTTGGCGTGAAAGGCCCCATCCCCTCTCAATTTAACTTTGAAACGTAGGCGGTAATCACTCCATGAGCCAATTTGCAGGGAAGCCCAAACATGTCCCTGACCGGCAAGTGCATGACCAGTTTCGCTTTCTACGATTTCCCAACCAGGGCCAAGGTCCCACCCATCGGGCCGCCCGGATTCAAAATCCTGAGAATAAAGTAATGCTTCTTCTTGCGCGATCGCACCCCCTACAAAGAATAACAGTAGAGCCAAGGTAATCCCTATGACAACACTTCTCTGAGCAGATTCTTTGATCATCATGTCATCCTTTCAATATCGTGGCTTACTCATCCCATTCAAATGCGCTAATATTACAGACTGTATTCCCATCCACGGTTTAGGAAACCCGAAGGTAATCTTAGTTGGAACAGGTTGGGGCATCTCCACGTTAGCTGAGGAAGTTGATTATCGAAAAATCTACCGTCGAAGGGGTTGCAAGTCTAATTTATGTATTTTCTTCACTCCCATTCTACAACTTCACATTTCAGGTTTCAATAGTGTATTCATCAATGAATATACCGTAGCTTTTTGCTATGAAATTTTCAAGTTATTGCCGAATCTGTGCTCGAAGGGACTGTATAAGGATAAATTGTAATTAGGTAACGCCAGAAATACTTGACGGTTTATGAAAATTCGAATAAATTTCTTAAAAAGGTAACCCTGTTGTCCTTTATTTGCCCTATCTATAGGGTAAAAAGTGGTTCGGAACAGGTCCGCTAGGGGCTACTCTGTCAACGACAATTAGAAAAGGACATCACGTTGCGTCAGGTAATAATCTTACTTTGAATCACAGTTGCCGGGAATAGAAAACGGATTTTCAACGTTCATTTTGTCATCAAATTGTT
>Ga0209042_1002124_pt1 | contig 13604 bp, 16 predicted proteins | sample SaaInlV_200m_DNA_6_FD_184649 | JGI IMG/M metagenome (GOLD analysis project Ga0209042, IMG submission 184649) | Marine microbial communities from expanding oxygen minimum zones in the Saanich Inlet - SI037_S2LV_200m_DNA (SPAdes) (version 2) | ecosystem: Environmental > Aquatic > Marine >...
AAGAGCCAGAAGGAAAAGCCAGCTAAGAAGGGTACGCCAAATGCACCGAGCAAACCGAGCACCGCGAATACAACTGAAATATAAAAAGTAGATTTCTTGGGCAAATTGATTTTCATTTTATTCTCCTGAATAATAGGGTTGAATTTCTATAATAGCGTAACCCTAAAAGAATTTTTTAGTTCCGATAAAACAAAATCTGGGTAGTGGTAAGTATTAAGTGATGGTAATGTCACTACTCTAAAGAGTACTCGTGCGAGCGGAGTTTAAGGAGCGTGGCAGTCTCCTGCACCGTCTAGGGGATTGCTTCGGCGATAAAACTGCCTCGCACGCGTGCCCGAAAGGGTAATAACAAGGTTATCACTTACTTTTTACCATTACCAAAATCTGAAATGAATTACCCCGCCGCGAGCAGACGGGGTATCTGTCCAAAAGTGCTTAGTACTCACGCCGCAAGCGGCGGGGTATTGAACCCGTGTAGAGAAAAAAGAAAAACACCCCAACATAAGTTGGAGTGTTTTGTGGGCGCTGAGGGACTCGAACCCCCGACCCCCTCGGTGTAAACGAGGTGCTCTAACCAACTGAGCTAAGCGCCCTTGCTTACTCGAAGCAGCCGCTATTATACACGACTTTGTGTTAAACTTCAGCAACAATTTTACCAATTTTGGAGGACACCCCTATGCGTTTTGTACGCTACCAAACCGAAGAAAAAGCCCCGCGCTATGGCTGGCTGCTTGATAACAAGATCGGCGATATCGAAGGTGAGCTCTTCGGCGAATTCCGTCGTCTGGATGCTACTACGCCCCTCGAAGAAGCGACGCTGCTCGCCCCCTCCCAGCCCAGCAAGATCATCTGTGTTGGGCGCAACTATGCTGCGCATGCCAAAGAACATAACGCCGAAGTGCCTGAGTTGCCGCTCATCTTCCTCAAACCGCCTTCTACGATTCTCAACCCCGGGGATGCGATCATCCTGCCGCCCCAATCGCAGCAAGTGGAACATGAAGCTGAACTCGTCATTGTGATCGGCAAACGCGGACGAAATATCATAGCCGAGGACGCAAAGAAGCATGTTCTCGGCTATACCATTGGGAACGACGTCACCGCACGCGATCTGCAAAACGCTGATCGGTTATGGACGCGTGGTAAAGGCTTCGACACCTTCGCCCCTTTCGGCCCTTGGATAGATACCGATTTCGACCCTTCAGACGCCGTCGTGACCTGCCGCGTTAACGGGCAAATGCGACAAATGGCCTCCACGCGTGATATGGTCTTCAGCGTCGGAACGATCATCGCCTTCATCTCCTCGGTGATGACCCTCGAACCCGGCGATCTGATCTTTACCGGTACGCCTGCAGGCGTCGGGGCACTCGCAGATGGCGATGTTGTGGATGTAGATATCGAAGGCTTAGGTCTTTTAAGCAACCCCGTCAAAAAAGCATAAAAAATAAAAACCTGAGATAAATTCCTTGACACAAAGCCCCCTTGCTTATATAATCTCGGTCGCCTTCCTCGTTAGCTCAATTGGCAGAGCGAGCGGCTGTTAACCGCTAGGTTTCAGGTTCAAGTCCTGAACGAGGAGCTAAGAATACACTAGGGCCGCAGGCTCATATCAAACACCCAAGCCCCAGTGCTAGGGTGTTTTGTGTATTAAAAGGACTTTTATGGCTCTTCCTGCCTACATGCCAATTGCAGATGCTGCTGATAAATACGGTTATGACCTTGACGAGTTGAAAAAGATGGCTCAGTCAGGTAAGATAAATGCAGCAGTTTTACCTGGTGGAGATGTTGTTGTGAGTGAAGATAGCGTAAAAGAAAAAACTCGTAAAGAAGACCTCCCTGAATTCAAACAGTTTAGCCTTCTTGCGGGAAATTCTATTTGGTTGAGTGAAGCAGAAAGAAAATATGATGTATCAACTCCTACTCTGTCACGGTGGGTAAAAGCTGGTTATATTTCCAGAATTGGCTTAGAAGGAAACCGAGTTTTACTCAACGAACAAGATGTAGCCTATTGCGCAGAGATTTATAAAAAACGCGGGGGACAAGGGAAGCGAATTTTCGCAGAAGATGGCACTCCCTATAAGCCTAAAACAGCTCCTTTAGCCGAATAAAAAACAAAAGCGGACAGCAAATAAGCTGTCCGCTTTATTTTTAACCTTAACTCTGCAAGTTTATTGACAACTTGCAATATTAACGATAATATCTCTGCAAGTTTACAAAAACAAGCAGAGATATTTTTTATATCTTCCTTGACAATCTAAAAACCTAAACGTTGACAGGCCAAAGGATTGTGCAAAGCGTAGCCAACGTGACAGCCGGAGAGATAACGGCAGCCGTACCGTCCTTATCGGTATCTCTCTCCCAGGTGCGGCAACACGGGGCAGTAGCTCAGCGGCAAGAGCAGCTTCAACCCAGACCGTCCCCTCCGGTCAAAATGAAGCGGTCACGGGTTCAAATCCCGTCTCCCCCACTAGGCCCACTAATTGATCTGTATCCGCAATGCGTGGGGCAAACGTCGCGCTAATCCCGGCAGAGTGCAAACGCAGCGGAAAATCCAACAGGTCAACTGGTAAATCTAACTGCTAATAGCGGGCGGGATGTCCGGGTTGCATCCCGCCCGCACTATTCATAGAAGCCAAGGACGGAAATCCATGTCACCAGCACCCTCATTCAGATTTCTACAACTCCCAGATGGGCTCACAAAACGCGAAGAAGAATATTGTATTCAGCTCACCAAAAATTTAGCAGGCAAATACGATTATCGAAAAGCCTGCGAAATCGCAGAAAACCTGGCTCAAAACTTCCTCGATGCGCGTGCAGCTTCCCGCAAGGGGCCTGAATTAAACCTTATCATCACCGCCCTCCCGATAGGTGTTACCAGCTTTTCACTGAATAGCACAACCGGTGAAATGACAATCAGCCTCTCTGAGGGGATCGAAAACGGTGATCTACAGATTCTTAATACAGCTCTCAAGCCGGAGAGTGTTGAGATTGGCAGCGATCGTCAAACGGTCTCCCTAAGCTGGGAATAAGGAGGGCATTATGAATATTCTCAAAGACCTACTGAACAAAACATTGCCCTGGACAGAACTATGCCCCCTTCTTTACTGGCATCTCTTCCGGTCTTACCTGGAAGACGACATCGTACTGCTCCCGGAGAACTAAGCTATGACATTTCTAGATTCTGATGTCGCCGTCAGGCAGACAGCCATTCAATTGATCCAACACCACCACGAGAACGAACAGCGTATTGAGCAAGCCTACGATCTGTTGATCGAAGCGGACGTCGCCACTGCCCAGTTCTTTCGCGGCAATTTCAACCACGCCAAATATTACACCCCACTCAAAAGCGACAAAGAAAAAGCACTGAATAATTTGCGCGTTTCTGCCTGGAAAGCGATCGTCGATCAGATGGGTTTGCACAAGTTCATGTCCATCAAACGTGAAAAAGCCTTTGAAGAAAACTGTGAAAAAGGAAAGTTGCCCCCGGTCACAGATGCCGAAGTTTTCAGGTTTTTGAAGGACATCATGGGCAATGCTAACGAACTCGCCCTGGAATCTATACAAGAATTATATGCGTGGCTTCGCCCTGGCGCCCGCAGGCATGATCCTTACAAAACCAATCAGCAGAATGCACGCTGGAAACTAGGCAAAAAGATCATCCTGGCTTCGATCCTGCAAATCCACTTTGGTGGGAAATTCTGGGTCAATGTCTATCGTGAAGATAACGTGCGGCAACTGGATCGGGTCTTCCACTTGCTGGATGGATCCGGGGTAATGGATGGCTACCGCTCTCCCCTGGTGGATGGGATCAACACCCGCACCATTGACGATAACGCCGGTGAAACGACTTATTTTTCCTTCCGCTGCTTTCAGAACGGCAACCTGCACCTGACCTTCAAACGTCTTGATCTGGTCGAACGCCTGAATGCCGCTGCTGGCGGCGGCAATATTTTAGGAGACGGATAAATGCAAGCAACATTTAGCCCCCTTTCCATGAAATCAGACCGCTCTATTTCAACCAAAGATGGACGCTGCGCATCACGTCCCTGGCTTGTGATTACTGATCCGTCAGGGGATTTTTTGGGCCGTGCCTTCCGCGCCTTTGATCTAACCGGAGGAGACCAAGTGAAGCCGTACTGGAATGTCGGAACCATCTTCTGGAATCAGCACACCGGTGTCCTGAAAAAGTGGAATGGATTTCGTTTTGAAATTTTTACTCCCCAAGCAACACAGAAGAAGACCGGTCAGACTGCTTGATGACAAGCACTGAAATAACACGCGTCTGGCAGATGAGCGCAACAGGGCGAATCCTGCACCTAGTCAATCTCCAGGGGCTAACCATGTGTGGGCGTCAATTCAATCCAGAAACAGTACGCACGCCGAAAACATCATCAGGTGCACCGACACTGCCCTTCTGCCAAAAATGTTTGCGAGCCAGTCTTCAAAAAAAGACTGCCTAAAGAGGCAAAAATGAACAACTCACCTTATCCACTTTTCCTGATCCTGATCGTTGTCATTGCCGCCGCTCTTTTCTTGGGCAATAGCGACCCGATCAGCGCTGCCACCGGTCACGCGGAAGCAAGTGCTTTGCTGGCTGATATTCCTGCCGCTGGCTGGCTCGCAGATAAATTTCTAAGCACGCTCTTCTCAATCGTGCTTTCAGGGATCGTGCTTGGGATTGCTGGATTTGGGATTACACAAGGGCGCAAGTGGCTACGAAATCGCCAATTTCAGAAACCTGCCTGGAAGAGCGGACCCAATGCGAACTGGCAACAGAATGCTCCCAAACAACCCAAACCCATGAGCACCGAGCAGATGATGCAGATGGCGCTTTTACAAAGGTTGATGCCTACCCAAACGACAACGCCACAGATGCCAATGTTCATCGCGCAGCAACAGGCAGACGACGATCTCGATCTGCGCTTCTAGGAAATAACCATGAAAACAAAGATCGCCATCATTCTCCTGTTTCTTGCGCTCTTCCTCGGCGCTTGTGGTTCTGGCTACGACACAGACGATGCACGCATGGTAGCCACCAATGCCGCATTAGGCACACCCCCGCCGCCGCAATACCAGACAGCGGCAGCGATCTACCTGAACCTTACGCTCACCCCGACACCAGGCGAAAGCAATACCGTCGATCTGGCAGCCACCATGCTTTACGACCAGCTCGCAGCGAACGCCACCGAGCAAGCCATCAAGCAAGAACAGCTTCAACGTGAAGCAGCTATGAGCGCCACCGCGATCTCGATCCAGACCACAGCCACCTATCGCGCCGAAATGGATGCGAAGGCAACACAAGGCGCACGCGAAATGGCTACCGCCAGTGCAGCAGCACAATTTGCCACAGCGACCCAACAGGCATACATCATCGAAGCGACGGCATCCAAAGATGCTTGGAATGCCCAAGCTACCGCAACAGAACGCTCCTGGAGTGCCACCGCTACCACGGACGCCCAAATGCACGCTCTGGAAGTCGAAGCCATGATTACCCAACAGGCAGCCGATACGATCCGACTCGAAGGCGAATCCGCCCAAATCGCTTTGGCGGTAGAGCGTCAAAGGATCAAGAACAAAGCCGATGCGATCCTGCCCTGGTCTTTAGTGATCGTGGCGATCATTATCGCCGGTGCCTGGATGTATTCAGCTTCCAAGTTCAAGGAAGCCTCCCGTAATCCAGACGGCACATTCAATCTACCTTTGCTCCGTTCAAAAATTGGCTGGACGATCTTGCGTCCGGAACTATTGCCCGTAGGCGCTGCCTCGATCAATGATGCAGACGGCGTTATCCATTACCAAGCTTATGACGACCCTGAACAACAGGCAGAAACCACGCGCCGCGCCCAGGCTGTCGATGCCCTGCGCGCTTTGCCGCCCGGACGAGAAAAACAAGCCATGCAAATCACTGCTGGCGCATTTGGCAATCAGCAGATGCTCACTGACCCGGGTATCGACATTCTTCCACCAGCCAGCAACCCACAAATCGGACCAGTGCTCGATGAATTGGAAGGGCAGGCTTTGGATGAATAACGACTACGAAGAACCGCTTCCCCTTTGGCAGAAGACTCTCAATCTATTCCGCTGTCTGATTGGCTTACCACTTGTCAGCCCGATACTCATAGCGGAAGTCGAAACGGTTTCAGCGGACTGGACACCCGCCCGGCCCAAATGCCTGCCTGCTCCACCGGCACAGCTTTTGCTGCCTGCCTCATTTGCAGAAAAGGAGTAACTCATGGACGAATTGACTTTAGAAGAACTGGAAAAATACCGCCCCGTTGCCGAACATGCCAAGCGCATTCTAGTGCATGAGCTGGTCAACGAGTTGAAACTGCAAGCCCCCAGCAAATACTTGCTGGCATCCCGCAATGGCATGGTTTGGCTGATCGCCGTGATGAATCCGCTCGCTTTGGGTACCTCTATCGGTAAGTATCACAATCCGCAGGTCGCGCACCAGATCAGCACCGCCTTTGCGGGCAAGCCGGTCTTTATCGCTAATAAAACCGGTTTGCGCTACGGAGTCATGCTCAGTCAGAAACTCAAGTTACCCAAGAAAATCATCTTCCCCGGCTACCCGGAGCAGCGTGATGTTTTCCGTCTTGGACATACCCTTCAGGGAGAGGTCACGATCCCGGCAGCTCAAATGAAGAATGTTCTGATCGGTGCAGCCCAGGGAAGCGGCAAGAGCAATATCCTGAATCTTCTGGTCCACCAAATGCGCTTCTTTGGCTGGCAGCTTTATCTGGCGGATCCGCAACTGCATACCTTCAACCCGGATATTTGGGACAACCTGGCTGCCTATCCTGTTGCTGGTGTCGAAGCGGATGTCCTGACCGTGATCGAACGCATTCGCGCCGAGATCGAGCGCCGCATGGCACTCTTCCGTGCGATTGCCGAGGGCGGCATCCCCCCAAGAGATATTGACGCCTATAACTTGATTTCGCCAGACCCTTTGCCGCGCATCGGCTTTCTAATCGACGAAGCGAATACTTTTCTGGGCAATCCTGCTGTCTTCTCCGGCATTGCAGATCTGCTGCGCCAGGGACGCAAATGGGGCTTGCATATTGTGCTGGCCGGGCATGAGTGGCACAAGAAGGATGTCCCGAGCCAGGTCAACGACATGCTCCAAACCAGACTGGCGCTCTCCGTCCCGGACGAATTCAGCGGCTCGGTGGTCTTGCGCAGCCCGCGTTGGGGCAAGTGGGTCATGGACAAACCCTCCGGACGTGGTGTGCTCAAAAGCAATGGCAAATTCCTCGGGATGCAGTTCTATCTCATTACTGAGGAGCAGCAGCGTGAGTGGCTTGCCACAACAAAAACACCAGGAGCGCTTACACAGGACGAGATTGCTTATGTTGCTTTCGCTTTGGAACAGGGAGGCGCATTCACGATCAGCACATTGGAAAAAACATTTCCGATCAGCGAGTGGGGGTTGCGCAAGTTAGCAAAAACTTGGGAACAGCGCGGTTGGCTTTTACCAGGGAAGAGCGCTGCGGATCCGCGCGTAGTGAGTGAGAAATTAATCGAACTAGCTGGATTAACCCTGCAAAACAAGCAGAAACCTCTCGCACACTCGCACGCCTCGGACGCACTCGCACGACTCTCGCACGTCTCGCACGCCCTCTCGCACGACTCTCGCACGCTCGCACGCCCTCTCGCACACGTTTCTTAGCCTGTTTTTTACAAAATTATCGAGACATTCATAAGGAGATCAATATGACCACTGCAACAAACGACACCATCATTCTCGGCGAAGACCTCGGCATGGGTGCGAATAAGCTCTATGGCACTCAAGGCGGTTTGCAATTGCCTTCACAGGTCGCCATCAACGGCGCACAAAAAGTCACCAGCATGGTGGGTTTGCGCAGCCAGAAAGCCCCCCTGCATATTCGCACCCAACAAGGTTCTTTCTATGTCGGTTCCGATGCTCACGATTGGGGCAGACCGGTCGAGAACCTCGACTACGACCGTCTGACCGGTGCGCCTGAAATGCACGCTCTGCTCTATGGCTCCCTAACTAATTTCATCCAGAAGCACGGCAAATTGGATCGCCCAATCTCCATGATGGTGGGGATGCCTATTGAACCACTTACTGGCCCTGAAGCACAAGCAAATCTACGCGCTGTCCGTAAGTGGATGGAAGGCATTCACGAGTGGCAGGCAGACGATAAAGAATACAGCGTAGAGATTGCTGAAGTCTCGGTGACATCTCAGCCTGTGGGTGCGCTCTTTGATTACCTGTTAGATGAAGAAGGCAATTTCATCAAGGAACGCAAGGCAGCTTTCAAGGCAGAGGTTGGAATCATTTCGGTGGGCTTCAACACGGTTGAACTGCTAGTTGTGCGCGACAAACAGCCTGTCCAACGTTTCACGGCTGGTACGACTGCCGGAGTACGCCGCCTTCTGGAGTTAGTGAACAGCGGCAAGCACTACTCGCTGGGTGAACTGGATAGCCAACTGCGCCGCGGCAATCTCAACATCAAAGATGCGCTCCCGATCTGGGAACGTGAAGTCACCGGCGTCATCAGCCAGCAATGGGGTGATGCCTGGCGGCGTTTTGCAACCGTGCTTTTGGTCGGTGGCGGCGCGACGCTTTTGAAAGACACGCTTCCTTACCGCTTCAACGGCAAAGCCTTCGTCCCGGCTGATCCGGTGCTTTCCATCGCACGCGGTCTCTTTAAATTGCGCCAGCAGGTCGAGAACCGTAAGAGGAAATAAGCATGACACGCGGACGCAAACCAAAGACAGGCACTTGTCAGGAAGTTCAATTCAAACTTTACCTCTGGGAGGGCGAAGATGACGACATCATTGCTTTTCTGGAGGGTCTTCCTGAGCGCAAACGGGCGGCTGGCATCAAGCTCGCCTTGCGCAGTGGGAGCGCACTGTCTAATTTACATTCCGCAGACCTGGATGATGAGGATGACGACCTCGATTTTGACCTGAACGACTTCATTTCATAGCCTATGAATTTTTAGAATACAAAAATTCAAACTCCATTTTTTGTATTCTAAAAATTCGTTATTGAACCATATCGCCGATGACAATTACATTCACAGAACACCCGGATCAAGCCTGGCAAGTCACGTTAGAACTACTTCAAATGGAGATGCCGCGCTCATCTTTTGAGGCTTGGGTGCGCGATACAAAAGCGCTCTCGTACAAGGATGGTCTTCTTACAGTTGGCGTTCAAAACGCCTATGCACGAGACTGGCTGGAAAGTCGTCTGAGCAGCACTGCTGCGCGCCTCCTGATTGGCATCATCGGCGAACACGTCGATGTAAATTTCGTTGTATCAGAACTTGATCTCGACGTAGATGACGACGCAGACCAAGACGACAGCCAAGAGGAGCGCGTTAATCCGAAAGACCACCAGATCACGTTGGCAAACTCCACTCGTTACGAGCAAGAGGTCAAACCACATCGCGTGATTGTTATTCCTGGCTACGCCCTGCGCCTGCTTGCACAGAGAGATCTGAGCGCAAAGGAAATGTCCTTGTGGCTGGGTTTTCGTCAGGCGACTTATTTTGACTGGAAAAATGACAAAAGGCAGCAGCCTGCCTTCACCAAAAACATTCCTCATCAGGATGTGATCCGCTTTGCTAATATGGGCAAAACATCGTTTTTCCGTGAAATCAACGGGAAAGATTCTCTGGCTGCGGGGATGGTCATGCGCATCCCGGATCCAGCTCATGTTGATTACAACAATCCCCATCTGGATAATGCCAACCGTTGGCGCGTGTCGATGTCTCCATGTTTAACTCGCCGCGATGCGGCTGTGATCGAGATGATCCTGGCGTCAGATATTGCGCTGGCAGAAGAGACGCGTGCAGCTCGCCTCGATGCAGCCCTGCGTTCTCTGAGAGACATGACCAATCGCCACCCGGCAGAGTATCTGGACATGCCCATTGAACTGACGCTGAAATATGCCTCAGCAAACGTGGTGGAGATATTACGCCGGGTTTTGGGCTTGGAGGAGGATTTTCCTGCGGCTCTTTTTGACGCTGCTGAAGCACTGCAAAATCGGCTGATGACCGCCTTTGGTTCGGTCGTAATCCCACACCATTTTCTGACAACCACAGCACCCTTCTTCGGACTGACGCAGTCCCAAATATGGACAGTGATTGTCCTTAGAGACCGTTGTTACTTCGATTACGAGACCGGTGTAGAGCACGACTTTGTTATGGCACCGAAGGGAATAGAAAGCCTGGCTGCCTGGACGGGCTTCTCGGTTAAAAGCCTGCAACGCTGGCTCACTCAACCCGAAGTCCAACAATTTATACGTCTTTCTAAGGTTGAAATCCCCGAAAATGACCTTGGTGAAAACGAACGTCTGCATTCATGGATAGCAGCGGGCGGACAAGTTTTTATGGTTCGTAAGGATGAGCCCCCGTTGGGTTACTGCCAAGATCACGAGACAGGGCAATGGATTCCGCGCTGGACAAGGTGGAACTCGGCTCTAGACAAGGTGGAACTCGGGTCTGGACAAAGTGGAACTCGAGTCTGGACAAAGTGGAACTCGGTTTCGGACAAGGTGGAACTCAGTTTTGGACAAAGTGGAACTCCTTTAAATAACCTCTTTAAGCCCCTATTAAACCCCTCCAAACCTCTGAATCCCCATCCAACCAGCGCCGCGCGTTCGCGCAAGGCAGCGGGCGGGCTGGGGAGCCATTCTGCTTATTGGGATTTTGACTTTTTGATGCGCGCTAACGCTGTTAATCCGGGCACCGTTCAGAACTTCCGCAAACAACTCAAGGACGGCTTGCCGATTGCCAAAATGTCGTCCCTGTTTGTTTCCTGGCTGATCTACGCGCACTCCCCCCTGGCTGGCGATGTCCTCGATCCGGTCAGCATTGCAGTTCGGCGTATTCAACAGAACCCACATGCCGGAATGCCAGACTTCGATCGTCTGGCTGCGCTGAAGCCCTTCGCCCTGAAATCCTTCTTCGATGCTGATCTTGCCGGAGAAAGCCCCGCAGATATTGCCAAACCAGACACAGAACCTTGCATCGCGCTCTACAACCAGCATCTTGCCCCACTCCCCACAGACAATAAGCGTCAACTCTACCGCCGTCTCTTCGGCGGATAAAAAACATTGGAGACCTTTATGAAAAATATCTTTTCCCGCACGCGTTCCATACGCCTGGCACAGATCCTGCTGGTGGTCGTGATCTTGCTCGGCACCAGCGGCTTCCGTGGTCGAGCTGCCCCCCTTACGGCCACGGCACTACCGGAGGGACGCACCTACGACCAGGCGCATAACACCGACTTCATCGACTGGACAGGCACGGTCTACTATCAGAATCTCTATCATCGGGATGGAACACAGTTACCCCCTGAAGAAGGCAGCCTTCTGTGCGGCAGCGGCTGCACAGAAAGTGTAACCCGCATCAACAGTGGATCCAGTGTCAGCGGCAGCTTTCAACGTGATGTGACCTATTTCGAGGCGATGGTTGCCTACGAATGGAGTGGCACCGGCGTTGGGTTGGTCACAATTTCCGCCTGCTCTGCTACAAAAACCACCGATCTCCGCAAGCCCAATAATACTGATGCGGGCTTTGTCAGTGAGCCGCTCTCTGTGCCTGCGGGCTGCCGCAATTGGTCTGTCAGCGCGTCCGGTGGTTTTGTCCATTTTCGTTCAGTGGATGCTGAATATGTCACCCCTACGGCAACCCCCACCGGTACTCTTCTGCCAACCTATACCGCCACAGCCACCCAAACCAGCACTGCGACGAGTACCGCAACCAGTACCGCGATAGCCACAGCTACCGCAACCGGGACATTAGCGCCTACGCAGACCTTCACCCCGTCTCCAACCCTAACGACAGAACCAACCGCCACCTTCACGCCAACCATAACGGCTGAACCGCCCTCGACACCCTGGATCGTAACCGTGCCGGTGGTGATCGTCATTCAGGACCAGACCGTCGATGTTACCAGTGGAGGCGGCAGCGGCAGCAGCCTTTCCGAGGTTGCTGTAACCCCTACACCCTATACATACGGTAATTACATCAGCGGTACCGGAGGCGCAGCTTGCTATTACGCGCTGCGCAGCTTTGTTTATGTCGATAGCAACGACGACAAGCTCATGTCCCCGAATGAAGGTGCCCAAAATCTTGAGATCGTCTTTATGGACACGGCCTACATACGCTTAGGTGTGCGCTACACCGATGAAGGTCAGGCGGTCTTCTGCCTGAACCCGGCGCTGGCAGGACAGCTCCTGCATGTGGATATTCCCTACTTGCACCAGAGCCAGACTGTGAATATTCCCAAAAATCTCGATCAGGATGTCGAAGCCTGGTTCCGCTTAGAACCCCCGACACTACCGATCTATTTGCCATAAGCCTTGTGAAAAAAAGGCTCAGCGAATGGCTTGAGATGGCCTTGTACATCTTGATCTGGCTAGTCGCTTTTGGGCTAGTCATCTGGTTGATACTCAGCGGCAAACTACACCCCTATTAGCCGCATACAAAGTCTATAGAAAAGAACAACTGAATATCGCTCAAACCTGGCAGATCCGGCCTTGTTTCTTTTCTTGAAGACAGCAAGATTTTTGTTTTTTACAACCTATGAAAAAAATTCTTCTTTTGCTCCTTAGCGGGCTTCTTTTGCTTGCCTGCGGACTGCTCTTTTCTGCCCCCAGCTTCGGCGGTGGTGCGCTGGCAGGCTTGCAGGATGTGATCGGTTTTACCAGTCAGGGCAACCCGCCCGGTGGTGGCTCTTGCGATAACGTCGAGCAAACCTATGCCGATAACCCCTTCAACGGTTGGCCCGTGCAGTATCGCACCTGTGATTGGGCTGTGATTTCTGCCTATTACTGCACCCCGAATTACTTCGCGGGCTACACCCATTGGGGCATCGACCTGAGCAATTACTGGGGCGAGATCTCCGAATCTATTCATGGCGTCCCGATCGTCGCAACCATCGAGGTTGGCTTGGTCAAGCAGGCGGTCTACACCACGCCTGCCCAATTCAATTATGGCATGGGTAACTTCGTCCAGATCGTGGCCCTGACCCCGCTATGTGAACAAGACGTGAACGTCGATCTTGATGGCGATGGTTTGATCGCAGGCTACTGTGGGATCGCTTGTGAAGAAGATTTACAAGAAGACCTGAATGGCGATGGACAGATCAGCGATTACTGCGGGGAGGAAGCGCCCTGGAAAGCGACCTATATGCACTTATTGGATACCAATGTCAGCGCCGGGCAGATCGTCCATTTTGGCGATGTGCTCGGACACGTCAATAGCACGGGCAACAGCACCGGCGACCACCTCCACTACCAGATCAACGGACCTGAAGGCGCAATTGATCCCGCGCCATCCTTTGGCTGCCCCGGCTACGACTGGGAGGCTGGCGTCCAGGCAGGCGGCTAACCCATGAAAACTTATCTTTTTGCTTTATTGCTTGTCTTGCAAGCGAATACCACCGGCGTATCCGTGCGCGTGCTGGATGCCGAACATGAGCCGCTATCAGGTGTTCGCCTTGTTTGCCCTCAAAGGTTCTTGGACAAATATAGCGAAATATTAATGGAGGCTTTTTAGCCAAACTGGAGTTAGAGTTACTAAGGAGAACTCATGGCTAAAAAGAAAGCAAGTGCAGAATCAACCGTC
>Ga0209042_1002125_pt1 | contig 13599 bp, 10 predicted proteins | sample SaaInlV_200m_DNA_6_FD_184649 | JGI IMG/M metagenome (GOLD analysis project Ga0209042, IMG submission 184649) | Marine microbial communities from expanding oxygen minimum zones in the Saanich Inlet - SI037_S2LV_200m_DNA (SPAdes) (version 2) | ecosystem: Environmental > Aquatic > Marine >...
CAGGGCCATGCTATAACAAAAGAAAGCCTTGCCATGGTCGAGGGGGAGCGTTTCGAATCTGAAAACAGCAGGAGCATTTCCATATCGGTGGAGGGTGATCTGAATGAGCAGGAGTTAAAAGACATCAAGGAGGCGCTCAAAAAGATCGATAAAGTTATGACCGATTTCCTGCACAGGGGTGACATGGTAGATGCCGCCGTTAAAAGCATGGAAATAGGAACGCTCGACACCATCGCCGGCCTTGAAGCCAACTACCGATATGAGAAATCCGCTATATTGGAACAAGCCAGTCTTAAAGAAAAAACCACGTATTCTAGAGACCGTAACCCTGAAACATCGCCGTTAGAAAAAATTGAAAACCCTCTCAACCATATAAAAACCCTCATCGAAGAACTCACCAATATCATAAAAGAATCTGAGATCGAACCTTCAAGATTCAAGAAACCCATCCAGAAATTATTCTCAGACTACAGAGACAATCCAACCGAAAATGATCCCCGTGACCCCCATAGAATCCGGTTGACGGAATGGATTGAAACTGAACTGCTAAAAAAATTATCCACACTATCTGCAAAAATCAAAATGGTTTCTCAACCTTCTCTTGCCGAATGATTTCTTGATATTTCAATGGCTTTATTCTTTGAAGTTCTGATTTTCTTTCAATACTTTAACGGGAAGATGTGGTTGGAGGGTTTTTTAACGGCAGAATTTAAGGGAGCTTTTAGGGGGTTGAATTGCCAATGATTGATATGGTAACCTTGCGTGGAATCGGTGGCGGCAGGAGTCAAGATTACTATATTACCCCTGAATTTCAAAACTTTCCAGAAAGGTCAGGACTACATCTTGCAGCCCTAACTCCCTTCGGCATCGCCCTATTCCCACCTCAAGGTACTGCCCTTCCCTTACAAACTGCCGAAAAAACACTTGAACAAATCGCTCTTCACACATTATCATGTTTTTCATTAAACCCGTATAAGTTTCTTGATTGGTGGATGACTTGGCAAAGGAATCAAAAGCTGAAGTTCGAGAAGAACGTTTTGGGGAGATAGCCCAGAAGAAAGGGTACATCACCTGGCCCCAACTGCTGGAGGCACTAGAACACCAAATTGAAGAGACTGTTGAAGGAAGGACTCGATTTATCGGCGAAATATTATGCGATCTGCAATTTATAACGAAATTGGAACTCCGGGACGTGCTTGAATCCATGGACAATGGTACAGCAGAAAATGAATAACGATAAAGCACGCTATTACTCATCGGCAAGCGGGTGTTTGGTAACTATTGTTGGTTTTATCCTGTTTTTTCACTGGCCTATTGGAACCATTGCTGGAATTGCCGTGATGTTCATCGGTAAACAGATGTTATTTCGGGAACCCACAAATGGTTCTTTTAGAATGCGCAGACGGAAGAATAAGCTATAAACACGAAAAAAACATATGCCATATATCACCTGCACAAAAAAGAAGTCCCATAAAACCCATATCTCCGTGTGCGAACGATGCCAGGGAATGAAATAAATCAGTATGGGTTGAGGGTTTTGATAATGAGGGAGTTCTCAGGGTGCAAGATACATCCTTTCCCATGTACCGTTTTTTAAAACATAGCGCTCCCGATGGTGAATCCAGTCGAACCTTCCCTGCCAAAATTCCATTTTTTCAGGGACCAGACAGTACCCCCCCCAACCGACCGGACACGGGATGGGTTTCCCCTTGTACCGGCGTTTGATCCGATTCACTTTTTCCACCAGTTTTTCCCTTCCCGGGATGATACTGCTTTGCCGGACTGCGGATGAGGCAGCCTGATTTTCCCGCCTGCGGGCTTTCCAATCAGCATCTATCTCGCTCCGGGAGAGTTTTTGTACCTTGCCATCAATGCGGACTTGTCGTGGCGGTAAATGCCAGTAGAAAACCAAAACCGCCGACGGGTTAGCGGCCAGTTCCTTTCCTTTGTTGCTTTCATAATCTGTATAGAATGAAAACCCGCCGTGAACAAGCCCCTTAAAAAGAACGGACCTAGCGGCAGGCTTGTTTTCGGATGCTACGGTCGCTAAAGTGGCAATGTCAGGCCGAAGGAGATTTGACCAAGGTAAGACCGCCGCAAAGAGTCGTCTGATTATCCGGAGTCCGTTTGAAATCACTTTGCCTTTCGGAGACAGCCCTCCTTTACCCGTTTGGGCCTCCTTATACCAATTTAGGAATAATGTCACAGGGTTCGGCGTTTCAGAGTCATTTCTTTCCACATTGGCCTCATTGGAATGGTGACATTTATAGCGTTAGCGTAATTGCTTGAAACCTGTATTTTGTGGCTCTTATGCTGCGAGTCCGGTTGTGTTCCGAGTTTCAGTACTGTTCCGATTTCTCAGCCAGACCCAACAATGCCAGATCAATCATTGAATCAGTATCTTGTAGTGGATGATAATCCTTGGCCACCCTGATGCGCAAGCATTTTTTCAGCTGCCGAGGTCCAGTCCGACGGCAATTCCGGGGTCAGTATATCTATTTCTTGACTCAGGCACAAGAACAGACAACATCCGCGGGCATGCGCGAACGGGTCGCCCACCGGGCGATGTGCGTTTTGCGTCCCGCCTGGAACACTTCCCCGGCAGGAGGTTGAGATCCCGAAAGAAAACCAAAGAAGCGTGGTAATCTATATAATGTCCCCGGAATTCGGCAGGGAAGAGGGCCGGGATTGTATTGATCATGGAAAAGGATGGGGATGATAAGTATTGGATCAAGTTAAATGCGCTTGTCTCGATGTATGAGCTGCCCATTGATCTTTGGAAAACAGCGCCACCGGGCGGTTGATTAAAGCCGGTGTTGCTTTGAGGCGGTTAAATCCTTATAACGCGAGGCCAGTAATTATCTCAACCATAGAATTAGGTTGGGACAAACGAATTTTAATCCATACTGGCTCCGACAATCTTAATTTCCTCATCCGTGAGGTCATACAGCTTATAGACCAGTTTGTCTATCTGGCGGTCGGTCGCTTCTATTTGGCGTTCTGTCAGCGTTTGGGTTTGCGGGAGAGTGGAATTTGTAAGCTGCTTGTTTAAATCAAGTATCTGGTTGACGAGACAGCCCATTTTTTCGTGCAGAGCAACGTCGGTAGGGTCGTTGAAGTTGATGGTGCGGATTGGGAGTTGTTGAATGTAAATTATTTTCAGCCGATAGAAACCACCCTGAACTTTATCGCATATATGCGTAAGGAAAAACCTCATAGTTTTAGAATTGAGAACACCAAGTAGATACTTATCGCTACTTACGATCATCTGATTGTTATCGTTGCCATAATAACCTGATCCATCAAAAGCAAAGGCGGCAACCTCTGCACTTATGCCGGGCCATAATATTTTCGGTTTTTCAAATTCGGCATAATAATCGACAGTATCCTGAATTTCATGCCACTGATAAGATCCCGGCTTTCGGCCATGCCATTTTTCACCTTTCCAACCTTTTGGGCGTGGCATGAGCCGTTCCTTGAACTGTGACAGATACTTCTTGATGGCGACGTATTTCCCAATAGCAATGCCGCGCCTTGTGAATAGTACATACTTGTCACTGTATGGGGGTTTGTAACGTTTGATGTCTCGTCCGGCAAGAAATGGTTTTATGATTTCATCGCTTTTTGGGTCTTCGGCAACAAGTTTGTTCCGGGTCGCTTCGTCAATAACGAATGCTCTATTGAAGCCTGTCTTAATTCCATAATAAATTTTCCCATTAACATGCTCCCCCAATGGCACCCCTTTGTTTCTAAGTTTTTCCAGTAATCCCTGCTCCGCCTTGGGGACGAGGGACCAGTCGGATTTATCCAGGGAATCCCGGCGCACTTTGTAATGGTTTTTATGGACATGCGCCTGAAGGTCGGAGAAATCCAGAGACTTCATGATGGTCACTCTGAAATCAGGCGCGGGGGCGTTTTTCTGAAGGGTTATGATGCAGGGGTAGGTGGTGGCCCGCTGAAAGACCCGCAACGCTCCGAAATCAATGATTTCTTGGATGTGCCGCTCTTTCAGCCATAGACGAATGGGTTTCCCGTAATTGGCCCGAAGCCATTTGTTGGCAACGATATAGGAAAAAAATCCTTCCTCTTTCAAAAGAGAAAACCCTTTTTGGATGAAATAAATATAGAGATCGGCTACCCCGTTATACACTGAAAAATGCTTCTGAAGATAGGGTTTAGAATCCGATAGGCCCTCCTGACGGACATACGGTGGATTCCCGATCACCGCATCAAATCCGCCATTTTTCATAATATCAGAAAACTCATTCTCCCAGTCAAAAGCGTTGATCCGATACATTTCTTCATCATCGAAAAGATTTAACTGTCCATCATAGAAATCAGAGCCTATCAGGGAATTGCCGCATTTGATATTGTTCCCCAAATCAGGCAATGCACGTTGCTGAAAAAGAGAAAGCTGGCGTTGAATTGTCTCTTCGTCTTCGCCTTCCAAAACTTTGAGCAGAAGAGATAACTTTGTCACCTCCACGGTTTGGTGGTCGATATCGACTCCATAAATATTGTTCAGAAGGATTCTCTTTCGCTCGCCGGTCGTCAACCGCCAATCGTCACTTGATTTCTGATACAGACATGGATTCTTACCTTTCGCCCATTTGACCGGATCATCTTTTACATACTTCTCACGATGCCAATCCAAAAGATACTGGTAGGCACCGAGCAGAAAAGAGCCTGATCCAACATGCAGGGTCAAGTATCTTGAGTTTGCTGATGCCACCACGAGGCCCCGGCTTCTTTCCTTCAACAAGTTTGCCGACAGTCTCTTTAACGATGTAATCAACTATGTAGGTAGGGGTGTAATAAACCCCTCCTGCCTTCCTCACCTCTGGCTTGAGTTCAATGACTGCACGGTGCCCTGGAGTAAGGCGAATGACTTTCCCGAGAAACTGTTCATAGACCTGTCCCAAAATATCTGATGGAAGGACGGAAAACTCATATGGGCTGTCTGGATAATAGAGATTTTTGAGAATATCCTTAAGGATCTTGTCATCCAGATTTAAATCAGGCGTGAGGGCGTCTATATCAGTAGAACGACCTTTTTCTGGGCGGAAATAAAAAAGACCGGAATTGTAACGTGCATCAGCCTCTCTAAAAAGTTGAAAAAGGCGTTTGTAAACCCTTTCGCCGTTCTGGAGTGCCATTAGCCTGCCGTAGTCTTCAACTCCACGATCTTCGCAGATCCGCAGAAAAATAATTCGGTCTATTGTTCGCTGGACTGAAAAGTTGACCTCTCTTTGAGAAAGCCCCTCATTCCGAAGGGCAATGTTGCGAGCAAGAAGCTCACGCCAACGCTCAATCTCTTCCAGAAAAGCGGTATCAACCTCAGCCGTTCCCTTCTTCTTTCGCTTTGACTCAACGTATTTATCAAAAGACCCTTTCAGGATGGATTCATGAGAAAAGATTCCGGCTATCTCATCCCATTTGTCTTTGTAATCCGAAAATTTAAGATACATGACTCGGGCATTTGAGGCTTTATCTGTTTTGACTGGCTTCACCCGGCAATCATAAACGGCAAATTCTTCAAAATCTGTGAGAATACTGAGAGGGAGCTTGGCGCTCCACGCATATCTTCGCAATTGGTAGGCCGGGTGAATATCCTCTTTGATATTGACGGATGGCTTTTTCGCTTCCAGGAAGAATTTACGAGTACCGCCGATGCGAAAACAATAATCAGGGGCTTTTGTGACACCACCTACCTTGATGGCATCTTCATGAATCACATCCTTGTAGGCTTCAGAGTAGCCGTTTTTGTTGGTGACATCCCAACCCAGTTCTTCCATTAATGGGTTGATGTATTCGAGGCGGACTTGGGTTTCGTTGTATTTTCCGCTTTTGTAGGAATCGAGATTGTATCTGAATCTGTCTGTCAGTTCGAGGATTCTGGCGGGTACAGGCATGGCTACCTCAATTATAGTTATCTGGCAGTGCAGGAATAGTGGATTAAATGTCTAAGGTCGTTTCATACGGATTTTATCGGCATATTTTTTTTGGGGCCGATAATAATACGTTCGAGCGATTGGCTCAAGCGTTTTCCCTGTGCTCCGCTGGAATCGTGGCCGCCTTCCCGAACATCAAGCGTACAAAAGATAGAAATCGAAACCGCTTTCTTGGATGAGTGTATTTAAAAAACGTATCCGGCAACACAGGGACCAAGCTGAAGTATTGCCGGAAAATGAAATCAACCAATGCGGGCGGGTAAAATATCAATCGGAGGGCTGTTATCCGTAGTTTCGCTAGGGCCTTTTTCTATAATAACAAGCGAATATGACCGCCGTATCGCCACGCATCAAAAATTGATTGGGTGCTTGGGAATAAATTTTCAGGTCCCTGCGACGGAAAGCTGCCAGAGGTATCCTTCTGTGGGATGAAAATTACTTGACGTAACAATAATATAGGTAGCTCCGCGTCGAGCTGAGGGTCAAAAACTGCCTATTTTTCCAATTCTTCCTTAACTGCAAACCCGATCTTTGCCAAGGTGTACGGCTTCTTTATGTATTTTCCCGCCCCAAACTCCTGGGCAAGGTCCATCTCTTTTTACCAAGTGCCTGTTTTAGTTGAAACTCATACTTTACTTAGTTATCGTCAAGGGCCAGATTGTCTGTTTCCAATCTAGCCGAAATCGATGTGAATTCCCTTGTTCCGGAACGTTTTCCCAATCGCGGCTTTCTTTTCTATGCTATAGAGCCTTCGGATTGGGTCTTCGGGTGTAAAGCTATCAGTTCTCCCCAAACCCTCAAGCTTCGGCATCCACGCAGGATTATTAGGCAATAAAGTTGCCTTTTTGACGCCGTTCTCAATGTAGAAACCGATGATTGCGTCGAGGTTCTCCCACTCATCCGTAATATTTGGTATCAGGGGGGTTCGGGGTGTAAGGTTAAAACCATCCGTTATCGATTTCCGTTGCAGAAAAGAGAAATTCTCCAGTATCCTCTCATTTCCAACCCCGCAATATTTCTTGTGCGTCCGGGAACTGATAAGCTTGATGTCGAAGTATATCTCCGTGATAAATGGAAGAACGAGTTCCTCGAATCCCGCAAGGTCAAACAAGCCGCATGTCTCCAGGAGGACATGAATCCCCTCCTCCCGAAATGACCGGCACAGCAAGGATATGAAGTCCATATGCAGGCACGGTTCCCCCCCCGACAAGGTAATGCCTCCACCGGATGCATCAAAAAACGGTTTGTACCGCCTCAGTTCGCCGACAATCTCATCCACGCGCAGCTCTTTCCCCGCCCGGCTCAATGCGTCCGACGGGCAGACATCCACGCATTGAAAACAGCAGCGGCAAGCATCGCGGTCTATAAAGCTACCACCAGAAAACGAGATCGCATTTCGCGGGCAAGCCGCAATACACGACTCACATCCGGTGCACTTGGTCTTTTCGTAATAGAGTTCGTTTGACGATTTCTTGGTTTCCGGGTTATGGCACCAGACGCAGTCCAGAGGACACCCCTTGAAGAACACAACGGACCGTATCCCCGGACCATCATCCAGCGAGTATCCCTTAATCTTTGTGACAAGCGGCGAGGTCGTTTTCTCGTTATACACCGATGTCATGATATTCAGGAATATATTGACACCGATTCAGGATTTCCTCCTGGAGATCCTTTTGCATCGTTGTATAATAACCCGTGTAACCCGACACACGGCAGATAAGGTTCGGGTAGTATTCAGGATTTGCTCTGGCATCAATCAGGGTATCCCTATCAGCCACAATAAATTGAACCTGCATTCCCCCCAGGTCGTCGAAGTACGCCTTCATCAAGTGAAACATTTCATCAACGTTTTTCTGAAAACCGGCTTCCGGCTTGAAGTTCAACCTGACGTTGAACGAATAGCAATTGTCGAGTGTTTTGCTGTCCAGATTGGCAATGTCAATCATATTCCCCATGATGTTGTCAGGGGAGGCCTCTGGATCCGGGGTCAGACCCGGAGTGAAGGGCTGATTCGCCAGACGCCCTGAAGGTGTGGCGCCGGCGACCCTTCCATACACAACATGATTGGCATTCGACCGAAAACCGGTCGTATAGCGTCCTCCTCTGTCGTTGTCTTTTGAATGGAAGAAATCCGCCACCATTCGTGTGACGCGATTCGCCATTTCCGCGGGGTCAACTTCGCCAGAACCAAACATCGGTCCAATTCTGATTTCATGCCAGAGCTTTCTATACTCAGGATTCTGGAAACTATTGTCCATCGCTTCTTTCAGGAAGGTAAAGGGATAGCTATTTCCCTCAAACACGAATCTATTGATCGCGGTGAGTGAATCAATGACGTCCGCCAGGGCGATTAGGGACGCTCCCGAAGTGTTGTATTTGGCGCCACCTTCCGTCATGCCCTTTCCGCTCTCAATGCACCCCTCCAGGAGAGCTGAGTATATGGGGGCCGGCATCAGTTTCCGTTGAATTTTCAATAGTTGCTTTGAGCCCAGCACCACCTGTTCGGCGATGAACTTGAATTGGGTTTCAAAGGCAGCGTAGAATTCATCAAAAGTTTTGAAATCTTCCAGCAAACCCGTCCGCGTTGTCCACTCTTTCAGCTCAGGCCAATGCGCGTCGGGATAATCCCCGTTGTTCATGGCCATGATCAACGGGACCATCAAGGTGAAATCTCCGTCTCCGGTAGCCGCAAAATGCTTCCCGGCGATAACAGGCTCAACACAGCCACACGGGACGTAGTCCCTCAGATCTTCAATGTCATATTCAGGATACGGGCTCCAGGCCTCTATAACCGTCTTATCGTTGAACATACCCGGGGTTCCCCACGTGAGAGCATTCACTTCACAGATCCGTTTGAGATAGACATCGCTGTTTACCCCCGGCATATACCGCGCTTCCATATCAGGGTCGTCCAGTGCCAGCATTTCCACCACCTTGAGGACGATATAGGTCATGTCGCATACGGCGTCTGCTCCCTTTGGCGTCACACCACCAACGACTGTTGAAGTCGTGGGAGGGGCCCCGGAGTTCTGCCACGAGGCAATCGTGGGAGCGGCTATCCAATGGCTGTTAATGCGCATGAAGAGGCAACCGACTAATTCGATCGCGTCTTTGATATAATGCTCGCGCTCTTCCTCCGTTTCCAGCCGCTCCATATCAGCATTGAAATAAGGCTGCAGAATTTGATCGAGCCTCCCTATGGCCAGGTCGTCATCCATGCTTTCGAGCCCAAGAGCAATATGCATGATCCATAGGGATTGAATAGCCTCATGAAGTGTTCCCGCAGGATGTTTCGGTACTCGCCGCAAAACCCGGAACAGTTTGAGCAGCTCCTGTCTTCGCTGAGGGTCCTGCTCGATTTTGGCTTGTTGCTCGACTTCCCGGGCCAGGTTGTTTGCATAGGCTAAGACGCCGTCAATGCCTGTCAGCATGGCTTTCAAGGTACTTTTCTTTTTCAGGTCGTCGCTTGCAGTCCTTTCCCGCAGTTCGCCCTCAATTTCCGTCACTATGCCCAGCAAACCGACCCTTACCGCTTTCTCAAACCCGGGACACCCCGGGTTCAACGAGATCGGGCCCCAGAGATTGAGGCAGAACAGCCGATCGTATAATTGAGCAGGCAATTGAGCAAGAAATGGCTTGTCTTCATATTCACTTTTCCACATTGCGCGTATGTTGCGTCTCGCCCAGAAAGGGAAAACTTTTTTGTGAAGCGTGTTTCTGGTCTCCTCGGTGATTTCATAGCGATCGAGCACGCGTATAGGGACTGTTTTGAGCTCACTCCAAATCGACCATCCGATAGTGTACGGCTGTGTTATCGTGCCGGAAATAGGATTGGGCGTGTAGGTCCCGGCCAGCAAATCGTTCTCACGAAGAATTGGTTTCTTCCTTCTCATAAGATAATTGAACGCGGACGCCGTCCGAAGTACCGGTTCCCATGGTTCCCCGCTTTTCTGGGTTTCAAAACCGTTTTCAATGTAGAAATCCGTAATCAGTTCAGGTTGTTCACAAGTGACCTCACCTCTCCCTTTTACGGCTTGACGATCATTCAGGAATTGTTTCAACCTGTCAAAATTGTCCAGGGTGTATTGGGAGAGGTATGGTTCAGGCAGCCACATAACACCGGGATCGACCGCTTCCGCCTTCAGCCTCGCCGCAATTCTGTCCTGACGAACAGTTCTCCCTTCCGAGCCCACACCTTCTGCTTCTTTCTCTGCCTCTTCCTGATTCTCTTTGATCTGTTGTTCCGCTTTTTGCTTGACATCATCATAGGTCAAGATGGATACCAAATATCCGAAGTAGCCATATAGAGCGAGATTCCTCTCCACCCGGATGAAACTTTTGAGCTGCAGCATGCATATGTCATCATCGCTTCCGGTAAATGATTGCTTTAGGACATCTTTGGTGAGAAAAACGACAATAGCGTCTGCGTCCAAGGGTATTTCATCAAGCACCTCCAGTCTGCCTTTTTCAATCCGCAGAGCCTTTTGGATATTGCTCTTGTCAGAGGTTTTGAACCCGATTAGGGCGTTTATCCAGCCCTGAGTACCCTTTAGTTCTGAAGGATCACTATTGAAGTGGTCAGCCATTTCTTCGAGATAATCGCTGAGCAGCTTCTCAGGATCAGGATCCTCCCCCGCGTCCCATGGACCGTCCCGGCCCCGATCATCATTGGCCAACCCAAACAACGGCTGGTTTACCCCCAAAGCCGCCACGATTGCCACTGAAAATTTGCAGAACTCGCGACGCGTAAATCCCCTTGGAACCTCATTGGGGTTGATTTCCCGTTCCGACATCTATGATTCCTCCTTATTTCCAATCCCGCCCCGCGGGCCAAATTTCAAATTTCGGCATCCTGAGTCAAACGAAAAATAGATATGGTCAAAGTTTTATCTTTTCCAAATCGTAAATATCCCGCCTGGATTCATTCCGCGGTGAGGAATAATAGTGGTATACCTTTTGCTTCTCTGTCCAATCCATGGTTTTGTAACTCGAAAGAGGTTTTCCGTTTTCATCTGATTGAAAATCAACATATTCTCCCCCTGTAGGTCCGTTAACAGGATTTTCGTACCATACAAATGTGTAAATTGCATTCAATTCAAACTGGTCATCCGAGACGCCATACCACCACTTCCATGTCTTCAGGAGGCCATTCCCGTCATAAATATACATTTCTTTCCATAGTTTTGCACCTGTGTCATCTTCTGTCATGACAACAGATTCAAGGTATCCCTCAGTCGTCTTTTCAGTTTCAAAATGATACGTCTGATCATACGTCCCGTCTCCGTTGGAATCCACATCAAGGCTTTTCGGATATCCGTCGGGATCAAACGTACCTTTTTCCTGATATGTCAATTCACCGCCATCGTACTCCCTGTAATACTCCCGATAAACAATTCCACGGCACCCTCTTAACACATTGTCCTGAACTACAGATCTAACCTTCTCTTCATATACTTTCATACCGGTTAAATCGTACGAAACAGCCGTCTGAGTGACAAAAATTCCGTATTCACCCCACTTATCCGAATATTCATAAGATTTCGCGGCATCCGGATTGTCAGCAGGGTCATCTCTGTATTGAATATAAGAATTTATCAAATAAAGACTTTTGTCATATGTATAATCATAAGCATCAACAAAAATTCCTTTGCCATCATACCCTATTCGCCGCACGGGGAAACCGTCACCGTCAAGGGTCTGGTCGGCTGTTAAAAGGACATTTCCAAGATCGTCTTTACAAATCGCTTTTGTCCAATACAAATGAGCGTTGTCACCATATTCATAGGTACAGGTCCCTTCAATATTGGCTGATTCCTGCAGCGAAGCCACACGGGTCCCCGGTACAGGATCCCATTCTGATCGGTCGAAAACGTACCTGCGGGATTTCCTGTGACTCGTGGGTACGGTTTGGTTCATGGTCGATGATCCAAAGTCCTCGAACACCCGGGAGAGGGGCCTCAGATCGTAGACTGAATTGACACTATTATTATCATCGCTGCATGAAAAAATCAGGGGCAAGAGAAATGCGAGAAGGACCCATAAGATACGTGTCACGTTTTTCATGAAATGCCTCCATAAAGGCGAGGGGTGGGTGAGTGAGGTGATGAGACTTTGCTTTTTTAAAGGTCGACTATAGAGAAAATCAGATTGTAGATCAAGGCAAAAAGACCACAACATATAGCATTGGTCTGGAAATCATCAAGCGTATTTTCAGAGAGGTATGGACATCCCAAAATCCCGTTCCGGACAGGCACGGGCTGCTTTTGGATGCCCCCTATATTTCCTCTATCATGTATTGGAAAACGACGTTCTTTCCCGCAATGTTTATAACTATATGAATTGGTTTTTTTTCGTCCTCAACGCTGTCAGGGCACTCAATTTCAACATAACCTGAACCCCATTTTCCCGGTTCGATAGTTGTTCTCAGATAGCCGTTCAGACCTTTTACCCCTGCCTTCAGTGCCTGCTCAGATCTATTATCCAGAGATTCAGCTGAATCTGCCACCAGGGCCGAGGTAATAAGGGTACCGGCTGGATTATGCCCGGACGTAGCCTGAACACCCCCTGCAACAGCGCCCACAATCGCCAGCCCGGTCGCAACATCGGACCAGAATTCAGCGCTGTTTCGTTTCTCAATGAGTTGTTTTCTGACCTCGTCTCCGGTGAACACGCGCAACGTCTGCCCGCCCATACGTGCAGTCACATCACTGGATGACACGGTGATCGGCTCGTTTCCTTTGTTTTGTATGGCAAAGAAAACTTGAAGATGATTCCCCTCTTCAAATGCTTTCTTGTTTGTACAGCTTCCGACCTTTATCCGGGTATTTTCATAGACGGCTACTTTGTACCCTTCTTTGTAAATCGTTTTTTCTCCTTCGATCGCTTCAGGTGTCATTCCGACATAAGACGTGCATCCCGGACTCATAAGATAGAGAAGTGTGAGCAGAAGGGGGAAAATTCTCATGATCCATTTGCCATCCGTTACATTTTTAAATTGCATACTTATTTCCTTCCGTAGAAAGATGTTTAGGAGTCATTAAACTTCTGTACCACATTCCCCGAGTTTTCGCAAGACTGGCAGATCAATACTTCTCTTTTTCCCCGGAATATCAAACAGATGGTTTATATAGGCATCTTGCATCCAAAATTTAGCTACGAAATTCAATCTTAAGAGGGAGCAATGGTGAAAAATGGTGGGGGAGTTGGTCGTAAACGGTCACGGCAATGGCGAGGTAGTTCACCTCTGGGGTTGTCGAGGGCAGGGGATCAAAGTTTTTCTGTAAAACCCAGATGATATCTAATTGCTGTCGCCCTTCAGTGTAAATTTTCCTGCTGTTGCTGCAGTGGTTGCCGCATAGGCATCGGTTGCCCCGAAAAAGGTAAGCGCCAAAATAACCGCTTCTTTTCCCCGCCTGCGAGGCGTGTCATAATCGGGCAACCTTTTTAATCCTGAGGAGGATGCCCATGACCAAGCGAATCCGCGAAGACCATCAAACCAGCCACCAACGACGCTGGCAGGCCCATGTCAATGCCGCTGAAAAGAGCGGCCTGAGCCGTGCCGAATATTGCAGACGATACAATCTATCCTACCACGCGATGACCTATTGGCATGGAAAGCTGGCCAGATCAGATGGCGGTAAAGCAACTC
>Ga0209042_1002132_pt1 | contig 13562 bp, 12 predicted proteins | sample SaaInlV_200m_DNA_6_FD_184649 | JGI IMG/M metagenome (GOLD analysis project Ga0209042, IMG submission 184649) | Marine microbial communities from expanding oxygen minimum zones in the Saanich Inlet - SI037_S2LV_200m_DNA (SPAdes) (version 2) | ecosystem: Environmental > Aquatic > Marine >...
CCATCACCCGCCGTGACCGCAACACCTTTTACGCCTTTGGCGCCGATGAAGACACGCACGGCTACCTGAGCCGCTACGGCTTCGAAGAATCGATCCGCGATGGCGCCACCCTGCCGCTGCATTTTGAGCCGCGTTTGGTCGAGCTGCACATCGACAAGGACGCCATCGACAAAGAATACGCCGAGCTGACCGGCGGCTTATCCGACCTTGACCGTGAAAATCTCTCGCGTGCCGCCGCCAAGATGTCGGTGCTGGTCAAAGTGCCCGAACGCATCGAAAAGATCTGCGCCGATGTGGCGCAGCATTACACCGAAAAAGTTGCCCCGAACGGCTTCAAAGCCATGCTCGTCACCTACGATCAGGAAAGCTGCCTGCTTTATAAAGCCGCCCTCGACCAGCATCTGCCCGCCGAAGCGAGCGAGATCGTCATCTCGGTCTCGGGCAAAGAGCGCGAAGACGAGCGTTACCGTCCGCTCAAACGCGACCGCGATGCCGAAGAAAAACTGCTCGACCGCTACCGTGACCCCAACGATCCGCTCGAAATCCTGATCGTGACCGCCAAACTGCTGACGGGCTTCGATGCGCCCATCCTGCAAGCGCTCTACCTCGACAAACCGATGCGCGACCACACCCTGCTGCAAGCCATCACACGCACCAACCGCACCTACGGCGCCATGAAAACACATGGTCTGATCGTCGATTATCTCGGCATCTTCGACGATGTCGCGAAATCGCTGGAGTTCGATGAAGAAGGCTTCAGAAGTGTTGTCTCTGGCATCGAAAACCTGAAAGTCCAACTCCCCGAAGCGATGCAAAAATGCCTGGCATTTTTCCTCGGCGTGGACAGAAGCGTCTCAGGCTACGAAGGTCTGATCGCCGCCCAGGACTGCCTGCCCAATAACGACGTGCGGGATGCCTTCGCCGCCGCTTATGGTTTGCTGAGTAAGCTCTGGGAAGCCATCTCCCCCGACCCCATGCTGGCTGCCTACGAAAACGATTATCGCTGGCTCTCGCAGGTCTACGTCTCCGTCCAACCGACGACGGGCACGGGGGCACTGCTCTGGCATTCGCTCGGCGCCAAAACGATTGAACTGATCCACCGCAACGTGCATGTCGAAGCCATCCACGACGACCTGACCGAAATCGTGCTCGACGCCGAACTGCTCGAAGCCGTCCTGAACACCGATAACCCCGACAAAAAAGCCAAGGAGATCCAAATCAAATTGAGCGAACGCCTGCGCAAGCATAGCGGCGATCCGCGCTATAAGAAATTATCCGAACGGCTGGAAAACCTGAAAGAACGCCACGAATCTGGGCAACTGCAAAGCATCCACTTCCTGAAAGCCCTGCTCGACCTGGCGACCGACGTGGTCAACGCCGAAAAAGACATCCCCGCAGACCCCATCGCAGACGAAGACCGCGCCCGCGCCGCCCTGACCGAACTCTTCCAACAAGCCCGCAACGAAGAGACGCCTGTCATGATCGAACGCATCGTCGACGACATCGACGACATCGTCCGCAAAGTCCGCTTCCCCGAGTGGCAAGCAACGAATGCGGGGGAAAGAGAAGTCCGCAAAGCCCTGCGGCGGACGTTGTTTAAGTACAAACTGCATACCGACACGGAGTTGTTTGAGAAGGCGTATGGGTATGTGAGGGAGTATTATTAGAAAATCGTAAGGTGCGGCAGAAACAACCAACAGATGAATTTCAACTAGAAGTTTAGGAGCCACCAATTGTTTAATCTTGTAAAGGTAAACAAAATATGTACATAACGCCAGCGTCAACAAAAAACCCTAGCTTAGTTTTATTCTTGATTGATGTGAGTGCATCAATAATGGCGGAGCTCTCTCCTGACTTTCGTAGAATCGATGCAATTAGTCATTTAATTAAAAAAAGCGCAGTCAAAATGATACAGCGATCGACCAAAGGAGCCTTGGTATCTCCTAGATATCATGTGGCAATGTTTGCTTATTCCAGCCAAGTATTTGATTTATTAGATGGAATTAAACCAATCGACGAACTGGCAAGGTTAGGTATTCCTCAATTAACCCCTTTGGACATGACCAATACAGCACGGGCTTTTTCTCTGGTCAAAGAAACACTAGCTACAGAAATAGCAAAATATGCCGATTGTCCTGCTCCTATAATCTTACATATCACAGACGGTGAATTTAATAATGGCGATGACCCAACTCCTATTATTGAAGATATTCGCAATATGAGTGTTAAGGATGGTAATGTACTTTTAGCTAATGTATACATTGGACATCCCCCCAAAAAAGATGTGTTTTTTAATGTCACTAATGCTGATTGGGTTGATGCTGATGAAAAGAAGTGGTGCAACATGGCATCAACATTTCCAGATGCTTACCGAGCAGTATATCGAGAGTTTGGTTTTCACGTTCCAGTGGGAGCAAAGATGTATCTACGTGGTTATAATCCAGAAGCGTTTGAATTACTACTTCCAATGAGTGCTGCTACACCTGTTACAAGTAACCCTTGAAGTTGTTATAGTTTCCCAAAAGTTTGGACGCAATAACGTTTTACTTATCTGTGAGGATGTATGTACTTTGATTTTGAACCTGGAAAATTTATTAAAATCCAATCACGAGATTATCGGATACTTAGCCATCCTTCTGTGCCTATGATGGCGTTTGGACAGGAGGGTAGACGTGCGATTGTTTACCAGGTAGCGGCAGCAGACAATGGGGGAAAGTATGCGTTGAAAATCTATAAGGCAGCTTATCGGTCCAAAAATATTTTTGAGCATTCTTCTATTTTAAGTCAATATAGATCGCAACCAGGGCTTGCCGCTTGTAATCAAAAAGTAGTTCTGAGAAAAACAGATCCTGATCTTATTCAAAAATACCCTGAATTTGAGTACGCAATCTTGATGCCATGGATAGACGGGGCAACTTGGTATGATATTTTTTATCAAAAGACACGTTTATCTTTATCTGATAGCAGGGCAATTGCACAAAATCTATCCCAAGTTCTATGTAATTTAGAGCAACAGGGACTTGCTCATTGTGATTTGTCCGGAGCTAATACTATCGTTGATTTTTCTGACAGGAAAGTGTCGCTTATTGATTTTGACGAAATGTTTGGTTCCGCTTTTCCTAAACCTATATATTCCCCAAGAGGGTCTGAAGGTTATAGTCATAAAGCACAAAGAGAGCAGGAAAGTTGGGGATTCTCCGCCGACCGATTTTCAGGAGCAATTCTTTTAGTAGAAATGCTAATTTTTAGTGATGACCGTGCTCGATATTCTTCATACGGCGAATCCTATTTTGCGCAAGGGGAAATTCATCTCCCAGACACAAATCGATTTCTCTTGGCTATTCAGATTCTTCGAGAGAAAGGGTATACATATGCTGCGGAGTTATTTAAGAAAGCTTGGAACTCAAATTCCCTAAAGGATTGTCCCAGTTTGTGTGAATGGAACCGAGCCTTATCAGGCGAAAAATCCATTCCTGTTGAATTAGCACACAACGTAAATAAGCGGCCTTCATTAGAAGCAAAATGCACATTTATTGGACAAGGAAGTGTTGGTAAGACGTCTATTATCCGAAAAATAGCTACTGGGGGCTTTGATCCACTTGAACGAAAAACGGATGGTATATCGGTAAATCAATGGCAAGTAGCAAATTTAGAGCAAACTAAAGAAAAGTCACCTGAAATCCATGTGAATATTTGGGATTTCGGTGGTCAAGAGATCATGCATGCTACCCATCAATTCTTCCTTACCAAACGTAGTTTGTATTTACTAGTGCTCGATTCCCGCCTCACTCAGGAAGAAAACCGTATTGAATATTGGCTCAAAATCATCCAATCTTTTGGCAGTGAGTCGCCTATTTTGCTTATCGGTAACAAAATTGATCAACACCCGCTGGATATTGACCGCACAGGCTTGCAGAAGAAGTATCCCAACATCGTTGGCATTCTTGAAACTTCTGCTGCTACTGGTGAAGGCATTGAAGCACTCAAAGAAGCCATCACTGAGCAAGTAAACAACCTGCCGCATGTCCGTGATTTGCTGCCTGAAAGTTGGTTCACGGTAAAAACCAAACTGGAAGGACTGGGGCAGGAAGAAAACTTCATCACGCAAGATAAATACCTTGAATTATGCGCTGAGAATGAAGTCAGTGATGAAACCAGTCAGCGCACACTGATCGGTTTCCTGCATGATCTGGGTGTGGTGCTGCACTTCCAGGATGATCCACGTCTGGAATCGCTTGGTATTCTCAATCCGCAGTGGGTCACGAATGGAGTCTATAAAATTCTCAACTCGCATGAGCTTTTCAAAAACAAGGGCGTGCTCGAACGCTCCATGCTAAATGAGATTCTCGATGCGCCTGAATACCCCTCCAACAAACGTCTCTTCATCGTTGATATGATGCGCAAATTCGAGCTGTGTTACGACCTTGTGCCCGATCAAAAGTTTCTGGTCCCCGACCTGCTGCCCAAAGACGAACCGCAACTGGATTTCAACGGCATCCCTGCCTTTGAGTATGCCTATCCCGTGCTGCCCTCCAGCGTCATCACCCGCTTCATCGTCCGCATGAACCAAAAGATCGACGATGGCTTTGTCTGGCGCACAGGCGTCCTGCTCAAAATCGGCGAGAACAAAGCGCTCGTCAAAGCCGATATTGAAGACAAAAAGATCACGATTGCGATTGATGGGCTGGAACATACCCGCCGAGATGCGCTGTCTGCGATCCGCTTCCAGTTGGATGAGATCCATGCCTCGATCAAGGGGTTGAATCCGCAGAAACGAGTGCCCGTCCCCAATGCGCCGAATGCGGATGCGCTCGAATACGATTACCTGCTCATGCTGGAGCGCGAAGGGCAGGAGACTCACCTGGTCAAGGACGGGCCGCGGTTGGTGAAGGTGAGCGTCCGTGAAGTTTTAAGCGGCATTGAGAGCGAAGCTAAACGAAGAGAGCAAGGAGGAACTGTGACAAACATATTTATTGGCGGCAATGTAGAAGGCAGCAATATCGTCTCTGGTGACAACAATGTCATCACACAAAGAATTCAGGATAGCTTCAACAAAGCGGATAAGGCTGATATCCAGGCTGAACTCAAGGAAACCCTGAAAGAACTCGCAGAAGCAGTTGCCGAAATGAATAAAGAGCTTCCCGCAGAACAAGCATCAGAAGCAGCCGATGATCTGGAGAAACTGGTTGAAGAAGCTACCAAACTCAAGCCGAATAAGAAATGGTACTCGGTCAGCATCGAGGGCTTGATCGCAGCAGCGGAGAATTTGGATAAGCTCGGTGAGCCGGTGGTTAGTTTGTCGAAGAAGGTGTTGTCGCTGTTGACAGGCGGATTAGTCAAGTAAACCAGTAAGGTAGAAAAAGAAGGCATATATGGCAAGAACGAAAAACAAACGTCACAAAAAAGACAGCGAACCCTTGCTCGAAAACTTTATGAAAAAGGTGGCTGGTAAAAAAGGAAAAAACGAATACCAGATCAACCCCAAAGGTGAGATCAGCATGTCGGATGCAATCACGCAAATCATCGAACCCTATACGGATGATGCGCCGGATTTTCGATCCATGCAAAATTTGGTCACCTACGCCTGCGCCGCCTGGAATATATCCGTTTCAACGGACGATGAACAAAACGCTGTCAATGCGCTTTTCTCCAAACTCCCCATCCGAAAGAAAAACCGTGAAGAAACGCTTGCCCTGCTCCATACGTTGATCGAGCGAAAAAGAAAACTCTTTCCTGATGTCACCAGAAAGATCGTTGACTTCAAAGTCACTGATCGCGGCGATGATTTCCACATCGCAGTTGCATCTACATTGCCAAAAGAAAATTAGGCAAAACAATTCTTCACAATTCCCTAAGAAGGAAAACAGAGATGACGGACCCTTTCTACAAAGATTTTTCAGCCCCCGGCTTGCGTCTGATCACACAAGGCGAGGAGATGGCACGCACAAGAAAATGGATCGACTATACATCCTTGGGACTTACCCACGCCCATATCCCGGAATTGATCCGTATCGTTCGGGAGATCGATGCTTTTTTCGGTCTAGATGCGGTTATTGAGCCGCCGGATATCTATGCTCCGATCCATGCCTGGCGTGCTTTGGCACAACTCCAAGCTGAAGAAGCCATTCTTCCGTTGATCGAATTGGTCATCTGGGATGAAAATGGCGATGTGGATTGGATCATGGAAGAAATCCCCACTGCGATGTCGCTGATTGGATCTACTGCCCTGCCAAGTCTTCGGGAAAATTTGCTAAACACGCTTGAAATGGAGTGGGCGCCCGTCACCTTTTCGCATTGTCTCGCTGAAATTGCTCAGGCACATCCCGAAAGTAGAGATGTATGTGTCCAAGCTCTGATGGAAGCATTAGATCGCTACGAGACAACCGACACCGAAGTGAACGCCTTTTTTGTTACATATTTGGCTGATCTCAAAGCGCTGGAAGCTGTCCCTTTGGTTGAGAAGGCTTTTATGGCAGAAAAGGTTTCTTTCTCAGTCGATGGTGATTTTGAAGATTTTCAAATCCGCATGGGTTTGTTGGAAAAACGCCTAACACCACCGCCGCGCTATCAGCATTGGGGAGAGGATGCTTTCAATCTATGGGATAAAGAAAAAGAAGAACGTCAGGAAGAAGAACGACGAAAACGCGAACAGGAAAAGAAAGCAAAGAAAAAGAAACAAGCCGCGAAAAAAGCGCGCAAAAGACATAAAAAGAAAAAGTAAAGAGCGCATACAAGTGTCTTGCGAGCTTTCTGAAGAACATACGATCTGCTATCCTACCCTGCGCAATGGCACTTAATATAAATTCGGAGAAAACACTATGTCACCAAGACAATGGGGCTTTGACCCTAATTCAGGCGGTAGCAAAATTCCGCCAAACGTGAAAACTGATGTGGAAAAACGTATCTTTGCTCTTGCTGAAAAAGAATTCAAAGGCAAATACACGCGACTTGAAATCCGTTTTCGTAGTCAATTTTGCTATATAGACGCATATACCGAACCCGTTCTAACAGAAGGTTGGCCTCCTGATGATTGGTCCGAAAGCCGCGAAGAATACGCAGAACGTCTTCGTAACACACCAACTCACCTTTGTCGCCTGCGCTATTTTGGCAATGACGAATGGGGCTTTGCCTTCTACACATATAGCCATGAAAAATATGAACTTTCTATGTATGACGATGGGCAATTCACGGGCACTCCAGAACGCGCGTTTTTGATTTCAGCAGGTGCATATTTGAATGAGTAACGGATAGCATTTGGGAGAATGAATATGACCCGGCGCAAAATAAAAACCGAACTGGAAAAACTCCCCGAAGAAAGTTTGCTCAAACTGCTGCAAGGCTTGCATTCCCTGTCGCCGCAAAATAAGGCATGGCTGCAAGCCCAGCTTTTTCCGATGGGACAGGATACCGTATATCTCGAAAAGTGCAGAAAGAGAATTGTCAAATTGGTTTACGACCCCAAACGAAAATTCCCTGATAATCCGCGCTTTCGTGATGCTAAAAAGGTCATCACCGAATATAAAAAAGCCACCAAAGACCTGCGCGGTACCCTCGACCTGATGCTGACCTACGTCGAACGCGGGCATGCTTTCACCAACGATTTCGGCGATATTGATGAGCCTTTTTACAATACCCTGCTGAATATGTTTGAACGCTTTGCCACCGAACTGAAAATGAGCCCCGCCCGCCGTGAGTTATACGATCTCTTTCGCAGCCGTCTCTTGAAAATGCGTGCCACATCCGAAATCGGCTGGGGCTATGGGGATGAAATTCAAGACACGGTAGATAAATTGGAAAGAAACCTGCATGGCTGAACCAACGACGGGAGCAAGGAGGAACTGTGACAAATATTTATATCGGAGGGGATGTGAAAAATAGCTATATTGTTTCAGGTGATGAAAACGAGGTAAAGAAATAATGGAGTATTCAGAATTAATCGCAGCGCGATACAGCGTAAGAGCTTATCACCCGGACCCGGTCGAAGACGAAAAATTAAAAGCTATCCTGGAAGCGGCGCGCCTAGCACCGACCGCAGCCAATCGGCAACCTATTCAGTTGATCGTGATGCACACAGTCGGGCGGGAAGCGGAGATTGGCAAGATCTACGGCAAACCCTGGTTCGTTCAGGCACCACTGGTGATCGCTGTTTGCGCGATCTCTTCCCAGGCTTGGGTGCGTGAAAGTGATCGTTTCAATGCGCGCCTGATCGATGCTGCCATCGTAGCCGACCATCTCATCTTGGAGGCAACCAACCAGGGACTGGGTACTTGCTGGATCGCTGCCTTCAACGTAGAAGCTGCACGCAGCGTACTGCAACTTCCCGAGCAGGTCGATCCAGTGATCTTCACCCCGCTTGGCTACCCGGCCAATGAGCCAGGGCAGAAAATCCGTAAACCCCTGAATAAATTAGTTCGCTACGAACATTGGTAAGGCGCTCAGTTGCTTATAAAGCAGAACCTAAAACATTTGCAAAAAATGACATTCATGAAAATTTGAGCAACATTGTATGTAATGCCAAAAGAGGAGAATTTGGGGAAAATCGGTGAGCCGGTGATTGATTTATCGAAGAAGGTCTTGTCAGCTGTTGACGGGGGGCGTACTGGGCGAATAACCTTCCCACTCCCACCCTGCCGTCTGATTTTGCCGCTCCGCCTGTGCGCTGTCAAGGTCGGGGACTGTGCTCGGCTGCGCGGTTTTTTTCTTTCAGCAGGATGGGAAGAAAAAATGGTGGGGTTATTTCTTTGCTTTCTGTAGCTGTGACTACAACTTCTCCACCGCAAGCGCCAGATCGTGTTCAGTGGGGGTAATATAAATCCTGGTGGTATTTAGATTAGCGTGTCCTAATAGCTTGGCGACCTTCTCCAAACCCACACCCTCGTCGATCAGGTTCTTCGCAAAGGTATGGCGGCAAATATGGGGAGAGAAACGCTCCAGTCCTGCTAATGTCTTGTAGCGCGCAAGAATGCGCTGTACAGAGCGTTCGCTCAAAGCGCCATTTCCACGTTCTACAGCCGTCCAGAGATGATCCGTATCACTTTCCGGGCGCACGGCCAACCACTCCTGGAGCGCATGCCGCGCATGCAGATTGAGCGGGACACGGCGCTCTTTACGTCCTTTTCCCTTGCGAACCAAAAGATTACCCTTGCGCTCAGAAAGCTGGATGTCGCCCAGCCTGACTTCGCAAGCTTCATTGACGCGTAAACCCGTGTTCAGTAAAAAGTCCACCAATGAAGCATCGCGTTGGTAGGTGCGCCAACGTGTCGGGTAACGCAGTAAGGCTACTTCCAGCTCCTTTTTGATCACACGCATCAAAGCAGCCTGCTCATTCTTGCTCAGAGAACGTGGCGCAGTCTCGACATGTTTGATCCGCCTGAGTTCTTCTATTGGGTTTTCCATGATCCAGCGCTTGCGCAATGCTTGCTTGAAGATGAAACGCAGAGGGGCGAGCTTCTTCTCGACAGAGCTGGTGCGCAGCCCAAGCTCGCCCTGCAAATAGTCCTGGTAATCGCGCAGGTCGCGGTCAGAAATCTTTTTCAAATCAAAGACCTCTTGACGCCTTTCTTCCCAATTGGTTGCAAAGTATTTAAAGTCTCTGACGTAGTCCTTTTTCGTAGATGACGCCCAGCCTGGCTTTTCATAGAGAGCCAAAGACTGAGTCAGTGTGATGGATACTTCTTCCATAAAATTCTCCTTGCCTATTTCTTCGTATTTTCTACCAATCCAAGATGATGGCGATAAAGATAGATGCTGGTAAAGAACCAGCTTAGCGCCTTGACATCATCGGTTTGGGCTGCGCGCAGATCATCATCGACCCGAACCTCGACCCGGAAGTCTGAACTCCGGTCTTGGAAATCCGGCACCTGAAAGATGACTCGCAGCGGACCGCCGCGCCCTAAACCATGCCGGAAGAGCAGCACATCCCAAAGCAGGCTGGTCACGGTCTCTCGCAGCATAACCATGCCCGGACTTCGTTTTTGGATGCGAGTCAGTGCGTTGGCTAATTCCGTTTTTACCGCTGCCATGCTGGGGTGTTCAAGGTAACGGCGCATCAGCCAGATCGATGCCCAAGGGAAGACAGCGGCTCTCAAGGTTGGGCTGTTCGGGTAGTAGGATGCGCTGTAAATGACACCCGCCAGCTCGGTGAGCGCCAGCAAAGCCTCGTTCGGGGGCGCTTCGGACAGTTCATCCAGCGCGTCCCGAAACACCAGATATTGCTCGCGGGTGAGGTAATCCGGCAGAGCCTCTTCTTGCTCGTCAGCTTCATCCCAGTCTTCTTCACAGATAAAGGCAGCAGGTAGATCATTTTCATCCGGGTTACTTTCATCCAGCAAGTTTGCATTCAGCAAGACATCGGTAAAGGACGGGCTTTCGAGCAGTTCGTTGACCGTAATAGCGTAGACATCGTAGGGCAGCTCGCCAAAATCGTTTCTGGCTTCAGCGAGGGCTTCCCTCCAGTAACGAATCAAGGTAGACAACTCGCGCTTGCGCACATTCAGCACCAGGCAGATGCGCCAAACTCCCCCTGAGCCTTCCTCATGAATATAGGCTGCCCAATTGGCAAATTTATCGCGTGCACGCTTGATATTTCTGCGCAGGAGCTTTTGCTCAATTTCGACTACGATCTGTACTGTATTGATCTCCAAATAGATATCTGCGCGTACTTCCTGGGCTGCGTTTTTGAAGATATGCTCCATCTGGCTATTCAGCCCTTCTTCTTGCACTTTTTCGGCAGCCTTCAGGATGATGTAGCGATGGGTCAGATCCCATGGATCACGAATCTGCGGAGCGCTGATCGTCATGGATGTTACCAATTCATTCAGTACAGCACCGCCAAGTTCAGTCAATACATCGACGCTTTCCGGTCTGCCATTGATGCCGAAAAGTTTTGGCGTATGGCGTTCCAGGAGTGGCGCAACCCCGTTTTTTTCGAGTGGCGTAACCAAACGATCCATCGTTTCTCGCAGCGCACGAAGGGTAAGCTCTTCTTCTTTCAGAAAGTGTTTTGCAAAACTCAAGGTTGTAATTCCCAAGCCTTGTGCGCTTTTCAAGATGGAGCGCACACGTTCGTTTTTTTGGACTGTGAGCAAGGCTTTTTGTAATTCCTGGTCAGTAATTGGCATTCTTTTTCCTTTCCGTAAAAACTTCTCTTCTTAATCCCTTCTAACAGGGTTTTTCCGTGGGGGTTATTCCGTGTTTTAGCGGTAGTTATTCCGTATTTTCGATAGGGTTTCTCCGTGTTTCAGACCGGGTTTCTCCGCAACCTGATTGCTCTTCGTCTGCTGCGTTTATGGCGTCCAAAAACACAAGCCGATTTTTGGACGCCATTTACTACATCAACAGATCATCCGCCAGACTTGCCAGATCGTCTTCGTCTGCAAAATCGTCCATAACCAGGGTTTCGATCCTGCCCGAACGCAAGGCTATTTTTATAGCAGATGCACGTTTCCCTTCCGGAATGGCTTGCAGGAAGGCGATCAGATCGTCATCCTCGCCTTCCCAAAGCCGCAGCTTGATCCGAAAAACAAACAGATTCCCTGTTTTGCGCGGTCTGCCCATTATTTCCGTTTGCGATTCGCCTGAAAAAGACCGAGTTTATAAAGTCCGCTGGCAATGGAAAGCACCGTCTTTTCAGGGATGTAGGCTTTGCCAGCAAAGCGCTGGGTTAAAGGCTCTTTGAGCAGAACCGCCCCACCGCCCACCAACAAAATCGCGGCAAAACGCTTCCAGGATGTGCCCCAGGTGCGCTCGATCACGCCGCCCACTTCGCGCTCCCAGATCGGCAGGGCTTCTCGCATATCCAGCCGCCCGGCGCGCAGGCGACTGTCCAGCTCACCCAGCGAGTACATTTGCCCATGATTGACGATCTCCAGCAGGCGGCGCACACCGGATGTTGCTCCGGCAGTAAAGCGCTGCACCGACTGCTTGTCGCGCACCACCAACAATTCCACCGTGTTGAAACCGATCGAGATAATCCCGACTTCCTTTTTGAAGGCAGATTGACGCGCTGCAATCAAACTGCCTTGCTCATCCAGAAGATGATCGAAGAGCGCACCAACAGGCTGAGAAGTGATCTTGACTTCGGCGACTTCGATCCGCATCGGTACGCCGTCCGCTTCCCATTCATGGACGCCCTGCATCCAGCGTTTTACGGCAGCGCTATTTTCCTTCGCGTCATCCCCTTTGAGCGGCTCCAGCGGCATTCCAACGGTCAGGGAGAGCGGTCTGTCAAATTCTCCGTACCTCTGCATATAGCGGGTGATTGCTCCCTTGAAGAGTGCCTGCATCTCGCTTGAACCGTTCAAGCGCTCATAGTCCAGATTTTCAACTGGACGCCCCCAGTCGTGTGCCCCGGCGCCAACATAAAAATCACCATTGGTCGCGGAAATATGCAAGGGCGGTTTCTTATTGCGCAAGCCAAGCATTTGCCCGATCTTCTGCGAGCCATTGATAGAGACTTGCGAGAGCGTTTGTAACCCGCCATGCAAACCATAGAGCTTATTCGCTCCCATCCCCAAATCTTCTCCAAGAAAAATCAAATCGTTGTTCATAGCTGCTTATCTCCTTTGTAGATAAAAATAGTTTTCTCAAAATCATCATTTTTAGCGTGCGTACGTACGCGTACGTACCTATTTCAGCCTGATACGCATGAAACTCAGGCATTTGCATCAGCAGTGGGGGAGTAGGTTTTGACGATCTCCCGCATGACCGCCTGCCCTGCTCTAGTCATCTGGAAGCCGTGATTAGTGGATTTATGATTCGCCAGCTCAACCCAGCGCCTGCGGATCAGTTCTCCACGAAAAGCGCGGTACTCATCCCTCGTGAAGGGATTCGATGGCCCGATCCAGTTGGCTTCTGCCAAAGAGATTCCCTGCGCGATGCCTTCAGCAAAAGCCAATACCTGCTCATTGCTCGCAGGTAGCTCGTATTTCATCACGCTCAGACTACCTTGATCGCGTATATCACGCACGGTAATGGTCATCTTCTTCGGCTCTGGCCTTTCAATTGCTTTGCCAATCTGTCCATCTCGGTTGATGTCAATATTCGTTACCTTCTCGGCATAAGGTAGCCAGTCCGTTAGTTTGAACCAGCGTCGAATTGAGAAAACCCAAACACCAACGACTGGCAGCAGGAAGCCCCATAAAAGCCACGACCAGGGATTTTCTTTTCCAAAGGTCAGGGCGATGGCAAAAGACACAATGCTCACTACGAAACCAGTTAGTAGGGATTGGATAAGCGGGATCAGGGCTGCCGCCAGAATGGTGTGTAATTCGCTATTTGGACCTTTTATCTGTTCACTCATTGGAAACCTCCATTGCGTCAATGATCTTGGCAACGTCGCTGCCAACCACAAGCTGGTCATTCGTTTCAGCAGCATCAATCACAGGAACATTTGTGGCGATGGAGACACCGGTCGGGTCATCCGCTTGTCGGGCTTCACGGGCAACTACACCAGCCAAGCGCACAGCGCCACTGGCAGCGATGAGCTGACGATCTACGGGGTTGCTCATATCAAGGACGGATGTGCCGTTTGAGTTAGGATCATGGATAAGATAGCGGTCTCC
>Ga0209042_1002137_pt1 | contig 13533 bp, 8 predicted proteins | sample SaaInlV_200m_DNA_6_FD_184649 | JGI IMG/M metagenome (GOLD analysis project Ga0209042, IMG submission 184649) | Marine microbial communities from expanding oxygen minimum zones in the Saanich Inlet - SI037_S2LV_200m_DNA (SPAdes) (version 2) | ecosystem: Environmental > Aquatic > Marine >...
CGGCTCTTCAAACCCAACTTGACGCGAAGCAACCGAGCGGGAGCTACCTGACCACCCTTCCTAGCCAAATCAACGTTAACTTGATTGCGGACGGTACCGTGAACAACACTGAGCTTCAATACCTGAGCGGTGTCACATCATCTATTCAAACCCAACTTGACAACCTGGCCGCATTATATGCTACATAAACTGAAGCAGGCTCGGTTGCACAATATGTTGATACCGGTGTAAACGCAATTGCAACAGTAGCGATGGGACAATAATTGCTGGATGCTCAAAGGGGTCTTATCACGATGAATACGTCAAAGTTTTTCAATACAACAACGAGAGTCTGGATTGGGAACTAATGGGTCCAAGGCTTGAGGTGGCTACCAAAAATGCAATATATGGAAGATTGTCACTCAGTGCCGATGGTAAAATACTGCCGATGGTAAAATAACATTAGGACCATTAGCAGGAGGGTTAGTGTTAGTTTTAGTTTTAGTTTTAGGCTTAGGGTTAGGCTTAGGGTTAGGCTTAGGCTTAGGCTTAGGGTTAGGCTTACCGCGTCTTCCAGTCCACTGCGTCAAACTTCAATGATGACATTTCGCTGGCTTGCTGATGCACTCCGATTTCGTCTCCCCATTTGTATGGGGGCATGCGTTTCCTTTACCCACCTTCTCCCGAGTTATATTATACGTGTATTTCTTACATTCCTGTCTTTCTTTACATTTTCCTTCAGTCGTTACAACTGGCGACAAGCTCCAGTGACCAATGCAATCGACAGGACAGATCTGTGTATTGCAATCCCTTGTTTCCTTATAAGGTTGAGTACATGCTCCATACGAATCCTGCGATACTATTAATTTCTTCCACCATTCCGTGGTGCCACCACCACACTTTTTTGTGCACCCTGGAGGGACCTGCTCGTACCAGTCGTCGCTCAGTACACAATCTTGAGGAGTAGTGGTCACCTGAGCAGTGGTCTCCTGAGAAGGGCATGCACCCGATACAGGCTTACTCAAGCAAGTCTGAGATTGTTCTTCTTTGCATGCTCCACCAATCTTAGATTGCTCTGTTACATTCCGTTTTCTTGTCTTGGTTCCCCACGTTCCACACGGAGCGCTACAGTCACTCCAGGGCCCCCATGCACCCACGCAATCTTTCGGGGTAGTATCGGCAATATCTAGCTGATTATTTGTTTTGTTCCCAACCTTCTGCACATTAACATTAGGACCATTAGCAGGAGGGTTAGTGTTAGTTTTAGGGTAAGGCTTAGGCTTAGGGTTAGGCTTAGGGTTAGGCTTAGGGTTACCGTCCCTCTCTCTCTTTTTGTAGTAAGCAAAAAACAGCAACGCAAAAATCAATATCAATAGTGTTGGCTTCATTTATAATAGACTCATACAATTTATTCCATACACTTTTTTACACGATACCGCGTCTTCCAGTCCACTGCGTCAAACTATACAGGGAAAGCCCGTGGTGTTGGGTGGCCGTGTGGACACTAGGCCACGAGCTTTTCGCGGACAGTCTGCCTCTCCGTCATCACGCCATCAATCATGACCTGGATGGTGTAGTACAGCGGGGGCGATTCGTGGTGAACCTTGATGATCTTAGCCGTGTGGGGGGTGCCGTTTCGGTAGTATGTCACCTCCTGACCGTGGGCGAGGACATACAGAACACACTCCTCCTCGCCATCATCCTCGCCATCCTCCTCCATGATAGCAGCATCCTCAGGATCGTAATCGCCGTCCCATGTCCAGTTGTTGTCGTACTTGTTGTCGGACGTCAAGTGGTGTGCCATGTACTCGGGCAGACCGAAGTTAGCATCTTTCGATCCGAAGATGGGAAAGCGCAGTGTCGTACCGTTAGCCTTGTACGCCAGGGGGATATCCAGCTGTTCCAGATAGAGTGCAACGAGACTGTCCAGCACCTCCTGGAAAGCAACGTACGTCGTGTCGCCCACGCCCTCGAATGTGTAGTCCGTCATGAAGCCCTCATCCTTAGAGAACAAAGACTTCGCCTCGTCAAACGACACGTACTTTGGCTCCTTAACGGGCGTCACATTCAGAAGCCCGGCGGCGAAGTGGACGTCGCCAGCAATAGGAAACATGCGTTCAGCGTGTTCGCTAATCGTCACGACCTTCGCCTTCAAATCGGCAGCCACATACTTCTTGATCTCGGGGATCAAGTGAGCATGGTCTTCTTGGCAAGCAACCCTGGACACAGAGGGCATGTGGGCACGCGACTAAGAGCGAGTGGGTTGAGCCGCGCGGGTTCTTGTTGGTGATCGCCCCCGCCCGATCTGACCACAAGGGATACACATGTGTACCCCTACCGAGGCCGGCCTGCGGGCCAGTGCCCCCAAGCGTCTTGCTTCTTCTTTCTTCCCTTAACTTAAAAAGAGAAACAAGAACCAAACAAGCTAGGGGCCCTTCTCCTCTCTGCCCATCAAGGAGTACACATGTGTACCCCAACTCAAGTCATGTCCGAAGCGCGCTACAGTACCATCCCTGACGACCTGAGCGGGCTGTTCGACCACATCCAGGTCGAGGCCGCCATGCGTAACAAACTGGATTGGCTTGAGAACAAAGTCAGGGAGTTCCTCAAGAACAAGCCAGCCTACAACGAGATGAGCAAGTTCCTTGTCGCCACCCAAGATGAGATTCTTGGCGCCGGCGCCGGCGGGGGCTCGCGGAAACACTCCGCTCGTTCGCTTCCCGTTTCCGAACGAAAGCATGGCCAAGAAGTAGACCAGGGTCGGCTCGTCTGCTTGTGATCGGCTCGTCGGCTTGTGATCGGCTCGTCGGACCGGCGGGAGGGTGTGACACTGGGTTTTTCGAAAAGAATGAACAGGGATTGAACAGTACTTGAGAAGAGATTTTGTAATTCATTTTCTGTGCGTATGTTAACATGACCACTACCGTGGATAACCTCGATATGTCTGTAAAATACATTTTAGGACGTCTTGGCTTTGATAAAACACTCCCATGGTACGAAGAAAATACTCTCACCCCTGAACTGATAACTCATGAATCATTGATGACGGAAACTGTACCTTCTGATGTACCTTCATTGATGCAAGGAGGAAAAATAAATATAAAGCTAAATGAACGTGGTTTCGACAGTAACGGCAAGGAAACAACAAACAATCCCGTAATTACAGCAAGAATAAGATCACCTTTAATTTCTGTAAACAAATATGGTAATGATGAAGAAGGGTATTATGTATTCACAAATGAAAAATTAAAATCATCATGTAGAAGGTTTGGTTATGTTGTAGAAGTACTAAAAGAAGAAAATACAATAGAGGTAACAGATAACAATTTTCATATTGTAAATAATCACATATGTTTCACGAACTACAAATGGTCAGAAAATGATTCACTTTTTGTGTCATTCTACGAGTATACAGGTGTCAGAGGTGTCAGCTCTGTTGTGAACGTTACTAACACTATTCAAACTGAAACGACTGAAACTCCCGTACGATTTGAACTCACAGTCAATAAAAGTGATGAAATTGAAGAGGGTATAATAAACTTATTTTACACCGAGGGTAGATTTGCAAATAGCTTTCAAAACATGACTACAGACGACCTACCAAAGGGTAAAAATACACAAGAGTACGAACTAAGTGTAGGTAGGTCGATAGAGAAATCACTTGAAAGCATTCCACAATATCTACATGAATTGTCAGTGTCACAAACCTCACAGCATTTCAACCACGATACATTCTCTTTCTTTTTTGCACAAGTACTCGCAACAATATCTTCTGATAATTTGAGTGAGGGTTCAGATAACAAATATCTTTCGCAAAAGTCTTTTTTAGATCTAATAAATGATTACGAGCTACTTGAAACAAAAATGATAAAAGAATCTCCGGAATCATTGTATTTCACAGACACTAGGGCAAAACAAGTTTTTGATGAGGCAATTCTTTCTCTTGATGTTCAAAATGTAAGAAATGCAGTAAGTTTAGATAAACATTATTCACTTGAACTGTCAGTTCAAAATATTAATGACAGCATCCTAAGTATAACTACAGATGATGTACATGAGGGATCCAAGCTTTACTACAATGAGGATAGAATCAATAACCATCCATCGTTCATTTCTGTAAGCAATATGTTGAACAGCATTACATACGAATATCTAACATCTCCTTTACCAAACGACTCATTACCAGTAACAAACTCTTCCTTAACACCCCTGCTGGAAGGGTGGCTTTCTGAAAAAACGTTAGAAGATATCAGCGATGGCGATACCAGAAGGTTGATCTCCGAACAAGAAATGAAAGATGGTTGGGTAATGCTGGAAAACAAGATTCCAGTATCTACAGACGACCTGAGAGAAGGAGAAAACAGATTCTTCTCTGAAAACTTAGTGACAGAAGTACTCAGAAAGTCCAATGTAGATTTGTTACTACCAGGAGAGGGATCATTTACACCCGAAAAGGCAGCCTCGGAAGCTCAGAAATTGATAAGTGATTTGACTCTGGATGATTTGAAAAATGGAGCAACATACCAAAAACTATCCACCGGAGATGTACACGACATAGTACAAGATAGTATACAACCATTGATTGAAAAAGACAACATCTTTTCTGAACATTTTGCGACAATAGACTCAAACCTCGCGACCAAAGACGCCAAACTGCAAAGCAACGAAGGTCGATTGACGACTGTAGAAAAGAAGCTTCCTGTCTTATCAGAAAGCTTGGTGTCTGTTCATTCAGTATTGAATACACTCGAAACTGATTCCATACCAGAGGGCAACAACCTTTACTTCACAAACGAACGTGCACACACCGCGGTTGCAAACGTGTTGACAACAGCAGAAGTTGTGGAATCTGACTCACATCTTTACTTTAGTACAGATAGATGTTTGAGCGCGTGTCAATCAACGTTTGTTTCTACATACCAATTGAGCATATCAGAATCAAACGCTCAATCAACTTTGAAAAATGAAATACATCCACTAAGTGTGCAAATCAACAAAACTCACAATGATTTTATTACTCTCAAAGAATCATTCAATCAATACCAAACGAGCAGTAGTAGGGACATTACTGAACTATTCACTGTTGTTAGTGTTTCGTCTTCGATTGTCGATTCTCATATACTTTCCGTATCAAAAAAACATGAAGAGCAAAATACCCAACATGAAGAGTTGTCCTTGTCATTGCTCTCGCTAGCGGGAGAGTTGAGTGCTTCAAAAACATCATTAAATGATTCTATAATCCTAATAAACAATAACGCTACCTCACTTCAGGGATCATTGTCCGATACTCAAACAGAGTGTACCCTCCTGGAAACATGGAAAGAAGAAACAGAGATATGGAAGAATACCTTGAAAATTGATGCCAATGATGTGATAGAATCTGAAAGCAAAATGTTTTTTACAGAAGAACGATCACTTAGTGTCAACAAAACTCTCTATGATAGAATTGGAACAATAGAACACAATTTTACCGCTATGCAAACATCATCAGCAACATTGAGTGATGACAGACTAAAATCACAAGAAACTCCTATCGTGGATGGTCTACCAGTGATAAATGCGTTAGTCCCATTGAGCTACAAAATGGTTCTTTCGCTTGGTGCCCCTGAATCAGAGTCATTTGATGATGTTGGGTTCATTGCACAAGATGTAGCTCAAATACAGGTCTTGTCACATGCTGTGGTTCCAGGAAGTGAGACGATACCATTCTCTCTTGATTATCATAGTATAACAACTTTCACGGTTGCTGCATTACAAGAGCTGACTCTCAGTGTTTCCAATATAAACAACAAATCAACAGATGATATACAAGAAGGAAGTTCAAACAAATTCTTAACTTCTGATAATTTGAAAACAGCATTAGCATTCGTAACTACTGATTATTTATCTCAAGGAGCGACCAACAAATACAGCGAAGAATATGTTGGAGTAAATTTAAAACTAGAAGAGTTCAAATTGTTGTTACAGCAAATAGATACCGATAGCATACCTCAAGGGTCGATACACTTGTATGATCAGGCGACTATAATAACAACTGATGATGTACCCGAGGCGAGTAATCTTTACTTCACCAACGAACGATGTGAAATTGTCATGAATAATGTTATTAATTCTCTAAATGTAAATAACATTGCTGAAACAGTATCAAAGGGATTCTTAACACTCTCACGTCTATTGCACGAACTCAAATTCGTAACTGCCGATCACATTGGAAATGGTATCACTAACCGATTCCTCAACACAGAAACATTTTTGGACCTACGAATAAATACTGATTCAATACCAGAAGGATACACAAACCTATATCTCACCCAAGGGCGTGTAAGAGAAAGCGTGCAAGGTATGTCCATTGACGATTTCATAGACGGAAATACGAACTTGTTCTGCACACGAACAGCAGTTAATTTACGTATGAATTCACTTGATACCAACTCACTCCCTGAAGCCCCTGGAAAGAGATACGTTTCAAGAGATGCATATTTTGAGCTCAACATATCCGTTGGTGACGTACTTAGCCACGAAACACTCGCACGCAGAGATGAAGTAGAACAGTCGCTTTCACTCACGAGTTTGTTTCATACCGAACAGCTTGAAACTGCTATATACATATCGGACCTCAAATTGAGTACAGCAGCACACGAACTCAACACAAAAATAGACACGGTAGATGTCGTATTAACAAACAGTTTGAGTATTTCACACAATATACTATCATCAAACATTGAAAGCACAAACTCGGAACTAAACAACACGAAGTCGGAGCTCAATAATACAAATTCGGAACTTAATGTATCTAACATCAAAATCAACTCAAATACTCTCAATATTGATAATATATACGCTATACTATCTGTAAATGAATCGAATATACAATCAAATGAACAATCAATAAACACAAAATCAAATGAAATTCAACACAACAATAATAAAATATCTGAAATAGATCAATCATTAAGCGTCAACATATTATCAGTCTCGAATGTTATCAACACACAAATACTATCCGTCTCAGACATAATTGATGTGAGCATACTCTCGTTGTCTAACGAAATATCGACCGTGACCACGGGTGTAAGTGAATTGACTACAGACGATGTTCCAGAATCAATGACTCGCAAATACGTTAGTGCCAGATCCATGCTCGAAATGCAAATATCTACAGACGTAATAGCACAAGGAGAAGGTAACAAATATACCACAGTGCAATCAGTGAAAGATGTACTAGCTAGTTTAACAACCGCAGATCTTCCGGAGAGTGAACTCAATCCATACGTTTCAAAATCCAATATCATTGCTACACAACTGAAACCCAATGAACTAAATGAATTTTCCCAATCAATCGACAATCATCTGAACTCGATTTCATCCGACAAATTGCCGGAAGGCACCACTAATCTGTATTTCACAAACCAGAGGGTACAAGACGTCTTACAACTTACTACAACTGATGATATTTCAGAAGGGGGCAATAACAGGTACTTCTCAGACGAGCGTGTTCGCCATGCCCTCTCGACTGCATCAACAGATTACATTGCCGAGGGACAAAATAAGTATTTTACTAGTGAACGCGTAGAGACTGTCATAGCAACATCAAGCTCTTCCGACATCCGAGAAGGTTCGAACCTCTACTTCACAACAGATCGAGTCATTCAAACACTATCGATTGCCACAACGGACTCTGTTCCCGAAGGAACTTCGAACAAATACTTGACTAGGCATAACGTTCTCTCCATTGGATTGGACGTAACTGATTTCAATGATTCATCTAATTCGCTTTTGACCAGGGAAACGTTCTTGTCTCAAGTCAGCGCGCATCTCACAACTGATGAAATTGCTGAGGGAAACAACAAATTTGTGTCATCAGACTCCGTACTTCAAGTGATGAATGGATTCACAACAGACCAGCTATCGGAGGGATCCAACCTCTACTTCACGGAAAACAGAGTCAACCAAATCATTGACAACTCTTTTGCGCAGAAATTTGACTCCACACTTCAAACAAAATCAACAGACAACGTATCTGAAGGATCCACGAATTTGTACTTTACAGAAACTGCCTTGACACAAACTCTCAACGCTGCTCATTTAATAGGTACAGGCATCACTCCAGAGGATATTGGAGCAAGATCAAGTTCTCTCTCGATACACTCTTCAGAACTTGTAGAGGATGAGTCTGCATTGTTCTTTACATCAACTCGTTTTGATTCTAACTTTCAAAATAAAACTACAAATGACCTTCAAGAAGGTGATAATAACAAGTATTTCACATCAAACAGAGTGATACAATCAATACAAACATTAGGTGATTTGTATGTATCTCTCATATCCGATTCACCAGGTGAACTAGAGGTACAGATAATCATTTCAAAAAATCAGATATTAGGTGGAACTATTGAATTGAAACTTGCTGATACCACTTACAAAGAATTAATCTTTGATGGAACAACAACAGTGTCAGAGGTAATCACAAAATTGAACCCAGGACCAATGAACGTTACCACATTATTCACAAGTAGATACGGAACCAAAACTGACAATCAAACTGTCATGATTTCGGGAAACACACCTAACATCCAAGAGATAATTTTCATAGAGAGTATGCCTGGGTTTGCAAACCAGGTGAAAATAACTCTGGGTGGTCATGGAACTTGTGATCTCTCTATATCCTCCAACAATTACACCATAAAAAACGAAAGTCTCAACCTATTCGATACAAATGAAATTACGTTTGATTTGAACTGTATTTTTGACTCTGTTACATTTGTTTTGAAACAAAGCAATGTTGTCGTAGATTCTTCAATCAAAAATATGACACTCGGACTGATACTATCAATGACAAATAATTTCACTATAATAACAAATTCATTGTTCAATGCACTTGATACTTCACCCTTCAACGGAATCGACATAACAATCGAAGATGATTCAAGAACACTCAACGGCAATTTGTTCCACTCAACACGCCACCCGCTCGGTGCTATAATATCCGCTACACAAAATGAAGTTGTGTACGGAGTTTCTACTGGAATTCTAAAGGTACAATTGACATCCCCAGTGATACCAATATTTCTTTCATTAACACCTTTGAAATCATCATCTTAAAGGATTCATACACACCACTAAAAATAAATCACAAATGGTTAAAGTCACCAAAACTACCAAAAACTACCACCAAACCACAAGTCTCCTCCTTCGGACGATTCAAATCATCTCCTTCCTCGACCTTCAAACCCGACCCGCCAACTCCGACCGGATGACAAATGTAGTGAGTCCATAAATGATCAAGTCTTTTTTCCAAAGGTATTTTTTGGAAAAATATTTTCTGATTTTTTTTAAGATTTCTGTTGCCCCCCCCCCCTCTATTTTCTTCGCGAAAGATATTTAGAAAATAATATTTCAAGCATCGTGGTAGGAGAGATACCAGTGGTGGTGTGTCAGGAGAAAAAAAACGCTTTAAAACAGTTTTGAAACTGTTTTAAAGCGAAGAAAAACATAACACTGTAGTAATGAGTCACGTTTACAAAGAGGCTAGAGTTTGTGTATGTGGGTATACTACAATAAATAGAGGTAATTGGTCAACTCATAAGAAAAGTTGTTCCTCAGTGTCATCTGGCGAAAAAGAATTGATAAGCACTCTCAAGCAGCAGCTAGCTTCAAAAGATGAACAAATGAGAAAACAATTGGAAAAGAAAGACCAACAGTTAGAGGCAAAAGATCAACATTACCAAAAGGAGTTAGCAACCAAGGACGATCAGATCAAGGAGTTGATCCAGGTGACGAAGCGGCCTCGTACCGTGCACAATACTACAAATAATAACCGTTACGTGGTGGAGCAGCACATCAATGTGTTTGGCAAGGAGTCAATCGACCATATTTCACACGAGCAGATCCAGGAGCTACTGGCCGATCCAGCTAATGCCGTGCCTCAGTTCATTAAGCTGAAGCACCGCAAATCTCCTGGAGGTGTGAACAAGAACCTGTGTATCCCCAACCAGAAGCGTGCGATCTACCAGGTGGTGGTATCGGGCGAGGGCGAGGAGAAGGAGTGGGAGAACAAGGCAAAGGGAGAAGTGCTGGAGCAGCTGTACGATGATAACTCGGGTCACCTGGAGGCGGAGGCGGATGAGGAGACTCGAGTGGGGTCTCGGTTCCTGGACCATCAGGAGAAGGTGAAGGCGAGTGTGGGTGGGGATGATGGTGGCAAAAGGTACAAGGAACAGTTGGATAAGATCCATTGTGTGATTACATCATAAATTGGGTAAGTGACACATGTGTAACCCTACTCAAACCCGATCGAGCAAAGCCGACCGACCACCTTGCGACAATGCCATGGGTCCATGAGGACTTGACTACGGAAGCCGAGGTCATGAAGCATTTCCCAGCAGCAAAGATATACGCAGGGACGGATGCTGGATTCAACAAGTTCCGTCAAAACACGAAGTGGGATTCATATGATCCATTCTCTAAAGGCACCGGTGGTGCGGCGTGGAGACTTGAAAACGCCGGTGGACCTATCAAGATCTACTCCAAGTCTGCGGGACCGTATTCACGTGGGAGGGCGTTCACACGAGATGCTCTCACGTGGTTTGGTGACGGTATGATTCAGATGTCACTGCCATATCACCCCGGGTCACACACCGCTCACGAGTACATGGTCCCGAAAGGCGACGACAAGACTCACAGAATTCGGGTTGTCATCCAGTTTTGGGTCAGTGACAATCTCAAGGAATGTATCAGATTCGATCTCGGCTGGTTCCGACCCGTACGGAAATGGATCCAGGGCGCGTTCTGGAAGGTCCTCTTGGTTAAGATCGGTTCCGAACTCATCGAGAAAATCAACGTGATGATTCAGACCACGATTCAGACTTCGCAGAAGGAGATCACTGTGTTGAAGAAGAAACACGACAAAGAGATTGCCGACAAAGATGAAAAGATCAAGGACCTCATAGAGCAAGTCGCCAGTTTGTCAACTCAGAACCAGAAACTCAAGGGCAGCAACAAACGGTTGCGTGACAGTCTGAACGAGACGAAGGGTGAGCTGGAAGAGGCCAAGGCTCAACTGAAAAAGAAACAAGATGAGGATAGTGGTACATCACGAGACGCAATCATGATTTCTCGTTTGAAGCAGAATTACAAGGCTCTGGAAAAGGAGTACAAGGCTCTGCAAGAGGAGTGTCGCAAGAAGGATAAGGAACTCATTGAATCACGAGATGATAATTTGAGGACTCAAGTGATGCACGATGACAACCTTTCTTTCAAACCACCACTGGAATACTGCAAACAGGCCAGGCGTGTTAAGTGCCCGCGTGGTGAATAGGCTTTACCACAGCTTCAGTGTTAACTTTAAACATTACTCATCACATTATGAATCTTGTCTAGCTGTTCTTTGTATTTTCGGCCGCCATCTTCCCCCCCAGCACTCGATTTTATTCGTTCTTGATGATCAAGAAACTCAGATCCAATTCTCGTTTCCTCATCTGCTTGTGCCTCCAAATGTCCACTATTGTCATCATAAAGCTGTTCCAAAACTTCTCCTTTTGACTTGTTTTCCCATTCCTTTTCATCACCTTCCTTCACAACAACCTGGTATATCGCTCGCTTCTGATTAGGTATACGTAAATTCTGATTTACACCACCTGGGGCCTTGCGATGCTTCAACTTTATAAACTGAGGTACCGCGTTAATTGGGTCGGCAAGTAACGCTTGTATTTGTTGTTGTGAAATATGGTCAATTGACTCTTTTCCAAATGCATTTATGTGTTGCTCTACCACTATTTTATTGTGAGTTGTGTTGTTGGTAATAGTCCTAGGCTTTTTAATAAGTTGCTCTATTTGTCTATCTTTGGCGGCAAGCTGCTCCCTGGCATCTCTCTTTGTCTCTTCCAGTTGTTTTTCAAGAGATGCAATGCGGACGTCTTTCTCAGACTTCACCAGACTACATACTTTCTTGTGTTTAGACCAGTTACCGGCATCAATTGTTGAATATCCACACTCACACACCCGGGGTTCCTTGTATGTAGTTCTTGGCATACTATAATTTACTAGCACATTTTTGTCTTTAAACCTTGTACAAGGCTTGTACAAGCCTTGTACAAGGTTTGGTTTCTCCTGCCGGAGTTTTACTTGTTAATGTCCTTGTAAATTTCTTGAATATTGACCAAAAATGTTTAAAAAAAGCAAAATGCAGGGGGGGGGGGGAACCCAAATTTTGATTTTTTTTTCAACTCAATTTTTTTTGGGGGGGAAATTTTTTTTTGAGTTGAAAAAAGTTGATCAAGATTTTTGAAAAGGTTTTTCCGAATTTGTATCTTGAAACCCACCCGGTATCAGTGGGAGGTCGTCCACTCATTGACTCCTAGGGGAGGATGGGGGCAGGCGGTATAAGGATCAGCTGGATAAGATACATAATGTGGTAACGAATCTATAGGTACCCGTTAGGTGCGCGTTCGATAGAGATACGCCATAAACAGAAAAGAAATAGTTCAGTAAGGTAAGTGAATATATGGATTCAAAAAAATTTGTGGAATTGTATAAAACAAAAGGCGTATCATCACATTTGTGCATAAAAATTATCCAGTCGGATCCGAACATTTTACTGTCCTGCTGCCGCACCCACGTCCATAGAACCTATTAAAGATAGGTGTGACCAGGTGGGGGGAACGCTCACCCGTACCGGGCGGGGTAGTTGTAAGATTTATGTGGAAGACCAACTCAAAAGTTGGTCGGACTTTTTGGGGCCCGAAAAAAAATCCCAGATGCTAATGGCCAAAATATTTTTTGAGTTTTACATTTTCCTTTGCCCCCCCCCCCTTCTTTTCTACGCGATATCTTATAAAATATTATATTATAGCCCCTTTTGGTAGGAGAAGTACGAGTGAGATAGTGGCAGGAGAGAGATGGGATGTACCTGGGATACGCCAATCCCAGGTACATCCTATTAAATACAAGAAATGTGTGGTATCCAATAGAACAAATGCCCACTACCAAGTATAAAGATGCACGTGTATGTGAATGTGGATACTCAACATGTCTCCCGGGGAATTGGTCACGTCACAAGAAAAGTTGTGCACTCGTCCCTAACGAGAAGGACGCTCGTATAGCATCGCTAGAACGTGAGCTGGCAGCAAAGGACGAGCTACTTAATGAGCAACGTGAGGATCTCAGAATGTTTGAAAAATTACTTGCGGAAAGGTTTACTGAACTTCAAGATGAAGTGAAGCAACTCCGCAAGCGCAAAAGAGCAACCCGTATCAACAGATCAGAACCAGAACGACGTAAGATCGCCGAAAGGCAGAATTGGAAGTGTGCAAGTGATACTTGTGATTTGGCTGGCAAATTAGAGGCATACGATTTGGATCACATTGTACCACTTTGGAAGGGTGGCGAAGATACAGAGGACAATCTACAGGCACTTTGTCCTGCATGCCATAGGAAAAAAACCGATATGGAACGCGTGGAGAGAATGCAATCATAGTTCCGGAACTCAAAAAAATTCCAAAAGTATTTTTTTGAAAAATATTTTTGGAGTTTTTTTATTTTCCCTTGCCCCCCCCC
>Ga0209042_1002149_pt1 | contig 13491 bp, 14 predicted proteins | sample SaaInlV_200m_DNA_6_FD_184649 | JGI IMG/M metagenome (GOLD analysis project Ga0209042, IMG submission 184649) | Marine microbial communities from expanding oxygen minimum zones in the Saanich Inlet - SI037_S2LV_200m_DNA (SPAdes) (version 2) | ecosystem: Environmental > Aquatic > Marine >...
TATCGGTCCAACCAATTGCTGATAAGTCCGATAGGATTGCATCAGGAAGTTTGGGGATAGGTGCTGAAGGAAGCTCAGCTTGTTTTATGGTTGGCGATTTTATTTTTGTCTTTTTCTTACGCGATCCACCGCGATTTTCCTGGCTTGGTATCGCAGGCGTTTTTTGAATTTGAGACTGTATCGTCTCTTCAGGTTTTATCTCTACGCCAACTTCACCCAATATCTCGTGGTCTTTCTCTTCTTGCGGCGTGAATCCAGTTTTTTGGATTTTGTCTGTTCTTGATGATGTTTTTCTTGATTTATGTATAGTATCTATTTCATCATCATCATTAAGGGAGAATCCAGAATTTTGGATTCTTGGGGTAATTTGAATTCTGAAACGTCCTCCTTCAGATTTCCATTCAAGAAGACCTAGTGAACTCAACTCTTTCAGATGCCCCAGGAGAGTGGATCGCTTGCACCTCAGTAGTTGACATAGCTCATCTCCTGTCATCTCAGGAAGATGCCTATGCTCGCTATCTTGCCAGGCTAAACCAACTATTCGAAAATAAGAAACGATCAGCCCATTTGCACCTTCACCATACAGAACATCGGAACGGCCATTTACATAATTCGGAGGAATACGAGCTTTCACTTTTTCCACTCCGAAATATCCAAAGTCAATTGCACGAGCAATGGGTGTGCATAACGGATGGAGATCAGCGTGTCGATTAGAGCAGTTATGCCTTTATCAACTTCTGCTGTGTACTCAATTATGTAATAGCCGTCTTCCAGATTATGTTTTCCTAATGTCTTTGCCAGGTTTCTTCCTAGCGTAGATGCTTCTATCAGGATAGATTGATTTCCAGAGGCGTTTGTTTTAACTGTGATATGTGTGTTTTTGAGAAAATTGATGTCACTCATCGAAAACTCCAGTGGCTGAGTGTCCTTATAGCAGGGCAATTGAACAGAAGCCAAAAGCCAGTATCCGCTACAAAGCAGCCGTATAAGCTATTGAAGGGATAAACTGTTATTTCATGCCAGCGAGGATATGAAATTTTGCTATGACGAATATTTTCGACAAATGGTTGGGAAAATTATCAAAGTAGAGCAGTAGACGTTCCAACCCCCTTTTCGCGTCGGTTGCCTGTATAAATAAAAAACCCTTAGATTGGCTGGTAATGCGGCCTATAGACCAAGCCAAGAGATGTCTACTCTGCATTGGTCAAATACTCATAGCCCTGATCGGTCAACATTTTTGCGACAGATTGTTCTGGTATCCGATAGGTTCGGCTGCCAAAGCGAATAGCTTCTATCTTTTCCTCTGCAATCCAGCGGTAGACAGTTTTTGTGCTAACTTTTGCCCAGCCTGCGACTTCAGGCACAGTTAGTAATTTGGCTTGCATCCAAGGGATGGTGTTTTCGGATTCTCCGGCCATTCTTTCTCCTTTAGCCGGAATTAAAACAAAACCGGCTCTCAATGATTTACTCATTGAAAGCCGGTTTTTTGCGTTGTTACGCTCTGCGGTCCCGACGGGCGCCGGGACCACCGTGCGTGGCGACGACGAGGATTTTGGCATCGGGTTCGCGGTGTTTGATGAGCTTGATCCACTCTTTGACGAAGCCCTGCTGAGGACCTTCGCGCGGTTTCCAGACGACGAGATAGACGGCAGGGGAGGAGAAGAATAGCTGGTGGGTGGGGCGGTAGACGCGCTGCCCGCCGAAATCCCAGCCGTTGAGGGTCAGTTCGGTATCGCTGGCGGGGTCGCTGGTTTTGATTTCACGAATATCAATACCATGTGTTGTATTGTGTTCTTGCCAATCTTTGCCTTCGAGGGCATCCATCAGGCAGGTTTTGCCGACTTCGCCTTCGCCGACCATAATAAGTTTGGCCTCATTGAGGATAATTTGTTCTCTTTCAGCTTTAGCGCGCAAATAACCTATAACTGCGGGGAAGCCTTCTTTATAAGCCGCATAAAGTTCGGGATCAAGAGGGTTACCATAAATATCTATTTTTTGTAAATTCTTAAGCTCAGTGATGGTGTACGGTATCGCAGTTATATTATTGTGGTCAAGGTAAAAAGTGTGTAAGTTTGTTACGCAGTTAATCCATTCAGGAACTAAATCAATTCTTGTGTATGAACAAGATAATTCTTCTAAGAAGGTAAGCTTGGAAATCCATTTTGGCAAAACGCCCAAAGGAATGCCATCTAGATAAAGGCGACGTAAATTCCTTAATTTACCTAGTGAATCAGGCAAACTAGTTATTTGTGTATCAACAAGAGCTAAAACTTGTAGTTGATTTAGCTCAACTATCCATTCTGGAAGTTCTCTAAGAGGAACGTTTCGAAGATACAACTCACGTAAATGTGTTAATTCTCTCAAAAATCCAGGCAAAATGGTTATATGATTGTTCGCAAGATTCAATACTTGTAACTGTTTTAAGGTTCCTAAAGATTCGGGAAGTTTATTGAGTCGAAAACGGCTCAAATCCAATTCTTTGGCGTTGGCACGCCGCGCCCTATCAATTTTCTCTTCTGCTTTGGAATATGCTCTAGTTTTCGACATATTTGCTCTCTTATCTCTACGGTTGCATGAATTCTCAGAGTGAATCGGGAAGTTCGATGAGTTTCATGTTGCTAAGATCAAGTTCCGTTGCCCCCGTGCAGCGGGCTTCTGCGATTTTTTCTTCGGCGGGTTGGGAGGGTGTTTTTTTGGGCATGGGAATACCTGAATGGTGAATTAGGAATGCGGAATGATGAATTAACGCGGCGGGATTAAAATCCCTTGCTCAGTGCATGGAAGCCCTCACGGGCTGGGTGGTTTTAGCCCTGAAAGGGCTTTCAAGTGCTGAGGGAGGACTTTAGTCCGCACCGAGCGAGTTGAGATAATTGTACACGGAAATTAAACGAAAAGCTTCCGAAGTCTTGAAGACTTCGGAAGTTTTCTTTTCCTTTTAGAACCCCTCCGCCACATATTCCCCCCACACCTTACGCAAGATATTCGCAATCTCTCCTAGCGTCATATCATGCTCAACCGCTTCAATGAAGAGCGGCATCAAATTCTCTGTGCCTTTTGCCGCGTTCTCTATCTTCACGCGCAACTCAGCCACTTTAGCATAATCTCTATTCTCTCTTAGCTCTGCCAACTTCGCTCGCTGAGATTGCTCAATGGCAGGGTCAACGGCCAAGCGCTCAATATCGATCTCTTCATCCACTTGGAATTTATTTACGCCAACGACAATATCTTCATTACGCTCAATCGCTTTTTGGGCATCATAGGCCGCATTCTGGATTTCACGCTGCATATAGCCCTGTTCGATGGAATTCAGCGCGCCGCCCATCTCGTCAATTTTGGATATGTATTCTTCCGCAGCTTTTTCGATTTCGTCGGTCAGATGCTCGATCAGGTACGATCCCGCTAACGGATCAACAGAATCCGCTACCCCGGATTCGTGAGCAATGATTTGCTGAGTCCGCAAGGCTACGCGTACCGATTTTTCGGTCGGGAGCCAGAGAGCTTCGTCCATTGAGTTGGTGTGCAGAGATTGCGTCCCGCCGAGGACTGCCGCCAGCGCCTGAATAGTGACGCGCGCGACATTATTCTCTGGCTGTTGTGCAGTTAAAGTGGAACCAGCGGTTTGGGTATGGAAGCGCAACTTCCACGATTTGGGATTCTTCGCCCCAAAACGCTCTTTCATGGTACGCGCCCATAGTCGACGTGCTGCGCGGTATTTGGCAATTTCTTCGAGAAGATCATTGTGGGCGTTGAAGAAAAACGAAAGCTGCGGAGCGAAAACATCCACATCCAACCCGGCATCTATCGCCGCCTGCACGTAGGCGATCCCGTTTGCGAGCGTGAACGCCATCTCCTGCACCGCCGTCGAGCCAGCTTCACGGATATGGTATCCCGAAATACTGATCGTATTCCAACGCGGCACTTCGGCCTGACAATACTGGAAGACATCCGTTATCAGGCGCATCGACGGCGTGGGCGGGTAAATATAAGTCCCCCGCGCAACATATTCTTTGAGAATATCATTCTGGATCGTGCCGCGCAGCTTGCTGATGTCCGCGCCCTGTTTTTTAGCAACGGCGATGTACATGGCGAGCAAAATGGCGGCAGGCGCGTTGATCGTCATCGAAGTGGAAACTTTTTCGAGCGGAATCTCGTAGAAGAGTTGTGACATATCTTCAAGAGACGAAATCGAAACGCCGACTTTACCCACCTCCCCAACCGCGAGCGGATCATCGGCATCGTAGCCGATCTGGGTCGGGAGATCAAAGGCGACTGAAAGACCGGTTTGCCCTTGAGCAAGGAGATAGCGATAACGGGCATTCGACTCTTCGGCGGATGCAAAACCGGCATATTGGCGCATCGTCCAGAAGCGGCTGCGGTACATAGTCGGTTGGACGCCACGCGTAAACGGGTATTCGCCCGGGAACCCCAGTGATTCCGTTTTATCGGAAGCAAGTTCAGGGTCAGGGGCGATACGCGGTACTTCTATCCCGGAGGATGTTTTGAATTCATCTTTCCGCTCTGCGAATTTCTTGAGTGTTGGATTCAGTGTTTCTTCTTCCCAGCGTTTCTTTTCGTCTTGAATAGCCATTTTGTCACCTGTTTTTAGAATTTCCATCCATTATAATAGAATGCGAACTTATTCTAAAAACGCAATTTTGTCATTGCGAGCGGAGTTTACGAAGCGCGGCAATCTCCCCCACCGTCTTGGGGATTGCTTCGGCGATAAAACTACCTCGCAATAACAGCCGAACGACAAGGAGCACTCATGAAAGTGATCGCAACTATCGCAGCAATAATTCTGATTTTTTTTGGTGTTCTAATTATTTGGGGGGCATTTGATGCAACACCTCAGCCTGAATGGATCTGCATGGGAAGTATCTTCGTCCTAATCGGTTTTGGTTTGATCTGGCTCGCACAGCGCATGGGAAAGAAAGATGCCGAAGCAGGGCAAAATGTCTCGGTAAATATTGATCTGCCCGGTGAAGTAAACCTTGAAACGATGCAATGCCAGGCTTGCGGCGGATCGTTGACCAGCAATAATATAAAAATGGTGGCAGGCGCGCCCATGGTGGTTTGCCCTTATTGTGATACCAGTTATCAGGTAACAGAAGAACCAAAATGGTAATTTAAATTTCAAGTTGAAAGCACAGGTTGCAAGTGAAACGAAAACTTCTTGCACTATCAATCTTGTTCCTGCTCCTCTTGAGCCTGACATCCAATGTTCTGGCGCAGGAAGAGGCTGCCTACTTATTTACGCTGGAAAAAGAAGAAGTGCATGTCTTTTATGAAGAAGATGGCTCAATCTCGCTGGATTATCTTTTCGTTTTCAAGAATGCAGCCGATGCACATGTGATCGACTTTGTCGATGTCGGGATGCCCAACTACTCATGGGATCTTTATAATATTTCTGCCGATGTGAATGGAAATTCTGTTGATCTTTCCAGAGAAGATTATATGGGCAGCGGCACCGGCTTCGCTGTAGTTATGGGGAATTATGCCATTCAGGCAGGTGAACGCGGTACCGTGCATGTTCATGTTAGCGCTATAGATGCCATGCTCCGTTTGGGTGAGACAGATAAAAACTATCTCAGTGGCGTTTTTGGTACTACCTGGTTTGGGAGCGAATTCCTGATCGGGACAACTGACTTCACACTCTCATTACACTTACCCACCGGCGTTCAGCCCGATGAACCGCGTTATCATCCCCCTGAAAACTGGCGCGGAACAGATATCCCCGAAACATTTCTGGACAATGAAGGGCGTGTGACCTACACATGGCACGATCCTGAAGCAAATGGCTATACCCAATACAGGTTTGGCACGTCCTTCCCCAAGAACTATGTCCCCGAATCAGCGATTATCATGCCGCCATCCGCATGGAGCCGCATCGGGAATTTTATAGAAAACCTCTTCGATTCAGGCTGTCTCGTTCCCTTACTCCTTCTCGGCCTTCCCTTCAGTTTTTTCATTCTCGAAAAACTCAACAGACGCAAACGAAAAATGCAATACCTGTCGCCCAAGATCGCCATCGAAGGGCACGGCATCAAACGTGGGTTAACAGCCGTCGAAGCCGCCGTTCTTATGGAAACACCCCTCGATAAAGTAATGACGATGATCCTCTTCAGTACGGTCAAAAAAGGTGCAGCAACCATTACCAGCCGTGACCCGCTCAGCCTTGATATCAACCTTATTTCAGGGCTGCACGCTTACGAAAATGATTTTCTGCTTGGCGTTACAAAAGACCAGTCTAGCGAACAGCAAAGATCACTTCAAAAAGTCATGGTCGATCTGATCAAAACCATTCGTGTAAAAATGAAAGGCTTCAGCCGCAAGGAAACCGTCGCCTACTACCAAAAGGTCATCGAAAAAGCCTGGGAGCAGGTCGAAAGCGCCGCCACACCCGAGGTAAAAAGCCAGCAATTTAGCGAAACCCTTGAGTGGACGATGTTGGATAAAAAATACCCCGAACGCACACAGGATGTTTTCCGCACAGGGCCGGTCTACGTCCCGATGTGGTGGACGCGGTACGACCCTACATACAAACCTGTTCCCGTCAAATCAACATCTGCCCAACCAAAAGCATCGACCGGACAACGCCCCGCTTCATCATCGTCAATGCCGTCAGCATCATCCATGCCCCAACTGCCCGGCGCCGACTTCGCCGCATCCATTGTGGGTGGCGCGCAAACCTTCTCTCAGAAAATAGTTGGTGACCTGGGCAACTTCACAAAAAAAGTCACCAATATTACTAATCCTGCCCCTGTCTATAAATCCAGCAGCCGATCATCAGGAAGTTATAAGAGCGGTGGCCGCAGCGGTGGCGGTAGTAGTTGCGCTTGTGCCTGCGCCTGTGCAGGATGCGCCTGCGCTTGTGCCGGCGGCGGACGCTAAACTTATTACTTGGCGGTTTTCGTAGCCCCTCTTTTTAATCTCCCCGAAAGATATGATTTATGAAAGCACAACATTTTTTAACCGGCTTGAAACGTCTGGCAAATAGTATCAAACGCACCAAAAGCATTGATGATTACGCCGAGATGCTACAAAAGAGCATCCAGAGCTGGCAGAATATTGAGAAGCAAAACCAAAGACCACTTTGGGATGATCCGATCATGGATCTAATCACGCGTTTTGATTGCAGCCAGGTTAGGATCGGTAATTTTTATTTACTCCCCGCGCCAAGCAAGCCTTATATAGGTGATGTATACCAATTTTTAAGCGGACCCAGAGATTACTATGTAGGTCGCAATAGCCACGATGTTTATCAGTTTTACTATAAAGAAGCCTGGCCTACATCTATGGGCGTGGAAAGCGAATCGTTTCTTACGGGCTTGTTTTATTATGCCGAATACCTGACTCATATAAAAAAGGGCATCACTCCGGAAGCCCGCGCAGCACTTGATACACAATACCCAGCGATGATAAAGAATGCTCCTTTTCACCCGCTGCGACGCAAGGTAACAGTTACCCCTTGATAATTTGTGCTATTTTTTCAGATTCGACAGTTAGTGCATAATGTCAGCTCATTAATCGAGTATAAATATTAGAAAGCATGTGGCACTGAAACAACCTACATAAGGAGTTTTTATGAAAAAACATTTACTTCCTCTTCTCCTTCTTTTCATACTCATTTTTAGCGTTACAAGCAGTGTGTCTGCCCAATCCTACTCGTTCCAATTGGAAAAAGAAGAAATACACGTTTACTGGAACGATGACGGAACAATGTCGCTGGATTACACTTTCTTTTTCAGAAATAACCCGGGCGCGCACGCGATTGACTTTGTGGATGTGGGCTTGCCCAATAATAACTATCACTCCAACTCGATCACCGCTGACGTAAATGGAAACGCCGTCGATATTTCATCTGACTATCAAGGGGATGGTTCTGGTGTTGCTGTCGATATGGGCAGATATGCTATCCCAGCCGGGGGCAGTGGACGTGTGCATATTTACATCGGGCAAATTGATCGTGTGCTCTATACAGACGATAATGACGACAATTACGCCAGTGCCGTCTTCGGCACAAACTGGTTTGGGAGCCAATATGTCAGCGGAAATACTGATCTAAGCGTTTCCCTGCATTTGCCACTTGGTGTTCAGCCGAACGAGCCGCGCTATCATTTACCTGAGAATTGGGTCGGCGCACAAGAGCCTGAGATCAAGATCAATAACGATGGACGTGTCTCTTACACTTGGCAAAGTCCCAATGCTAACGGTTATACACAATATAAATTCGGAGCATCCTTCCCAAAGAGTTACGTGCCTGCGTCGGCGATTGTCAGCCCATCACTTTTTGAAACGCTCGGCATTAGCGCAGACGATATAGTCGGCGCACTGATGTGTTGTGGTTTCGCATTCTTCTTCCTTGGCATTCCGGTTCTCGCAGGTGTCTCCCAACGCAAACGCAAACTGAAATATATGCCACCCAAGATCGCCATCGAAGGGCACGGCATCAAACGCGGTCTTACGGCTGTCGAATCTGCCATCCTGATGCAGGAGCCGCTCGACAAGGTCATGACAATGATCCTTTTCGGCGTCATCAAGAAGAACGCCGCTGAAGTCATCAAACGCGATCCGCTCAGGCTTAAGGTCGCCGAACCATTGCCTGCAAAATTGCACGAATATGAAAAAGATTTTCTGGCAGCCTTCGCGGATGGCAAAAATAACCGCGCGGCACAGCGCAAAGCACTTCAGAAAGTGACCGTCAATCTCATCCGTGTTCTTGAAAAGAAAATGAAGGGTTTCAGCCGCAAAGAGACTCTCGCCTATTACAAAAACATCATGGAACGTGCCTGGCGCCAGATCGAAGCCGCTGGCACACCTGAGATAAAAAGCCAGATGTACGATGAAGCACTCGAATGGACAATGCTGGATAAGGATTTTGACAACCGCACACGCGATGTTTTCCAGCGTGGCCCCGTTTTTGTACCCATGTGGTGGGGACGCTACGATCCGTCCTACGGTCGACGTGCTACCACTACATCAAAACCTTTCCCAACCCCATCATCCGGCGGTAAAAGCCTCGCCTCGTCAATGCCTCAACTCCCCGGCGCAGACTTTGCCTCTTCGATGGTAACTGGCGTTCAGGGCTTCTCACAAAAAGTGATCGGTAATCTAAACGACTTTACGGGCAAGGTCACCAACGTCACCAACCCACCCCCGCCGCCATCGTCTTCAAGTGGCGGTGGTGGCGGAGGCTGCGCCTGTGCTTGCGCCGGTTGCGCCTGCGCCTGCGCTGGTGGTGGGCGTTAGAGATTAGTATCCAGTCTCTGAGCGGAGATGTAGCGAAGCGAAATCGCAGTCGACGTGTGCCCTTCAGGGTAAGAGCGGATTTTCAAAACGCCGTCCTTCGACTACAGGCTCACTTCGTTCGCCCTCCGCTCAGGAACTGTAATTTTATAGGTAAACAAAATGGCATTTACAGACACAATAAAAAATATATTTAGCACAGATTCAAGCGCAACAAACTTACCAGCCGGACTCTTCCACTACCGCCGCGAAACGGATGTGGAGAAATCTCGCATCCACTTGCGGCTGGACGGCGATGGTCACGGCACGTTGATCGTCAACGCCAATCGGGTTATGCACCTGAACCCGACCGCAGCGTTAATGGCATATCTCTTGCTTGAAGAGAAAAGTGAAAACGAGATCATAAAAGCTGTGTGCAGTGCGTATTCAGTCAGTGAAAAAGATGTGCGCACTGACCTGCAAACATTGAACTTTCAACTAGATAATCTGATCCGTCCTGATGGCGCTTGCCCTGTCCACGAGTTGGATCTCGAAATGAATATGCCCTTCAGCGCACGCCCATCTGCACCTTATCGCATGGACTTGGCATTAACGTACAAATGCAATAATGATTGCGCCCACTGCTACAACGCCCGTGAGCGAACTTTCCCCTCCATGAGCGTGGATGAGTGGAAAAAAGTTCTCGATACTACCTGGGAATTGGGCATTCCGCATATCGTCTTTACGGGCGGTGAACCAACCCTGATGGCGTTTTTACCGGAACTGATCGCTCATGCGGAAGCTAACGGTCAGATAACAGGACTCAACACCAATGCCCGCCGTTTAACGGATAAAAACTTCCTCAACAAACTGGTCTCTGCGGGGCTGGACCACGTTCAAATCACGGTCGAATCGGATGATGCTCAAATCCACGATGAAATGGTCGGGTTGAAAGGCGCGCATAAGCAGACCATCCAGGGCTTGCGAAACGTGCTAGAAACACCGCTCTACGTGATGACGAATACGACCATGCTGCGAGATAATGTCCACACTATCCCCGCCACGCTCGATTTTCTGGCAGAGATCGGCGTGCCGACTGTCGGATTGAATGCATTGATCTATTCAGGGCATGGTGAAACCGTTGGCACGGGACTGCCTGAAAGCGAACTGGAACCGCTGCTGGAGATCGCCCGCTTCAAGACCGATTTGCGCGGTCAAAAACTGGTCTGGTATACGCCGACGCAATATTGCAATTTTGACCCGATGAAGCTCGATCTGGGCATTAAGGGCTGTACGGCTGCGCTCTACAATATGTGCGTAGAACCAGACGGCGCAGTGCTGCCTTGCCAATCCTATTACACGCCGGTTGGCAATATCCTGCACGATAGCTGGCACTCGATCTGGAATCACAAGCTCTCGGTGCAGTTGCGTGAGCGGCAGAATTTACCGTCAAAATGTGGCGGCTGTGATCTGCTTGCCGAGTGTGGCGGTGGCTGCCCTCTGCAATTTAAAGAAGAGAATTTTGTAAAACTTGACCTTTTGGAAATCTAGCATCTCCTACGAATGCAAATAAGGAGCATCCCATGAGTATTCTTGATAGCATCCGAGATTTTTTTACCCCCGCCAAACCCCTCCCTGCGGGCGTACTTCACTTTCAATCGCCTGAAGATGATGAAATTCCCTACCGTTTGCATCTGCGAATGCACGGCGACGGCAGCAGTCTACTCGTCGTCAACGCTGCTACGGTGCTGCATCTCAACCCCACCGCTACCGAGTATGCCTATCACTTTATCAAGGGGACTTCTTCTGTCGAGGCTGCCAGTGCTGTCGCCAAACGCTACCGTGTCAAAAAAGAGCAAGCCTTGCAGGATTATCATCTTTTCAGTGAGCGGATCGAGAGCCTCGTCCACAGCGAAGATTTAGACCCGGTTTCATATTTGGGATTTGAACGCATCAGTCCCCATTCAGCTGGATTGACTGCCCCATTACGTTTGGATTGCGCTCTCACGTATGCCCTACCCAAAGGCGCGACTGCCGACGACGCACCGACGAAACGAGTCGACCGTGAGCTTGCTACCGCTGAATGGACATCTATTCTCGACAAAGCCTGGGGCGTTGGAATCCCGCATGTCACATTTACGGGGGGCGAGCCAACCCTGCGCGACGACCTGCTCGAACTGATCGCCTACGCCGAAGCAAAAGGCATGGTGAGCGGATTGCTTACCGATGGGCTGAAACTCGCAGACAAAGATTATCTCAACACCCTGCTTCAAACGGGTTTGGATCATTTGCTTTTCATCCTTCAGCCGGAAAATGAAAAATCATGGAAGGTGCTGGAAACCATCCTGCCGGAGGATATTCACACCACCGTTCATCTGACGATCACCGCCGAGAATGCGCCCAAAGTCGCTGCCACATTTGAAAGGCTGGCATCCCTTGATTTGAACGCGCTCTCGCTCAGCGCCTCGCCCGATCAGGTGGAGACGCTGCAATTTGCACGGGAACAAGCCGCAAATATGGGCGTCTCGTTAACGTGGGATCTGCCCGTCCCCTACTCGACACATCATCCTGTCGCGCTTGAAACCGCCGAGGAACATATCCCCGATGGTGCCGGCAAAGTTTGGCTCTATGTTGAGCCAGATGGCGACGTGCTCCCCGCACAAGGCATGGCAGATACCATTCTTGGAAACTTCCTACGCGATGAGTGGGCACAAATTTGGAAAAAGGTATGAACAAAGAACGACTTATTCCCCTGCTTTGGAAGATACTTATTGGTGCCACTTTGTTTACTGTCTTCACATTAGTAGGAGCGCGCTATTTAAAGGGTGGAATTGATTGGTATGAAACTTTTTATCCTACAGGTCAGGCGGTATTATCTGGGAAAAGCCCCTATACCTTGATCGGGTTTCGTTACGTTCCTTGGGCCGTTCTGCCTATTTTGCCATTCGCCTGGCTTCCCCCGGATATAGGACGTGCTGCTTTTTTTGTAGTTAGTTTACTTGCCTTTGCTTATACAGCTTATAGAATGGGCGGAAACCCAATCGTAGTTGGCGCATTTATTGCATCTCCTCCTGTAATTCATTGTTTGCTTAATGCCAATATCGACTGGATGACATTGCTCGGCTTTTTCATGCCCCCGCAAATTGGGCTTTTCTTTGTTCTTATCAAACCACAACTAACTGCCGGGTTAGTTTTATTCTGGCTTATCGAAGCCTGGAGAAAAGGCGGCATAAAAGAAGCTCTGCGCGTTTTTTCACCCGTATCTATCAGCATACTTCTATCTTTCGCTCTTTTCGGCTTCTGGCCTGAACGCTTTCTTGAACCAATTGGCTTCGATTGGAATGCCAGTTTATGGCCTATGTCTATTCCAATCGGCGTAGTTTTACTCACCAAAGCAATTCGCCAACGCTCTGATCGTCTTTCCATGGCAGCATCACCTTTTCTTTCCCCGTATGTTTTATTGCATTCATGGTCAGGCGCTCTCGTTTCTCTGGCAAACTCTACTGTAGATATGCTCGCCGCTGTACTTGGACTATGGATTTTAATTATCATCCGCAGCGTACAAATCTTTGGATCATAAAATGAATATCTTTCACATCATCTGGATCATCGGAGTGCTGGTCTACCAGATCGGCATATACATCCCGCGTGTACGCGATTACAAGCGTAAAGAACGCGTAGCCTTGGTTGCATTGCCTGGGGATATTTTCCTTGAACTGACCACCTGGGTCTTTTGGCAATTCGCGCCTTTTTTCTATATCTTTGGCAACCTGCTCTCTTTTGCCAATTACAGTTTGCCTAATTGGGCATCTTGGCTTGGCGTAATTATTTTTGGCGCTTCGCTCTGGCTATACGGACGCGCCTACGCAGACTTGGGAAATAACTGGTCTGCTCGTATGGAAATATTAACCGGGCAAACACTCGTCTCAAATGGCGTATATGCCTACATTCGACACCCTGTGTACGCGGCGATGTTCCTGTGGGCAATTGCTCAACCTTTGCTCCTCCACAACTGGGTCGCCGGATTCGGGCTAATCATTCTCTTTACGCCGCTCTATCTCACACGGATGCCACGCGAAGAAAAGATGATGGCTGAACATTTCGGCGAAGCATATAAAACCTATATGCAAAAAACAAATGTATCTTCTCAATAAATAGGGGTAAGCAAAAAGGAGGGGAGGCCTTTTAATTTTTGTAATAAGCAAGTAAACTAAGAACATGATGATGTTAGATGACCTTGAACTGAACGCCATCCAAGACGAAAAC
>Ga0209042_1002157_pt1 | contig 13460 bp, 10 predicted proteins | sample SaaInlV_200m_DNA_6_FD_184649 | JGI IMG/M metagenome (GOLD analysis project Ga0209042, IMG submission 184649) | Marine microbial communities from expanding oxygen minimum zones in the Saanich Inlet - SI037_S2LV_200m_DNA (SPAdes) (version 2) | ecosystem: Environmental > Aquatic > Marine >...
GTCTGCCACATTGAACCGGACCTTGATGTCAACTCCGTTGAAGTTGTGAGCAGCTAGTTTCTTGAATAGAAAATCCTTATTGAGCACACGGTACATCATTCCCACTCCTTGGACGTTGCTCTCCTGACTGGTGAAGAAGATGTGAGGCTCACCGTTCCTTGGGTCATGGGGGATAAAATGCAGATCGTCGTCCATGGTTGTGAACTCGATTCGTTCCACCTGGTCCAGCTGGGTCTGGAGGAAGGAGAGGAGCCTCATGAACCCTTGTCTATCGTGGTAGACTAGGTACTCGACTAGGATGTTCTGAAGCAAGAAGTGATTCTCATGGAGCTTCCTGAATTTGAATGCAATAAAGCCTCTGACAGCTCCATCCTTCTCGTAACCAACGACTTTGTATCTCCGGAAGAGCCGCGCATAGAAGGATTTTGGCTTCAACACCATACCGTGGGTATCCCTGACATACTCGTTGAAGCATGCGTGTAGGGCATCAATGTCATCCGAGTTCATGAATCGGACCCCCTCTTTACTGCCCCTGGGCAGGTCATCCGGCCTCACCATGTACTTGTTCATCTTCCTACCGTACCCGTACCCCATCTTTACGTAGAAATCTGGCCTGAAAGGCCACAGAATGGCGAACGATGCGCCGTTATCGAGACCCCACCGATGGTAGTACTCCATCATCTCCTTGGCAACGTGCTCCTTCTTCCGGGTAAGATCAACGGCCACATTCCCGACGCCAACCACCTTGATGATCTTGCCGTGAATATTCATCTCAAATCTGTGCATCCTCATCGCGCCGACAAGCTTTTCATCCCTGAAACATCCGGCATACTGGACCACTCCCATCTCGTCCTGCTGAGCTTTCATACGCTTAACCCAGGCCGCGCTCTGCTCAGCATTGAAACCTGTGAACATGGATGGATACGCCTCAAGGCTCATCTTAGCATATTCCTCGAAATCCTCGCCCTCAAGTAACTTGACGACACTCATGTAGAGAAGTATGCGACGGTTTAGATAAAAGTAAGCAATGAAAGGGTGTTAGATGGGCGCGCCCATAGGAGGTCTCGCCGGTGGGGTCAGGTTGACCGCGTCCGGGTTCTCCTCCAGTAGCTCAAGCACCGAGTCAAGATACCAGTGCTGGGACAACGTGAGCTCGTCCTCGGTCTCAATGTCCTCAAGCTTGGCGTTCAGGTTATGCAGCTTGTAAAGGGCGACGCTCCTGACGATTGCCGGTGCCTCCCTGTTCTTCACAAGCTCCACCATGTAGTAAAGCACGATGTTGTTGACCATCCTCTGGATCTCCTGATGGTATGGATCATCATACGTCGTTAACCAGGTTGCCTCCAGCACCTTGTCTATCAGCTCCACCAGTCCGGGAACGCTTGGGTCCCTGGCGTGGTACTCCACCATCCTCGCCGCTCTTTCAGGGTGAAGGAGGACACTGACGCTCAGTCCGGCAGCGGTCTCCGCCGTCGCTAGTGCATCGAATGTCAACCCCGTCTTTCCCGGGAATAGGTCCTTGTGGTGGTTGAAGTGCTGTGGACGCGGAGGCATGATATCCCTCAACGCCTCGGGTAACGCGAGAGCAGAGGGCTTGACAGTATCAAGCATAGCCACGATTCCCGCGTACTGTTTATCTGCTGGCACTATAGTTGGGTGTGCCTGGACATCTCCTCTAACCTTGTAGTGATAGTACAGTCCGCCGATGACGCTTGCCGCCGAATCCATCTGGAACCTGTGGAACAGGTATGTCGTAACCAGCGGCTCCTCAAGCCTTGCAAGAGGCGTTCCGTACTTTACTCTGTGCTCACCGAAGCTGTCAAGGGCGACCTTCCGCACTTTCATCATGCGGTCTAGCTCATCAACCGGATCAACTCCGTTGATCCAGTAAGCCGCGTACGGGCTAGGGCTTCCCGGTCCGGCGTCTCTGCTTGGCTGGAAAAACAGCCCCTTACTGAAGGCATCATTGAGTATCTTGTCGAGCTCGGCGTTTTCATCAACTCCCTCAGGGAAGTCCTGATAGCCGTAGTTTACGCTGACGATATCCCACTCACCTATCCCTGTCTCGTATGCATCGGAGAGGTCCAATTTCCCGTCCTTTTCCTTGACCCACATCGCTGGGTAGTCCATGACGCTGCTCCTACCGTTGAGGTTGCTAGCGTAGTTGTGACCTAGCCCTATGGTATGCCCTACCTCATGGACGCTCAGCTGTCTGATACGGGCTAACGCCATTTGGTACGCCTCCTCGGAGTTGTCCACGGCCTCGCCGTACTCGCCCATGAGACCCATGGCGATCATGAAGTCCTGCCTGATTCTGAGACTTCCAAGGGAAACATTGCCCTTGATGATTTCGCCGGTACGGGGATCACTGATAGTCATACCGTAGCTCCAGCCCCTAGTGCTCCTGTGCACCCAGTTGATCATGTTGTACCTGATATCCATGGGATCCGCGTCGTCTGGTAAAATCTCCACCTTGAATGCATCCTTATACCCGATCGCCTCGTATGCAATGTTCCACCAAGTGGCCCCGTCAACCAATGCTGTCCTGATGGGCTCAGGGACGGCAGGATCAACGTAGTAGACGATGGGCTTCACAGCCTCACTAACCTTTGCCGACGGATCCTTCTTATTGAGCCTGTGCCTGGAGATGAACCTCTTCTCAACAGAATCCTTCACGTGCGTGGCATAATCATTGTACTTTATTGCGAAGTAACTGCTCCTGATATCGAACTTTCTCGGCACGTAGCCGTCATCAGGTAACTGGACTAGGCTATGATGGACCCTGACGGTAACCACCTCGGGGTCAGGGGACACCGATTTGAGCCATTCACCGGTGTTCTTACCCTGAAAGGTAAGTATCGCCTCCACCTCGGTGTTCTTCGGGAAGTTCTTTGTCGCCGGGAGGTAGATGGCTGACCGCGTCTCCTCCAGCTGGTAATCGCCCTGTTCCTTGTCCTTGAGCCTGTTTACGATGTGCTTTGCGTCCCTCAGGAAGAAGCCCGTCGCGTCAACCAGCACATTGCCATCCTCCTCAGCCGAGACCTCAAAGCCCCAGATGACGGATTTGGCGAACGCGTCATCGACTGCCTCGACCTCTTTGGGGTTATCACTCACCGCCCGGTAATCATAGTTCACCTGAGTCAGCAGTATCTTTGGCCCGATCCGGTCAAACCTGAGCACCTTCTTGTCGCCCAGCTGACTCTTGTCAAGCCCGATGTCGTTGCTGCCGACTCCCGCCTTCAGGCTGCTATAGTAGAGGAACTCCTCGTTGAACTTGTCGACCTCAAGCCAGATCTTGCCCTTTTTCTCGTCCCAGTATAAGGCGTAGTATCCAGAATATTTCTCCATTCCATCAGTGAACCCCGAAATATCCTTGGGCTCACAGCATGTCTTTTCGTCCAAGATGTATCAGATATAATTGTGTTCGAATCAACAAAAAACTATCGAACAAGCGCGCGCTTGAAGGTAAACGCCGAGGGACAGAGATTGGTCAGCAAACATCCTTCACAGTTGGGTTTCTTGGCGTCACAGACCCTCCTACCGTGGGTTATGAGCATGTAATTGACTGCCCACCACTTCTCCTGCGGGAACAGCTCCATGAGCTCCCGCTCAACCTTGACGGGATTCTTCTGGTCGCTGAGCCCCAAGAGCCTGCTGAGCCTGTGGACATGGGTGTCGACGGCGATGCCCACTATCTTACCGAAGGAACCGGCTAGTACTATGTTGGCTGTCTTTCTACCAACTCCCTTGAGTTTGACCAGGTCTTTCATGTTGTCCGGGACTTGGCCGTCATGTTCGTCTATCAGGGTCTGAGAGAGGGTCTGGATGGCGTCTGCCTTGCGCCTGAAGAAGCCAGATGACCTGATATCCTGCTCCAGCTCCTCCCGTGGGACGCCGGCATAGTCCTCTACAGTTTTGTATTTCTTGAAAAGCTCCTTGGTCACCTTGTTGATCTGTGTGTCCGTGGCTTGGGCGGATAGCACAGTTGCCACCAGTAGCTCCAGCGGTGTATGGTGAGTCAGCTCGGTTCCCTCGACGCTGGGGTACTCCTCCTCCAGCCTCCTGATCACCTCGTGGGCTCGCTCCCTGTCATTCATGCCCAGAGAATAGGTGTCGCTGGCTTATTTAGAAATCGTCTGGCAGTGGGAGCCCGGTTCAGGTATATGTGGGTCGTTAATTCTAGAAAAACATTGAGGTGAGTTTCGTGTGTCAAGTAACCTGACATAAGGGGGAAAAAATCCGCTCCTGCCACTGGTACTAACCCGAAAAAAATGAGTGCTACCCTGTGGAGAAGAGTGGTATCGGCTGGATGAAAACGTGCTAATAGAAAAAGTGGTTAAAAGTTGAAAAAAGGGAGCCTACCAGGCCCCGCCCCGCTTGATCCATTCCATGGTCTCGGGGTGGATTTCCTTGTAGTTGTCCTTAATGTACTGCCTCATCTCGTCGGCCAGGGCGATGGTCCGGTCATAGCCCTGCTCTTTGATGAATGCATCAATCTCGGCTTTGGTCTTTCTCTTTGGGTTCCAGCCCCCCTCATTGGCCACCCTGAACAGAATCCGGGTGTGGTTGGCCGATGCTAGGTGGAGGTTCTTAATATCCACCTTGTCAAGAGTGTCGTACTTGGTGTGACCGTAGCCCCTGCCTGACCTGGTGGCGGTGGGGTCGGAGTTGGACGCGCACGGCACGCTGTTGAGGAAGAATGGCCAGTGGTCGCTGTACGGGCTGACGCCCTGCTTGGTGGGGATCTCCGCCACCATCTCCTTCTCCCACTTCTTAACCAGCACGTCAATGGCGGGGAAGTCGTGGATGTTGAGCCCCTTCTTGCCTCCGCCACCCGCGGAGTCCAGGTTCAGCATGAACCTGCACTTGTCGAGCTCCGCCTCGTGGGCCTTGGCGTAGTAGTAGCTACCGTAGAGGCCGATCTCCTCGGCTCCGAATGTCATGCACCGGACGCGCCTCTTGAGCTTGTCCTTGACCTTGACCAAGTTCCTGGCGATCTCCATGACAACCGCTACCCCTGATGCGGGATCTACCGCTCCCTGGCTAATGTCGTGGCCATCTAGGTGGCTCCCGACGCAGATGTACTCGTCGTCAACTATGTTGTCAGGCACGACATCGGCGATGACGTTCCACGTGGGCGTGTCAACATTTTTATCAGTTGTCTTGATCCTGGCCACAACCTTGCCCTCCCTCTCGATGAGTCGCTCGATGAAGGAACCGTCCTCGTACGAGATGCCGATGGCGGGGATTACAGGATTGATGCCCCCCGTGGGTGGACCGTACGCCGGATAGTGGTTCATGAATACCCAGCCCGCCGCACCCGCCTTTACGCTACGCATGTATTTCTCGCTGCGGTGGAAGAACCTCTTCATCCCTGAGGGCGTCGCCGAGGTGACCATCACGATCTTGCCCTTGAGCTTCTCCTCGTCGTAGTCCGGGATGGCCCCTGGCCCTATGAAAACAAGCTCTGCCTCGACCTCTGCGCCAATGCTGTGGGGCAGGCTGATTACGTCAAAGCTTCTCTTGATGGGGCTCACGATTTCAAGTGTAGCCGGCCCTCGATTCCAACCCGCGATGGTGAACTCCTCGGCGTGGACGTTCTCACAGCCGTATTCTTTGAGCTTCCCCACGATATAGTCAACGGCGTTTTTGTCCCCTGGTAGGCCAGGAAACCTGCTGCCGTGGACGTCACACAGGATCTTCAAGTTGTCCATGGTCTCGGAGCTCGTGTAGACCTCCGCCACGATCTTCTTGTCAACTTTAAGGTATGGATTAGTCAAAATTATCTCCGTCAATAGAACCGGCTATTGTGGATATAAAACCTTCAATCCTACCTGATTTGGATTAAAAATAGTAAAAGGAGACTAATCTCCCGTGCTTTTGAGGGAAGAGGGCTCAAACATGAGCACGATGCTGGGCTCATCTGACCCAGGCTTGTGCTCAACTCCCTTGGGGATGACGCATAACTGCCCCTCCATGAGCTCGATGATTTCCTGGCCCTTTACCTGTATTATAATCTCGCCACGGTACACGAGGAACAGCTCGTCTTCGCCATCGTGCTTATGCCAATGGTAATCGCCGTGGAAGACCGCCGCCCGTATGACCTGGTCGTTGAGGTACGCCACGTCAACGGGGCTCCAGGGCTTTTCTATGGCCTTAATCTTCTTCTCAAGGTCGATAACTGGGATCATTGGTTAACCTGGCCCCTTCTTCAACCACTCAACAGTATCAGGATGCAAGTCATCCCACCCGGCGACGACCTCGTACACCTTATTCTTGACAGCTATAGCGTCTCCCATGTTCAGCTTCCTGATGGTCTCCTGAATATCCTCAGGGGTCTTCCTCTTGACATCCCATGTCTCGGCGTTGGCCACCCTCAGCAGGAACCTGGCATAGTTGACGCTACCCCGGCGCATGTCCTCGACATTGAGCTTGTCAAGAGTGTCGTACTTTGTGTGGATAAAGTTGTCACCTGTACCCATGGGCCTTGACGGGTCGTCACCCGCCCCACTGGGAACGCCCTTAAGGAAGAAAGGCCAGTGGTCGCTGGCCGAACTGACACCCTGGGAGGTGGGCACCTCGCTGTTGATCTCCTCCTCCACCCGCCTGGTGAACTCAGTCAACTCGGGGTAGTCGTGGAACTTTATACCCTTCTTACCCGGCCCACCGGCACAGTCCAGGTTCAGATAGAACCTGCAATCAGCCAGCTCGGACTCGTGGGTTTCCGTGTAATTGTACGAGCCGAACAGCCCCGTCTCCTCAGCACCAAAGAAGAGGAAACGAATCCTGCGCTTGAGACTTCTCTTTGACAACGCCAGCGCCCTGGCCATCTCCATCATCATGACGCAGCCGGACGCGGGGTCGTATGCTCCTGGTGAGATATCGTGTGCGTCGTAGTGGCTTCCTGTCGCAACGTACTCCTTGCTGTCCCCGGTTCCGTTGAGGTCGGCTATTACGTTGTGCGTGGACACGTCATGGTTCTTGTCACTTGTCTTGATCCTGACCTTGACGCTGCCCTCTCGTGCTACCAGCCGCCTCAGGAACTCACCGTCCTCGAATGTAGTACCGATTGCGGGTACGATAGGTGAAACCCCACCTGTGACCTGGCCCTTGCCCGGTGAGCGGTTTGTAAATATCCATCCCCGTGCCCCGGCCAGTATGCTCCTGTTGAATTTCTCGGTCCTGTGGGGGTTCTTGACCATACCTGGTGGCTTGGCCCCTGAGACCATGACGATCTTTCCCTCGATCTCGGCCTTCCTCTTCTCATAGACGTCGATATGCCCCGCGCCCAGGTCAACCAGCTCGGTCTCCACCTCACCGGAGACGCTGTGTGGGAGGCTGATGACCTCAAAGCTCCTCTTGATGGGACTTGTTACCTCAAGGGTCGCAGGCCCGCGAGTCCAGCCGGGTATCCTAAACGTGTCGTAGCTCGCTTCAAGCCCGTACTCGGTAAGCTTCTCCACTATGTACTTAACGCTGCCAATGTCCCCAGGGGTCCCGGGAAACCTGCTTCCATAAACATCGCATAACACCTTCAGGTTGTCCATGATTCCCGAGCTAGTGTATATCTCGGATACTATCTTCTTGTCCACGTCGAGGTAAGGATTCTTCAAAAAACGCACCACAGAAACGATGCATCGTGGTTTTATAAAACTAGGGGAGGTTTACCAGGCGGAGTCCCGGTTCATCCATGCCTTGGTATCAGGGTGGATGTCGTCCCATTTGCGGACATACTCCTTGAGCCTGTCAGTTAACGCCACGGTCTCGTCGTAGCCCTGCTGCGCGATGAACGCTTCTATCTCAGCCTTGGACTTGCGTTTCACGTTCCATTTGTCTAGGTTTGCGACCCGGAACATGAAACGAGCATAGTTTGCCGCCGCCCTCCGGAGGTCCTCCTGCTTGATCTTGTCCAGTGTGTCGTACTTGGTGTGCCCGAAGGGGGTGACGAGTGAGACCTCTGGGTCTGCACCTGATGCGGTTGGCACTCCTTTCTGGAAGAACGGCCAGTGGTCGCTGTACGGGCTGACCCTGTGGATATAAGGCAGCTCAGCCTTCATTTCCTCAGCCCACTTGTCAACAAGTGGGTCCATGTCCGGCACGTCGTTAAGTATGAAGCCCTTCCTCCCATTGGCTCCACATGAGTCCAGATTGAGCATGAACCTACAGTCAGCTAGCTCTGACTCATGCTTCTTGACGTAGTAGTTGCTTCCCCAAAGACCCGTTTCCTCAGCACCGAACAACACGAACTTGAGGTTACGCTTGAGTTTGCCCTTAACCATAGCGATGGTCCTAGCCATCTCCATGACTGTAACGGCTCCTGACGCCGGGTCAAACGCGCCCTGGCTGATATCATGCCCATCGTAGTGACTTCCCGTGAGCCCGTACTCTTTTCCTCCAGTTGTTCCCTTGATTTCCGCGACCACGTTGTAGGTTTCGACCTCATGGTTCTTCCCCTCTGTTTTGAGCTTGATTGTCACGTCTCCGTACCGTTTGACGATGCGTTGTAGATATAGCCCGTCCTCATACCCGATCCCAATTGTGGGGACGACGGGGGTCATGCCTCCCGTGATTGGACCGAAACCTGGTGTCCTGTTCATGTAGATGAAGCCCTTCGCCCCCGCGAGGATGCTCCTGTTGTACTTCTCGCTCCTGTGGAGGTTCCGCTTCATTCCAACTGGGGTCGCGCTGGATACGAGAGCTATGTTGCCCTCCAGCTCGTCCTTGCGTTTCTCGTAGATGTCAATGTGACCTGATCCGAGGTCAATGAGCTTGGTCTCAATCTCACCTGAGATGCTTCCTGGGAGGCAAATTACTTCCAGCTCCCTCTTCACTGGGGAGATTACCTCAAGGATAGCTGGTCCACGCGTCCACCCCGGGATATTGTACCTCTCGACAGCGACGTCATCAACACCGTACTCCTCGAACTTGTCTTTCATGTAATTGACCGAGCCGATGTCACCGGGTGTGCCGGGGAAACGGCTGCCGTACACATCGCAGAGGGTCTTGAGAGTGTCCATTGCTTCACTGCTCGTGTATATCTCGGATACTATCTTCTTGTCCACGTCGAGGTATGGGTTGACCATCGCATTCACAGTACAGAAACCATGGTCTCTTGATATAACATTTCAACAAAAAAACAGGATACGGTCGTAGAAAGCTGAAAAAATATTGACCTAACATGACCCCTCTCCACAATTGATTCCTGTGCAGATTCATTCACGATCCCTATCCAGCAATAAGACCCTCGGATCTTGCATCCGTATCTGTATCTTTATATCGGAAATTGAGAGCTATTGGTCTATCCATGTTGGGCGGTGTCATAGTTTGGACTATATCAACAAGTTACGTGACAGTCTATCATTCCGCGGAAACGTTCCCGGGCTCTTCATAAGCGGCATCATAGAGTGCTCGGCCTGGCACATGTACGACATCGTCTGGCAGCCATATATGCTCAGCCTCGGTGGCTCAGTTCCATTAATCGGGCTGATAATGAGCATCTGGACGGCGTTCAACTCGCTGCTACAGCTTGTGACAGGTGAACTCGCCGACAGCAGGGGCAGGAAGAACTCCATGAACTATTACTACTTCTTTACAATCACGGGACTGGTGGTCGCGATTGTGGCGAGAAACTGGATGTATTTCATCGTCGTCAACATATTTTTCGGGATCGCTGATTCCCTGGAGGGACCGGCGTTCAGTCCAATGTTCGCAGAATCCGTGCCACCAGAGAAGATGGCCGTTGCCATGAGTATGATCATAATGCTTTGGAGCATTCCCGGTTTCTACGCAAAGGCGTTAGGAGGATACCTTGGCGACCGCCTGGGAGGTCAGCAGGTAATGTACATCGTTCTCGCCATGGTTGTCGTGTCAGCTCTGTGGTTCTACTTCTCCACCGAGGAGACGCTCACCGAGAAGAAGCCTTTCAGGCTCAGTGCCGTTTTGAGGAACATCAAGGGATTCGCAAAACCAGAGGGCAGGCTTTTGCCGTTCTACCTGGTCTCCATACTTGACAGGTTCGGGTGGCAGATCAACGCCGGTATACTGGTGACCATGTTCACCCAGGAATACGGATTCAGCCTCACAGAGATCGGTATACTGATGACCGTTGAGATGGTGGCCATGACTCTAGCGAGCATCCCGATAGGGAAGGCGTTGGACCGATACAGCAATAGGAACGGGGTCATGGCCGCGCTGGTTCTCAACGTAATAGTTTTCGGAGGGTACTCACTGACCTCCAGCTACGTGGCTTTGATAGCCCTCCAGCTGGTAAAGGGTGTCACCGTTGGCCTCTGGGACACCTCCATAATGCTCTACCAGAACAAGATCGTCCCGGAGAGGGAGAGAGGAAAGACATTTGGGAACATCAATGGCATCAAAGGGTTGGTCGCGATACCCGCCCCCTTTATCGGTGCGATACTGTTCGGCTACATCGGGTTCAAAGGGGTTTTCGCAACAAGTGCGTTCATCGTCGGGCTTGCCTTACTGGCATCAACTAGGCTGGTGGAGCCAAAACTCTAGTAGATAGCCCTTCTCCGCCCAACTATCTTCAGGAAACGGAATTTGTATTTTTCGTCCCCGCCGATGGAGTCAAACAGGTCCTTGTACTCCTGGCCAAGATCGGCAGCACGGGGGACCTGCCTTGGGGGATCATTGAAGCCCATCTCGTTCTTCAGCAAGTCAAAAATAGCTGGGTTCCCCATCGCTGGACGGCCCATCATCACGCCGCTTACCCCCATCTCCATCAACGACTGCACCTTCTCAGGGGTCTCGATGCCCCCGTTGGCGATGACTGGTATACCCCTGGCGGCCTCAACGCACTCCGGATACACCGAATCGTCCTCTGGCTCGCTTGAAGCCTGACCCGCGTGCTTCGCGTGGACCACGAAGAAATCAGGGTCCACCCCTCCCAGGTTGTTGAGGTACAGCTTGTTGTTCTTTTCGTGCTGGTTCAAGCCCAGTCTGATCTTGACGGACACAGTGTAACCGTGCCCCCTGATGAGCTTAACGAGCTTCGAGGTCTTAGTGGCCCTCTTCACCATGGCCGCCCCCTTCCCCTGCCTGATGACGTCCTTGCTTGGGCAGCTCAGGTTCAAGTTGAACCCTCTGAAGCCCTTGAACGGCCTGAAGCGTGTCAGGAAACGGTCAAGCTTGGCCTCGTTGCTTGATAATATCTGAATCTGGACCGGCGTTGAGTCCTTAGGCTCTATCTTCTGTAGCGAGCCCTTGTTATTGTTCAGGAAGCTGTTGACATGGGCCATCTCGGTGAAGGTCAACTCGGCTCCGTGCCTGTAACATAATGTGCGGAAGACGCTGTCGGAGTATCGCTCCAGGGAGGCTAACATGAACCTGAACAAGACAGGGCATAGAACGATTTGTTGAATAAAAAGATGGGTTAGAGGACCTCATCCCAGCTCCCCGAGATGCGACCGAGGTAGGCTACGGTCTCAGGGCGTAACGAGTTCCGCCGCTCCTCAAGGTATTTCTTGAGCTTGACCCCCAGGCGGACGGTCTCTTCAAGTCCCTGGGACGCCACAAGCGTGTCGATCTCGACCTGGTTCCTATGTTTGACAGGCCACTCGTCCGTGTTGGCTATCTTCAGTGCAAGGACAGCCGCGTTCCCGGCACACTCTCTCATCGCCCTGAGGTCAACCTTGTCGACGGTATCGTACTTGGTGTGACCGAATCCCCTTCCAGCCCTCTTGGCGGCCTCGTCGGGATCACCCATCGTAGCCGTCGGCACCCCCTTGAGCACAAAGGGCCAGTGGTCGCTGTAGGGACCCACCGACTGCCACATAGGCAGATCGGTCCCGATCTCCTTGATTACCTCCCCGAACAGCGGCTCCAGGCCGGGCCAACCGTGTAGGCAGAAGCCCTGCCTTCCAGCCCTGCCCGCGGCGTCAAAGTTCAACATGAACCTGACGTTCTTCATGAAATCAGGGTTGTCATCGCAGTATGCCCGACTGCCGAATAGCCCGATCTCCTCCGCGCCGAAGCAGATGAACCTCATGTTGTGCCTCAGGTGCTCCTTCTCCTTCACCAGCGCCCTACCCAACTCCATGACTATCGCGGCTCCCGTAGCGTCATCAAGGGCTCCCACGGCGATATCGTGCCCCTCATAGTGGGCACCGTAAATTACCCAGTCATCAGAACCAGAGGTTCCGGGAATGTCACCAACAACGTTCCACGTATCAACGATGACATTTGTACACTTTGTCTCCAGCCTCAGCTTGACCCGCCCTTTCCTCTCAAGCATCCTAGCCAAGTACATCCCGTCCTCGTAGCTCACTCCTATACCGGGGATGATAGGACTGATTCCCCCCGTCGGCGGCCCGTAAGCGGGGTAATGGTTCATGAATATCCAGCCAGCGGCACCCGCCAGGACGCTACGCTGGTACTTTTCGCTCCTGTGGAGGAAACGCTTCATACCACGGGGGTTTCCGCTGTTCACCATAACGATCTTGCCCTTGATCTCGTCAGCCAGCTCCTCGTAGATGTGGACAGGTCCCGCACCAAGATAGATGAGCTCGCCCTCAACGATTCCCTCGCTACTCATTGGAAGCGCGATACAATCGATTTTCTTCTGCTTCGGCTCTGTCACCTCAAGCTTACTCGAGTCCCTGATCCAGCTGGGGATCGTGAACTTTTCTAGGTGCACGTTCTGTAGCCCGTGGCCCTTCATCTTCTCAGCCATGTACTCACAGCTCGCCAGGTCCATGCCTGAACCAGGCCACCTCGCATCATACTCGTCACAGAGCTCTGTAACTACCTCAAGGGGCTCGACGCTACCGTAGATATCGCCTAGAACCCGTTTCACAAGACCATCCTTTGACGCCATAATCCAGTATGGTCAAGTGAGGAAATAGAGTTAACGGTTAATCGAAGAATTTAATGCAACGTACAAAGAAGGGGACGTGAAATGAATGTCCACTACAAGCGAGAGCTGGATGGAGTCAACTGGGGCGAGATGAAAGCCACACTCAGGGAGGACAGTTTCGATAACGGACGCACCGAGACGCAGTACAAATTGTCCTTTGAGAACAGTTTCTCGACCTGTATCGCATACATCGATGATAAGATCATAGGCACAGCAAGGGTGCTCTCTGACGGCGTTGGGAACGCCTACGCGATCGACGTTTGGACACTTAGCAAACACCGTAGGAAGGGAATAGCGACAAGAATGATGGAGCTACTGATAGAGGATCTGCAGGGACAGCACCTGTACCTACAGACGGACAACGATACGCTAGAGTTCTACGTTAGCTTGGGATTCAATAAGCGACCAACAGGAATGAATATCGTCATCGGGGATTATCTAAAGAGAAAATAAACCACATCAAGTCATCACCGGTTGATAGACTTATGTACACCGAGCCACCTCCTTTCTATGAGGCGATAATATTGGGTATGCGAAGTTCTAAAGCGAAGCCACTGACCAAGAAGGAAAGAGCCGAGAAGAGAAA
>Ga0209042_1002178_pt1 | contig 13356 bp, 11 predicted proteins | sample SaaInlV_200m_DNA_6_FD_184649 | JGI IMG/M metagenome (GOLD analysis project Ga0209042, IMG submission 184649) | Marine microbial communities from expanding oxygen minimum zones in the Saanich Inlet - SI037_S2LV_200m_DNA (SPAdes) (version 2) | ecosystem: Environmental > Aquatic > Marine >...
GCTGGTCTGTGTCGAGCAGGGCCTCAAGCCGGTCGTACGTGTTCCAGATCATGCTTGTGAAGCCCAGCGTCTCCAACTTGGCTTTGCTAAGCAATTCCTTGATACAACCGGCATAGCTTTCCCGCCAGTCACGAATCGGTAGAATCGGCTTCATCTTCACCCGGACGGGGACGCCCCAATCGGCCAGTTTGGCCATGGCGTCAATCCGGCTGGAGGCAGGCGGAGCGCAGGGCTCGAGCAAAGCGGACGCTTCATTGCTGCACAAGCTCCAGACACCGATCACACGTTCACGGTGGGTCAGATTCTCGACCCAATCCACGCAGTCTCCATTGGTGTGGAAATAACCGTAGTGATCCTCGTATTCCGCAAGCAGATTCAAGTAATCCTCATAGAGTCCGTATTCAGGCTCCAGCGTCGCGATATCCGCGGCTCCCATCATCAGGAAACACTTCTGCCACGGGTTGTCCTCAATGACCTTACGGATCCCCTTCTGCAGGTACTCCCGCACATTCAGGGCGATGATCAGCGCTTTTCCTCCACGCCCGGCCCCACAGTAGACGCACCCGTGAGAGCATCCGTGCACAGAGGCAAGGAACATCGACGGCCAACACACCATGCCGGACTCCGCGTCTTTCTCCGGCGTGTGGTGTGGCGTGAAGATCGGCAGGTACCCAAGAATGTGCTCCGGATTGAAAAGCGGCGTTCCTTCCGGCTTGTTCTTAAGAGCGGGGTCCTCCCCGGCCGTGCCACTCAAGGCGAAGTTTGTGAACACAATCGGCTGTCGCATCTTCCAGTCTTGAACGTCCATTTCCGGAGTCCAGGCAGCGACCTCGCCCGACACCCGGTAGACGTCTTCCGGCGCGAACCAATCCACATCGTCGGTCGTGTTCCCCATGGTCTCAAGGAAACGCGCCATGCGTTCCATCGCATCGGGGTTTGTTCGCAGGGCCTCATGAGCATAGATCCTGTCTGGCCTGAGCGCGTACATTGTCGGCTGTCCTTTCCCGTCTTCGGGGGTTGACTGACACTGCGCAGTGCAGCTGTCACGAGTCACGAACCTTCGTACTGATCGCCGCTGCAGACACCTGCAGAGCGGCCACAATCTCACGGCACCTCGCCGTGTTGAATCGAATGAGAGGCAGAACAAGGCACAGGGCTGCATTCAGATCGCCCGGCAGCCCGAGAATCGGCACGCTGATCGCCGCGGCCCCAACCGCGGGATTGCGTTTCACGGCGTGTCCCTCGCTGCGGATCTTCGCCAGGGCGTGTTCGACCTCGCCCCGTGTCTCCACGCCATCCCAGTCCCCTTCCGGAAGCCCGTTCCGGGCAACGTAGACGTCAAGGCGCTCAGCAGACATCCTGCTGAGGTGAACGCGTCCCACCGGAAAACGGTAGAACTGGTCATCCCGGCGACGGTGGACGACGCGCAACTCCTGATCACTCTCAGCAATGAGTAAGCTCTCCCTCCAGAAATCCGCTTCCAGCGAGAGACTGACGCTCTCCCGAAACTCTTCAGCCAAGCGCTGGATCTCCCGTTCCCCAACGGCTTCGAGGGCTTTGACGCATGCCCCCGTATTCCCAAGCCGCCCCAGCTGCGCCGACGTCCGGTACTTGCCGCTCTCCGGCACACGTTCGAGGTAGCCCAATTCCACCAGGGACTTGAGGAAACTGTGCGCGGTGGGGAACTTCAAACCGACCCGGTTGGCCAACTCCTGAGCCCCCATCCCTTCCTCGCCCAAGCCTTCCCGATCAAGGAGCTCCAGGATAGTGAATGCACGTTGGAGTGATTGTATCACGACTGCCCTGTCACCCGAATAGACACATTCCAACATCAGGAATGCTGATACCATTATCGTCTATTCTGATATAACAAGACAGAAAGGGCAAGAAAAGAACTCGGTCTTTGCTCAGGTGCCGAACCCGGCGAGATCCCATCGATCGCGCCAGCTGATCTTCATACCTTCCTCGGAGAAGACGATGGGCAGCCATACATATCGCCCGTCGATCGCGTCCTCGGGGCACCAGATGTCGAACATGGCAATGTAGGCATCCCGGAGGCCCTCGACTGGCAAGATGGACGTGCTCTGTCCACCAAAGGTCTTCTCCTGGCCGAGACCATTCATCGGATTGATACCGACACAGGGATTGCCGAGCTCTTCCCACGGCCCCCAGATGGAGTCGGCCACGGCGGAACGCGCCTCGTTGGGCGCCCACCCCGTGCACCCCGACGCGAGCAAATAGTACCTGCCCTGACGCTTGCAGATGGCGGCGGCTTCCATCCAGCGCTTCTCGAACACCCGAACATAGCGGCCCGACGGACGCTGAAAATCGGGCGTGAGCTCGGAGATGTGCAGCGTGCTGTTCTCCTCCGAAGAGTAGATGTGGTAGCCGGTCCCGTCGTCGTCGACAAACAGCGTCATGTCGCGCGCCATCTGGCCCCCGAGATGGTCGCGCCGAAAGAAGCCGTTTGCGGGAGTGGCGGCGTTCGGTCCGCCTGAGACGGAACGGTTTCTCAGGTAGGGGGGATCCTCGAGTGGGGCCTTCTGTTCCTCTGTGGCGTTCAGAGGCCAGTGTCCCGCGTTGGGACGAAAGGAATCGCAGAACGCATAGGGCCCTGTCGGGCTCGAACTGACCGCCACGCCGCTCCGGGCGGCCGCGTAGCCCTGCCCTTTCAGCTCAAGATGGAACCACATGACAAACGTCTCGGTCAACGCATTGTAGATCACCTTGGGACGCTCAAGGACACACTCGCGGACGATGTCGCTCTCGGAGTCGTCCGACACAGCCAGCGCAATCCCCTCATCCCGCCAGGACGTCAGGTCGGTCGAGGAATAGCAATGCACACCGACGTGCGCAACGTTTCCCGCCTTCCCGGAGATCTTGTGCTCCCCGAACCAGTAGTAAGCCCCACCGTGGAACAAGACACCGCCGCCATGCGCATTGATGTGCACACCACGATCATCGAGCCAAGGCTCGCCGGGTACGAAACACGCTTCAGCAGTCATCCGCCCATTCCCTTCAGCCGGTTGTCCCCTCCCCGAAAGCACGCCCGCAGGAGACAACGTCCTACGGCGGATCTCCTGTGACAAAATAGTAGACCGTCCCCGCGACCATGGGGACAAACTTAGCCAGCATATCCCCGGCGATAATCCCGATCATCAACGGTTTGACCGCCGCGTAGGATTTCTCTCCACCATACTTGCTGACCAGTGACTTGATGATCCATCCCAGCCCGAATGAAGCGCTCAGCGTGAGGGCCTGAGAGCCGCCCAGGAAAACGAACATGACCGGGTGAAAAGGCCACTTGGCGAAACGCAGTCGACCAACCGCGATGCCGATTGAGAGCGTCAGCGCCACGAAGAAGGCCGTGACCGCCGGGCCCGTTGGTGCAATGTGAAGGAAACGTCGCCAGCCGCTCAGCGACTCAGACAGTTCAAGTGTGCCCTGGGCCGTCAGTCGATGCTGGATCTCAACCATATTCTCAAACGGGAAAGTGGCGGCATAGCGCGGCCACCCCCCGCTGGCCAGCAGCGCACCACGGTCATACTGCCAATACAGAATCATCGGCAACGCGATGGCGGTCGACAGCAACAGCGTGATCACCGCCAGGTTGGCCACCCGCGACACTTTGACGTCTACATCATCAGCCAGCTTGAGGGACTGCACCATGAAGGGCATGGGGGCCCATCCCGGCCCGACCAGGAGAATGACCGTGACCAGGAACATGATCAGCATGGTGCTCGGGCCCAGAGCCGTCGCGCCCATGAACCCCCAGATGATCGCCCCCGGGAATACCTCAGTGCCAATGTAGAACGCCCCGGTCTCCGCGATCGTCCGGCTGACCGCACAGAAGATGATCAGAGCCAGTGCCGTGTAGAGCACGGCCAGTTGCCAATCGAGCCCAATGACGACGAGCTGGACGACAAAAGCGAGAGTGCCTGTCAAGAAGACGCGCATTGCCCACGCCGCGTAGTCGCCGACTTCATCCGACGCCCGCAGCCCGAGGCTTCGTTTCAGCACATTCCAGTAATAGTGCCGCCCCGTATACAACGACATCAACACGATTCCTGTGTAGCCCCCTGTAAACAGAAATGCCTCGATCTTGACCGACTGGTGATGGCCGGTCCGAAGCACAACACCGTACTTGGAAAGGATGCCCGCAACCGTGCAGAAAATGAAGGGACCAACCGCCATGGAGAAGGACACATCCGAGGCAAGAAAGTAGGCGAGCCCGACAACCGTGAAGAGGATTCTGGGACGCAGGAGCCGAAGCCCATGTCCATCAACAAGAATCGGAAAAAGCCGGGCCAACGGTGAGAAGTCGAGATACGTGCGAACGGGAATCAGCGCCCGCGGAAACCACCGGCACAGGTAGTTGTTGAGCCCGATCGCGAAGATGACCCCGAAGCCAATCCAGAAGAGCTTGCTCTGGAATACTCGGCTTCGGGCTTCCCCCTTCCCGGGAAGCAATGCGTGAGCAAAACGTGTAATCGGGTACGGTAACTGCTCGTGCTTGCTCCACTGCTTGTGGAAAACCACTGCGAGTCCCATGGCCGCAATCGTTATCGAGAGCAGAAGTGGCAGCCAAAACCAAAGCGTTTCAGACCACGCGGACCACGGAATCTGCGTGAACGAGATGTGCTGATCGGCCTCCCCAAGCCCCATCACATAGCCATTGAGAACCTGCTCTTCGTCTCCCGTGATCGTCGGCATCATGCGCTTCGGCGCCATGCTCGTCACATCCGCCTGGGCCCAACCGGGCCGCATGCGCTGGAAGTGGAAAGGGAGCATGATGCTGGTCGGGATGCATTGCACCACGCCATAGCTGGGGACGGAACACGCGATCAGAGCAAGAGCAATGATCACCCCCAACTCCTGAGCCGTCAGCACCCAACTCTCTTTGAGCTTCTTGAGCAAGGGGTTGATGATCAGCAGGAAGAAAACCAGCGTCCCGAAAACCGCCACCGGCATGAGGTCGGAAATGAACCGGCCATTGTGGACAACGAAGTCGTTGAGATGGGCATAGCCACTGATGAAGGCAGCCGTGAGCAGCCCAAGCAAGACAGCACGCAACGTCATGGTATAGCAGAGCCCTTTCCGCCCGAAGGAGATAGACGCTCCCCGTCCGGGGATGCCAAAGCCCATCAGTATAAGTGGTCTCCTACCCAATATCAATCGGGGTGTTCTCCCCTCCAACAGGGCGTGCAACGACGTGCTAAGTCGATAGATTGTGAACGTTCGAGAACCGCAAGCGTATCCTACAGTGCCATTGGAGAACAGCGTAATGTTGCCGACCGTCGATTTCTGTGGTCTTGAGGTCGCCCGTCTGATCATTGGGGCGAATCCGTTCGGAGGGTACAGCCACCAGAACCCCGAACGAAATGCCGAAATGAGAAGGTGACAAGTTCATGCTTGCCGATCTGGCTCCGGCCGTGGAGACAATCCAGACCATCCAGAAGCCGTGCATCGGCTACAAGATCATGGCGGCCGGCCGAATTGATGCACAGATGGCGTTCGAGTATGCCTACGATCACATCAAGCCCGGAGATGTGGTGAACGTTGGGATGCACCGCGGCGACAACGACGACATGGTCAAAGAGAACGCCGCGATGGTGCAGCAGATCCTGGCAGAATAGGTGACACGATGCCGATTGTGAAACAGGTGGATTTCGGGACGGAGCGGGCGCCGGAGTGGTGCGTGGTCCGTGATGGCATCAACGCCATGGGGTCTTCCACGCGGGAGCACGGCAAACTCGTTGAGCTGCATTTCCATGACTGTGATGAGTTCTGGTTCGTGGTGGCAGGCAAGGCCCGGGTCACGACCGACGGCGAGGAACATATCGTCGGGAAAGGTGACGTCGTCTGTACCCGGATGGGTGAGGAGCACGCGCTGCTTGAGGTGATTGAGGCACCCTACACGCAAGTCTGGATTGAGTGCGCTCTACGCGGTCGGAAACGACGTGGACACCTGCACCAGCCTGAAGATGCCATTTGCCCTCCCTCCCCGTGAGCGCAATGGCCCCGAATGGCCCGGACCTCAAGAGGATCTGAGCTTGGCCGAGAGCTCGTGAGCTGCAACGCAGCGGTTCCCAGAGTGGTGGGAGGCATCCTTGCCTCCCCTTGAATCACCGGGCAAGATACCCGGTGCCACCTTGAAGCCACTCACAACAGAAGTACCCCGGCCACAGCGCCGATAAGGATGAAGTAGACGGGATAGCCGTTCCACTTGAAGCGCAGCAGAGCCAAAGCGGCAAACAGCCCAACCGCCGGAAGGTGGAGCCAGCCCTGCTCCGGGAAGCGGCCGACATCAGCCAGAGCCCGGACCAGGATGAACCAGACCGCAGCCCCGATCAATCCCGCAGCCGCCGGGCGTAGCCCTCCCAGGGCGTTCTGAACGCGCGTATTCTGGGCAAAGTTGCGCATGAACGTGGCGATCAGCATGATGATGATCAGCGACGGCGCAACCATTCCCGCCGTGGCCGCCAGTCCACCCCCGAGCGGATCCAGCTTGGTCCCGACGTAGGTTGCCATGTTGATCCCGATGGGACCGGGGGTCGACTGTGAGACAGCGACCATGTCAATGAACTCCCGTTCCGTCACCCAGCCACGGCTGGTGAGTTCCTGAAGCAGGAGAGGCAGCGCCGCAAGCCCGCCTCCTATGGTGAAAAGCCCGATCTTGAAGAAGATGCAGAAAATCTTGAGGTAGATCATGCTGCCGCCTCCGGCTTCGGCCCAAACAGCATCCCCGCGATCCCCGCGGCCATGATGATAGGGACGGGGTTCACGCCGCCGACGGCCAGCAACAGGAAGGCGGCCACGGCGAGGATCTTCCCCAATCGATTGATAACGGCCTTCCGCACCAGACCGTGCAACGTGAATACAAGCATGACCGCAACGGCGACTCGTATGCCGGCAAACGCTCGCTGAACCGCAGCGATGTCCTGGAATCTGGCAAAGCACAGAGCGATCGCCGTGATGATAACCAGCGACGGGCCAACCATACCCAGCGTGGCCGCAATCCCCCCAGTGATTCCTCGCTGTTTGAAGCCGATGAATGTCGCCGTGTTGATCGCGATGATTCCGGGGGTCGCCTGCCCGATCGCGTAGTAGTTGAGCATCTCCTCCTCCGTGAGCCACCCGTGCCGGTCGATGGTTTCCCGCTTGAGCATCGGGAGCATCGCGTAGCCTCCCCCAATCGAGAACAGCCCGATCCGGAAAAACACACAGAACAGCTGCATCAGGTCACGAATCAAGGAACGAACTCCTGCTGTACCATCACGCCCACCGCGACGTAAATCGGTAATATCACCGCAGATGCACCGGAGGTACAGGGGCAGGCAAGCAGATAAGCACGGCCTGGCAACAGGCGCGTGTCCCCCGCTCCCGTGGTCACGGCTCTGCCGGACACGAGCCCCCCAACCGAGCCGCGCACAACGTAAGCGGTCTTCGCCTTCACCCAACAGCCGTGTGCCCTCTGCGGTAAGTCGCCTCGCAAGTCCAAAGGACGTATAGTGTATCCTCCGTGCCCAGCACCATGTCCGTCACTCACGAGCCATCGGCCGACACCGGTTGTGCGGCAGCAACAAGGGGAGCTTCTAAGCCATGAATGTTCTGATCGCGACCGACCTTGAAGGCGTGAGCGGCATCATCGATTGGGATGCCCACGAGCCTCGTACACCGCAGGATCAATGGCAACGCACACTGATGACCGGCGAAGTGAATGCCGCCATCGCCGGGGCCTTCGATGCCGGAGCAACACGCGTCAAAGTCTCCGAGGGACACAACGCCATAGATATCTTGCAGTTGGACGAACGGGCAACCCTGGTTCCGGCGTTCTATCCTGCCATGCCCCCCTACCAGGGCTGGGACGAGGGATTCGACGCGCTCCTGCAGATCGGCAAGCATGCTATGTCCAACACACCTCACGCGGTTCTCGCTCACACCGGCAGCAGGGCAGTCGACTTCCTCGAAATCAACGGCATCCGCGTAGGTGAATGCGGGACGGAAGCAGCCGAGGCTGGCGATTACGGCTTCCCCTGCGTCCTGATCAGTGGCGATACGGCGGTCTGTCAAGAGATGGAAGAACTGCTTGGCGACATCGAGATCGCCCCGGTCAAGACCGGATACACGGAACACCATTGCGACTGCCTCCACCCCAACATGGCGAGGAAGCTCATCCGTGAGAAGACCCGCGCCGCACTCGAGAGGCTTGAGGACTTCGCTCCCTTTGTCGTCCCCGGCCCAATCCGCATGACCCAACGCTTGAGGAAGCCCTACTCGGATGATTCCCTGCGCGCGATCGAGGCGAGGCCATACACCGAAGTCATCGATGCCCATACGGTTGTATACAAGGGCCGGAACGTCGTCGAAGCCTTTGCCCACCGTTGCGGGGTGGACTATACCTGGGGCGGATAAGGCGAGCGCTCTACCCCACCGGCCTCGTGTCCATCGTGCCAAGGACCAAACAGACATAGCCGGGCCCCGCCGACCTCGTTGTCAGTGGAGCCAGGGATCAGATGAGGAGGCCAGCCCTACAGTGCGCCGCAATCTCAAACAAAAGACCAAGCAAGAAGCCCCCCCCAAACGAGCATCCGGACCGTCACCCGCACAGACACTCATCCCTCGGCTGATCGCGCTCCTGGCACTCACCCTCTGCCCGGATCTTGCCTCGGCACGCCCACCGACACCGGTCCCGCACATCCATGTAGCCCCAAACGGGAACGACACCGCGAGCGGCTCGTCGGAAGCCCCGCTACGTACGCTATGGCGCGCTCGGGAACTCGCCAGGCACGCTGCGCAGACCGCACAGAACGACGTCGTTGTCGATCTGGCCCCAGGCATCTATCGACTGGACCACACCTTCGAACTCACGAACGACGATTCGGGGCGCGATGGAAATCAAGTGGTCTACCGCAGCGCCGGAGGCCCCGGGAAGGCCAGGCTCCTGGGAAGCGTCCCCATCACAGGCTGGAAACCACACAGCGACGGGGTCTGGAAAGCAGTTATCCCGGCAGACATGACGTTCCACACCCTCTATGAAAACGGGAAGCGAGCCCACAAAGCCCGTTTCCCCAACTACGAGCACAGCCCCCACTTCCCAACTGCGCGAGGGCCCTACTTGGTCACGGAAGACGGCGCTGAGGGGTTCGAGAAAGGCAAAGGAACAGCCTGGCTTACCTATGCTGACGAGGACACCCCGCCAGTGACTGACATCACGAAGATGCGCGTCTTCATCTACCTGAGAGGCAAGTGCGACTGGATGCGCTCAACCTACCGAGTACGGGCAATCGACCCCGACCAGCGCCGAATCGCCCTGCATGCCTCCCGTCTCCATTTTGGGATACTGGCGCGCGCAAGGTACTTCCTCGAAGATGAACTGAGCTTCCTGGATGCCCCCGGGGAGTTCTACCTTGATGACGGCTCTCGGACGCTCTACTACCACCCTATGGGAGACGGACACCCCGAAACACTGGGAATCTCGGCTCCGGTACTGACGCGCCTGATCCAGATCAAAGGAGAGTCACCGGATCGCCCCACACGGAATATCCGCCTGGAGGGTCTGGCTCTGGAGGAGACAGATGGCTTCCCGAAGGGCTGGTGGAGTACGCGCTACGGCATCCAGGATGGCGCCCTTGTCTGGCTGAGCAACGCGACAGGGATCGAGGTCCGTGACTGTCATCTCAAGAACAGTGGCCGCAGCGGAATCATGCTGATTGGACACGCTACCGCAAACGTCGTCAAGGGATGCTGGATTGAGCACATGGGACTGAATGGCGTGACCCTCTCAAATCGCTGGCGAGACAAAAATCACAACAACGCGAAGCTCAGCCGCTGTGAACGGAACTGGGTTACCAACTGCCGAATGCACAACATCGGCGAGGTCCACACCTATGCGGCCTGCGTCAACCTGTTCAACGTCTCCCACAACGAAATCAGCCACTGCGAAATGCACGATTCCGTCCGCTACGCCGTCACCGTGCGCGGCAACACAGGAACGCAGTACGGGCCGCCCGTGTGGACCGACCAGCCTCAGTGTAAGGACAACCGGATCCACCACCTCCGCACCTATCGCTGCGGCCAGGATGGTGGCGACATGGGAACGCTCCACTGCGCGAACCTCAACAACCCGGACGGAGGCTGCGTCAACACCTTCGAACAGATCACCGTCGCCGACAGCCAGGCAGTATCCTCGATGAAGGACATTGGCCCCGATGGCATCTTCCTGGATTGGCCCAAAATGTCCATGGATCAGATCTTCCGGAACGTCCACATCATTCGTTCGCAGGACAAACAGATCCGCAGCAACCGGCCCGAGAATGCCGCGTCCGCACAGACAACGAACGTGAGCTGGAAGCCGGGGTTCCGCACCGACTTGATGGATTACCAGAACATCGGCGTGACCGCAACATTCCCAACCGAATTTGGGGCCGGCCGGTCTCTTCCTCGCCCACCGTCAGCCCCACAGAGCCTTCGAGCCGAGACAGCAAACCATCACACCGTTGCGCTGTCCTGGGACGCCCCCGACCATAGATTCACGAACACGCCCCGTTACACCGTATTCCGGGATGGCAAACGGATCGCAGTGCTGAACGAAACGTCATATGCCGACGCACACTTGCCCGAAAGGACCAAGTACCGATATGAGGTCGCTGCTCAGGATGGAGACTTCTGCCACAATGGGCCCAGATCCCCGGCATGTCATGTTCGCACCCCGCCGGACCTTGTACCTCCGGAGGTGGATGTAGTGACGCGAACACATGCCGGCGGCCGAGTCCGGATTGTCTTCAGCAAACCCGTTTCTCACCGCAGTGCTTTGACGAGCCGGAACTACCGGTTCACGCCGACGGCCAGTATACAGAGGGTCCGCAGACTCGCCCCCAACTGCGTCGAACTCACCGTTCAGGGCCTTCCTGCCCAAGACGAGTGCTTCCTGAGCATTGCCAACGTGACCGACACGACCCCCGCTCGGAACATGCTGCAGGAGAGCGCCCGATTGCCCGTTTTACCCACGGCCCGGGGTGCGTCCTACACCGGACAGCTGACTCACGATGGCCTGCTCCTCGACAGCCTGGGAGGAGGAGGCGATGCCACCTTGCACGGCGATGCGACGATACAACCTGGACAAGGCCCGTTCGGAGGCCCAGCCCTCGTCCTCGATGGTGACGGCGATTACGCGGAAGCGTCGCCAAACGTCAACTTGGGGGCTGGCGATTTCACCCTCATGGCCTGGATGTGGCGGGAGAAAAGCAGTTCGGTTGCCATCTCCAAGGGAAACGGCTTTGGGAGCGAAGCTGAGTGGTCTTTCGGGTGGAATGGCCAAGGCGTCAGCGATAGCGCGTCCTTCCGCCTCAACAACGTCTTCCGCTGCACGGGCGCGAGCTCCGTTCCACGAGGGAAGTGGACACACGTCGCATTCGTGAGGCGCGGAAACCAGGGCATCACCTACGCCAATGGGGAGGTCAGCGGGTCCCCCCATGACCTCTCAGAAGTAGGCGACCTGACCAACGCACATCCTCTCCGGCTTGGTCGACGCGCACACGAACCCGACCCGGCCTACTTCAGAGGCAAACTTGCCCGAGTCCTGATCCTCACGCACGCCCTCTCACCCAGGGAAATCGAGACTCATGCCCGCGGGAAGTGAAGGTTCCCGGAGAACTCCCGAGCCACTCGCCAATCCCGCTCAGTTTACCGCCTCTTCCGGTTCGGTGTTCGTTCCGCACGGGCGTCCTGAGTGATCTCGATCTTCATCTTCCCGCCTTCACCGAGGGTGACCACCAAGTCGACGGGTTGACCGCGCTCCAGGCCGGGAGGCGTCAGGGCGGCTTCCGGCTCCGAATGCCACATCCTGCCCCGACAGCGCCAGGACACTACCACGTAACTCCCGCTGTATTCGCGCGTCGGATAATCAAGGATCTGTCTGCCGTGAGCCGGGATGTAAGAACACCTCACCTTCTGGCGCGAAATCGGTATGCTCAGAACAATGCGGCTTGCCGGCACGTCTGACCTGTTCACGAGAACGAGATCCCGCACCACCACGGAAAAATCCTCCGGGACGACGGTCTTGCAGCCACTGAACAGTGCCGCCAACAAACATATGCTTCCCACCCGGAACGCCGCCCGTCGCATCTGAGTACGCCTTATTTCCACAATCATGCTCTTCCTTCCTTATTCTGCTCGCCCCACGCCCTGGGCCTTCGATTGACGACAGTTCTTGCTGCTGAGCACACTTGTCCCTCGGCTGCCGAAACAGACGCGTAGAGACGGCTTCCCACCAGGCACACGCGCGGAGAACGAAATCGAGTGTGTGCCTGGCTGCAAAGAGACGGGGACTCCTCGCCAAGCCCCCGCCTCCCATATCCTGAACACCTGACCGTCAACCCGGCAGATACCATCCACCAGGGGCGTGTTGCCGAAAAACTGAACTTGGTACACATCCTCCTTGGCAGCCTGGACGAAGACATCAACCGTCACCGTGTCTCCCTCCCGCAGACCTGCCTTGGCAAGCCATCCGCCACTCAACGCCTCAACAGCCTTTACCTCGGGCCCGTCCGCTTCCATCTGAATGCCTTTGGCCAAAGCGTCCCAGGAACACCCCAACTGCGTAAGCGGCGGGGCTTCCGCCACCGTGACGGTCTTGCGCAAACTGGCCACATGCGCACCGTCGGAATCCGTCGCGACCACCGCCAAACGAGTCGTCCCAAGCCCCAGCCTCGCCGAAGGCAAACTCAGCTCGCCCTGTTCGGCCACCACGTCCACCAACCGCACGCCGTGGTGCCACACTGCGACCCGGGCCGCGGCGGGTATTGTCCAGGTGACCATGACATCCTCGCCAATGATCGATGATGCAGGAACGGTTACCGTACACGCAGATTTCCCGGTTCCGTTCACGACCTCGAACACCCTCGAGGCACGGGCCCGACTCTCCAACTGATCTGCACCGACCACAACCGCGCTCAAGCAATGCTCTCCCGCCTTGAGCCCAGCGGGATCGAGCTCAAACGATTTGCCTGGCGCAAGAGACTCCACCAGACGACCATCGATAAAGAACTCAACGCGCTTCGCCTGTCCCTCTGCTGTGCCGGCGGCCACCTTCACCGGTGCTCGGACGATGCCCCCCTCAGGCAAGCCTTCAAGCGCGACCTCCTGAGGACGGCTCCACGGCCGACAGAGGGGGTCCCCCACAATCAGCAATTGGTATGGGCTGGCCACCGACAGGTAGAAGGCCTCTCCAAGGGTGTAACCCATCGTGTAGTACGTCTGCAGGAACGCATGGGGGAACTTCGCCTGGATTGCGAACGGCTCAACCACCGTTCCTGAAGCGCCGGCTGCCCCGGCCCTTATGAACGCAGTCAAAGG
>Ga0209042_1002195_pt1 | contig 13261 bp, 17 predicted proteins | sample SaaInlV_200m_DNA_6_FD_184649 | JGI IMG/M metagenome (GOLD analysis project Ga0209042, IMG submission 184649) | Marine microbial communities from expanding oxygen minimum zones in the Saanich Inlet - SI037_S2LV_200m_DNA (SPAdes) (version 2) | ecosystem: Environmental > Aquatic > Marine >...
CGCCACACCCGCTACAGGTAGGAGATGATGATGTTCTTTATATGGGGGATCGCAATATGATCCACGCCTACGATGGACAAGTTGGTGGGGGTGGTACGTTTTATGAAGCGGTTCTTACATTACCGGTAGGATGGTTTATTACTGGCATGTGTAAAATGAAGGGCCCTAATCTAGCGATAGCTGCATACTATTCATCTTCTGGTTCGGCTACGGCAAGTACATTTAATAAAGGCGAGGCTAAGGTATGGGTTTGGAATTATCTGGATTTGGATCCCGAAGATACTTACGATTTACAGGACAATTATGTTAGCGATATATTCCCCTATCGTGGCACGATCGCTGCATTCACCTCTGGAAGACGTGCGATTACCCAATCCGGCCAATATAAACTCCAGCTATTACGTGGAACTGAGTTCGAAATAGAACAGGCCTGGAACGAGCAGGGTATTCCTATACGTGGGGGCAGCGAGGTTTTAGATAACGATATTTACTTTACAGCAGGAAGCAAGATTTTTTCATACACCAGAATTAAAGAGGCGGATAAATTTATATTCAATATATTAAGCAGCATGGACGGAAGCACCTCTGGGATGTGTCAGTTTTTTACCACCCTTAAAAGAGCACACGTATCTTCTGGATCTACTACCTCTGGAGGATTGCAATCATTCAACTTTGAGGTTGGTGGCGGCTATAGGAGTGCCGGAAGCGCCGATGGAGAGGTTGTGTTCCCTAAGTCTGTATCAGATAAAAGATGTAGGCTTGTACGAGTTGCGGTAACATTCGCTGCTCCTATATCTTCTGCTGGAAGAAACTTTATCCTTAACACAAGATTGGATGGAACGAGCGTTGCCACTATAACCGGAGTAGAAACATTTACCGTATTGAAACAGGAAGTTCGACTTAATGCTGACGGAACCGATCTTGGTGACTTTAATAGCCTTCAACCCGCAATGGTCTGGACTACTGGAAGCGGTTCTTCTACCTGTCCGACTGTAGACTCTATAGAATATGAATTTGAATATATAAACAACTAACTATGTATACCTATACAACGCTGAGAAACAACTTTGGGGTAATAACAAAGGATGCTTCGGCAACAAACCTTACACGTGCAGACACGCTTATAAACGACAGTATAAGAACTATCTGTAATCTTCAGGGCGGGAAGCTTAGATTTCTTGAATCTACCACTGAAATGACTACAGTTGCAGACCAAGAGAGCTATCAGATACCAAACAAATACAGAAAACTAATCGATATGTATATATATAGCGGCTCTGATACCTCTTCTGATGCTATATATGCTCCAGAGCCGGTCTTTGATCCCACTAAATGGAAACGAATTCTTCAGTATAAATACGGCACCGGAAGTGTTCCGTATTTTACCTATATAGAAAATACATCCTATAAAATACAGCCGGTCCCTGATACGACAGGAAATCTTATTATAGTGAGAGGCCGATTGCAGGTTCGGGACTTAACTATCGCAGACTATACGACCGGAACTATATCCTCGGTTGCAAACGGTGGAACTGCGGTGGTAGGAAACGGAACCACCTGGACAGCCGATATGGTTGGAAGATATATCCAGATAACCCAAACAACCGCCGCTGACGGTGGCGATGGATTCTGGTATGAGATAGGAGGATTTACAGACGCTACCAACATTACATTAACAAAACCATACGAAGGATTGGCAGTATCCGGAGCAAATTATACGATTGGTCAGGTGCCGGTTGTTCCGCAGGCATACCAACCAGCGATACTTAATAGATCCGTGGCATTATACTGGCAATTACAAGGAGAATTAGACAGAGCTAGGACATATTGGATGATGTATGATGGCGGTAAAGAGGCTGGTTTTACTAAAGAATATGGCGGTTTGATACTTGAGATGCTAGAGAATGAAGGAGAAACAGAAGAAGGGAGCTATATCCCTCCTATTGGGAATTCTTCGGCTACTCTCAATACTGCCCCGTATTACTTTCCTTATCAACAAGCTTCTGGCTTTTAACAAATAAACTATGGCAACACCATTTGGCGTTACGTCCGCCACAGATCCAAAGAAAAAATTTATCGAAGGTTTGGCAAAAGACCAAATCGTTGGTTTAAATGCGGCCGCTACCCGTCAACAGGCCGGAACCTCTAATGACGATGACGATAAAAACCTGCAATTCGCTACCGAAAGAGGGTTTGTTCCCAACCAACCAGCCTCTCCAGTAGCGCAGCCCACAGGCCAACCAGCGGCCCAGACGGTAGCCCAGCCCGCAGCACAAGCCCCTCAACAGAACGCAGTTGACCGTGCTTTCCAGGCGTATATAGCCTCTCTCGCGCCATCTCCAGGCGTTCAGGGCGCACGTCAGGAGTTTACTGACTTTGTAGCGTCAGCAAAACTAGGAGAGAGTGCACTCGAAGGCCAAGGCCGTGGAATTGTTAGATCTTTAGTTAGAGGCAAACAAGCTAAATTGAGAGAACAATCCGAGATAGAAGCCCAACGATTACAAGGGAATATAGGAATCGAACAAGGCGCAGCAGAAGCTACCCAAGAGCAAGCAGGAGCCCGACTCCAATTCCAACAAGGAGAGCTAAAGCGACAGCAAGAAGAAGAGGAAGCAAGACAACCCGTGATTCAGAATGTAGGTGGAACACTTGTGCGGACCGACCCTACCACCGGCGAGACCACCACCCTGTTTGCACCACCTAAAAAGAACGAACTAGAGGATCTGCTTTCAAGAACCGATGCCCAGGCATTAGGACTTCCTTTCGGTACAACAAAAGGAGAGGCAGCTAAACTAGGAATAATCCCTACTGCGAGTAGAAAATCTTCGCCTAGAGGGCCTGCTCCTATAACAGAACCCAATATAAAAGAGGCAAACCTAACTAAAACAGAGAGAGAACAAGCTCAGGTACTTGGGATAGGAGATTGGAGTCCTAAATTCTTGGAACGACTTTATAACAAACAGGATCTATCTGCACGAGATAGAGTAGACTTTGTTAATAAATTCAAAAAAGACCAAGCAGCGGTTCCTATGACACTTGATCCAGAGATATTCTTAGAAGTATGGCTTGAGAATAAGAATAAACCAAAAGATGTTAAAGCTGCTCCTCAATCTAAGGGGGTATCTAACGAAGATTTAGCTCGTGATGATTAAATAATATGGCAATTGATGTCACCAAAATTAAAGGATTTAAAGACCCAAAAACAGTCTCTACTTTGGTTCCTGAAAATGATCCGGTTGTTCAAAAGACGATAGCAAGACAGTTGTTGGCTGGATTTAAACCGATTCTATCTGGGATTAAGCTTTTAGAAAAAGCCCAGAGTTTTTTACCAGGCTCTACTTTTCCAGTACGCCCAAGTGTGAAAGCTGAATCTATAAAACAGACGGGACAGGCTGCGAAGTTTATTCAAGAGGAAACAGCTAGGTCTGGAGCGGCGATTGTGTTGAGTGCGAAAGGGAAAGATAAATTGCCTATTGATCCCTCTGCTTCCAGAGCAGAAAAGGGATTTCAAAAGCTTGTCTTTGGAGAGCGGCCATTAAGATCTATTCCTGGGGTTGGTGAAGAAACACTTCGGGGTATTGGTTTTTCAGAAGAAGTGTCAGAAAAATTTAAGGTTCCCGTGGGGGCTGCTTTAGTTGCGCTAGATTTTACAACGGGAGGTGGAAAGGATGACGTATTTAAGGCTCTTGTTAAGAGTAAAAAAACAGCAGAGGTTTCTACTATATTAAAAAAGGTTGGTGTTCCTGACGAGCTTATCACCTCTTATTCAAGATATTTTAAAGACGCAAAAACTATTCGGGAGGTTGAGATTGGAATCGAGGCATTAGACAACATGAAGGACGTTGTTAAGGGCCTTCCCAGTGATGAGGTGGTAAGAAGAACTATCATAGAGCAGTCCGTTCCAAAGAGAATAATAGAAGGGAAAGCTAAGGTGGTTGCCGATGTTCCGGTCAAAGGAAAAGCTGTTGATACGATTGCGCTTCACAAGACTGATGCTATTAACATCCCGTCTATAAAAAAGAGCGGTCTTATTCCCGCCAAGAACGGAGTGTTTGGGGAGGTATCGTTCCTTGCTGATAGTAAGAAGCTCGTAGACCAGCATATTCCTACTGGAAAAGCGGTGAGCCTTCCCGTTCGGATGAAGAACCCGATGATTATTCCTACCGAGATAACACCCCAGTCTTTAGTGAGTGAGTCAAAATTTAAAACACTCAGAGAGTTGGCAGAATCTAAGGGCCACGACGGGATTATCCTTGAGGCTGGAAAAGGCCAAGAAGGAAGAGTGTATCTAACGTTTGATAAAGCGAGTACCGTTGAGAAGACAACGCTAAAAGCACCAAGGTCGTTAGAAGTAGGGGCGCGGAAGTTTGATACTGCTGAGGAGTTTGTGAAAAGTCAACAAATAGATATTCCACCAAAAAAATTAGAAAAATCTTTTGAAGATGGATTTTATCCTATGGCAAATAAGGGAGAATGGTTTGGAGAAGCCAACTATAAAGCAGAAGGTGGAAGATTGATAGAAATGACACCAGAACAATTTTTAGCACAGGCTAAAGATTTAGAAATAGATGAAATAGCGAGAGAAAATATAGCCGGTTTAAAGGAACACATTAAATCAGGGAGAACATTAGACCCTTTGACTTTATTTGAAATAAATAAAAAAGACGTTAGAGCTAGTGATGGTAGGCACAGGGCCATTGCATCAAAGGAATTAGGAATTGGAAAAGTTCCAGTTGTTTCTTTTGTTCCAACGCAACAACTAACAGATATATTTAAAAAATCACGAAAGCCTACTTTAGCCACTCCCAGAGAGTTAAAGAGCGAAGTTTCCAAAGTGAAACGCCCAGTAACACAGCCAAAAGTATCCCCCCAAGTCGGTCAAACCCCAGTAAAAACAGGCCTAGGTCCAATAAAGAAGCCATTAAAAAAATCATATACCGAGAGCATAGTACAACCAGTCAAGAATGCAAGCGATGCCAAGGAATCCTTTAAGAAATTCGAGGCTGGAGATGAGCTTGTGAGTGTCCCAGGAAAGGCCGATATAGCTCCACTGGCAAAGGATGCCAAGAACTTAAAGGATATTAGCGGATTCAGAGGACAGGCAAGAGATATAACTAGGAATTTCGAACAAGTATTTGGCAAAGATTCTATCCAAAAACGAACCATCCTTGATAAGTTTGATGACGCAAAAGGAGCAAGTGTTGATACACAAGAGAAATTAATAAACGACCTGAAGAAAAACGTCATCGACAAATACGGGTTTAAAAAAGGCAGCAAAGAGAGTGCCGCAATCATGGATTATGGCGAGAAACTAAAGACGAAGAAAGAAATAATAGCTGAGTTTGGGAAAGAAAAAGCCGATCAGATTATTGCGTCAAGCGATTGGTTTAGAAGCCAGTATGACAAACTTTTGGATGATGTAAACAAGATAAGGGCTAAGATTTATCCAAGGAGTCCAGAAAAGATTATCCCTAAACGCAAGGATTACTTTCGGCATTTCACGGAATTGTCGGAAGGATTTGAGGGGTTAAAGAACGCATTTGAAACCCCGTCGGGAATATCTCCGCAGCTTGCTGGTATATCCCCGTTCACAAAACCAAAGTCTAAGTTCCTATCGTTAGCTCAGAGGAGACTTGGTGTGGGATCAACCAGAGACGCGATAGGCGGTTATTTGAATTATATTCCATCCGCCTCTTATGCAATGCACATTGACCCTCATATTTCTAGGTTTAGAGATTTGGCGAAAGAGCTTGCGATTAAGACAGAAGACACAAAGAATTTAAATAATTTCATTGAACACTTACAGGACTTTGCTAACGATCTAGCAGGTAAAACAAACCCTGCGGATAGATATGTTCAAAAGGTGGTTCCTGGAGGAAGAGTCACGATGAGGGTGGTTGACTGGTTAAACAAGCGTGTAAAAGCGAATGTTATTCTTGGGAATGCGTCATCTTCTATTGCTCAGATATTTAATGTTCCCCAGGGGCTTGCGAGTGCGAAGCAGTATTCGGTTAGAGGAGCAACAAAAACACTTGCACAAATATTCCAAGAGAGTCCGGCGATGAATAAGTCTACCTTTATTAAAGAGCGATATTCTAGGTCTCTATATAGCCAATTCGACCAAGGAATGTTAAAGAACACAAAAAAGTTCGCTGCATGGATGGTAGGAGTTTTAGATGAGGTTGGCACAAAGTTTATATGGAACTCTCATTACGAGAAGGCTTTAGCACAAAACATACCCAATCCTATTAGATATGCAGATGGAATCACAAGAAAGATGGTCGCAGGTCGTGGCGTTGGAGAGGTTCCGCTTATACAAAAATCTAAATTATTTCAGATTGCTGCACCCTTCCAGCTTGAGGTGGGTAATTCTTGGTGGGCAATGAAGGACCTAATATCTTCGAGAGACTTCACGGGTATAGCTGTTTTTATTTTAGCGTCCTATCTAATGAACCGAGTCGCCGAAGAGATCAGAGGATCTGATGTTGTGTTTGATCCAATCAATGCAATATACGATGGAGCTAAGGCATTTCAAGAAGAAGACAATAAGTTTGTTGGTTCAGCTAGGTTCAGCGGTAGACTTGCGGGTGAGGTTTTATCGAACGTTCCGCTTGGTCAGACGTTGGCCGCTCTTTACCCTGAATTTGGTGTTAAGGGCGTAACAAGAGAGGATCTGTTCGGAGAAGGCGATCCCACTAGATTTGGTGGGGGCATTTTATTAACTCGTGGAATCCAAGACCCGTTGTTTAAGATAGTTACTCCTTTTGGTGGCGGACAACTGAAGAAGTCGATTGAAGGAGTCAAGGCTCTTGTAGAAGGAGAGGTGCGATCAAAGTCTGGGAAGACTTCGTTATTCAAATTACCCGCAACTCCAGAGAATATAATAAAAGCTCCTTTGTTTGGTAAGTTTTCGACCGACGAGGCTAGAGAGTTCTTTGACCCGCACAAAAAAACCACCCTCCAAAAAGGGGTTGAACAGTTTGAAAGGATTTGGGCGATGGAATTTGAGGATAGAGTAAAAGAGTTGGACAAACTACAAGAAAAAGACGAAAAAGTGTATAATAAAGTAGTTGATATTATAACGAATTTTAAGAAGGGAGTTACGGTAGAACAGTACAAAATAAAGCAATTGGGCATAAAGAATGGCGAAAGAGCGCAAGAGATATGGAATCAGAGGAATAAGATTAAAGATTTTGCAGAAAGAGTGAAGTTCTTAGACGAGTTGGAGGATCACAATATATTAAATGAAGACGTTAGATCCCAGATAGACCAGATTAAAAAAGGGAAACTGAAGCCAGGATTCCAGGAAAAAGAACCACAAAAGGATTCTAATGTGATTGATGTTGTGGTGACATATGCAAAAGCGTTAGGTGTTGATCCGGTAACGGCGTTTAATAGGATATTCACCGGACAGAAAATACGTCGAATTGATAACAGAACCATAATAGTAGAGAGGCTTCCTATCACAGAGTCGCAGGCTATCAAGAAAGAACGTGGCGCAGAGAAGGATGTTATATTGGACCACACTATCCCGCTTCAGCTCGGAGGATCTAATGCAAAGAATAACTTGAAGTTAGTTCCGAAGATTGACTGGGAAGAGTATACGCCCATAGAGAATGCTATCGGAAGAGCATTGAGGAATAAAAAAATTAGCAAGAAAAAATCGGTCGAGCTTATAGAAAGCTTTAAGGAGAAGGTAATAACCGCAGACGATGTACTTAATGCACTGAAATAACTATGGCAAATAATGAATCGGCAATAAGAAGGGTTCTATTTCATGAAGTTACTGTTATATTTGCTGTCGTAACGGTTGTATTAAGTGTGGCTATTTTTGTGTATGATATTAAGCTTGAGTTACAAGAACTCGGAGGAAAGGTCCATGTTATAGAGACGAATCACCTTGAGCACATCCGGGGATCTTTAGACAGATTAGAAGAAAATTTAATTAAACAGCAGGAAGATGTAAAGCTGTTACATAACAGCGTTATTAGATTGAATATTTTATTAGATCAATTAAGCGAATAGTTCTATGGAAAAGATAAACGTATTCGGGAAGGTAGATGGATATAAGACATACGCACTTGTTCTTTTAGGAATAGTGTTCACTATTCTAAATGGGTATGATCTTATCCCTGGAGATTCATACGAGATAATAATGGCCTTATTGGGACTCGGAACAATAGGTACGTTACGTCACGCTATTAATAAAGCGTAATCTATGCGTAAGAGTAGTCTTCTGAAGATTTGCTCTATCCCATACAAGGAAAAAACTTGGGAACTAATATATATATTAAGCTGCCTAGTTTTTGCAGCCACGCTTATTTTAATAAAAATACTATGATACCTCAAAATCCTGGATTATATCCTGATAAAGAAGACTTACGAGATTATCAATACGATGACTTTGTAGCAGCAGCCGCTGACGTGCCAGAAATTGACTGGGACGAAGGATTTGATATAGAACGTGACCTTGGCATCACATTGAAAAGAGAGTCGCAGAATGGCTCATCCTCATGCGTCGCACAATCTGTAAGCAGCTATGCGGAGGTATTAAATTATGTTGATACAAAAAAGCGGGTAGAGTTGTCTGCGAGGGATTTATATTCCAGAATTCATATCCCACGTGGGGGGGCTTATTTGAGGGACGGCGTTAAGACGGTTGTTAAGCGTGGGATTTCTTTGGAGAGTTTGGTTCCCTCTTATGACGAAGGACGACCGCCATCGGAGGAATTTATGAGGGTGCAGTCCTCTACTGTTGAGGCAGATCAGGTTGCGTTAAAATATAAAGGCAAGAGTTATTATGCGGTAGCGGCGGGGATAGACAGATTTGCACGTGCTATAAAGGACGGTCATGGATTGTTGATGGGATTTACTGGTTCTAATCCTGCGTGGAGTAACCAAGACGTAAGACCACCGAAAGATGGGGAAAACAAATGGGGACATGCTGTGTATGGAGTTGGGTATGGAAAAAAGAATGGAAAGAAGTATATTAAATTCCTTAATAGCTGGAGTGAAGGGTGGGGAGATAACGGCTGTGGATATGTATATGAGGATTATTTTAAATCAGAAAAAGTATTTAGCGGTTGGGTATTAATAGACCAACCGAATAAAAAAGAAGACTCTATGAGACATGTAATTGATAAAAACAAAGACCAGTGGCTAGTTTCTGATGACCCAAAAGTTATGCTGTCGATTGCTGACGAAGCCGACCTTGAGAGACTTGGGGTAACTACAATCCCTGTTCCGATAGATACACTTGAGGGATACGTGGAATATAGGGGAGGGACGACAGAGGGGATAAAGAAATTCTTTAACCTATAAAAAGAAGGGCCGTAATGGCCCTCTTTTATTTTTTTGTTTTTCGGTTTCTTCTAAAATACCCGATAGTCTTTAAAATAAATCCCAGGTTGATGTACCCCGACGAACAGAAGACGTGTCTCCCAGCGTTAGCCAGTCAATCGTCATGCCGTGTGGCGTGTTTTCTACTCTATTAACCAAAGATACATCAACATGGGATTATTTTATTGAGTGTACAGCAACCCACCACACAAGAAAAGTATATATTGCGATGGCTGCTATAACTATTTTAATTACGATAAGTACATTTCTTATTTTCATTTTTGTTTTTAAATGTCTATGTCTGACAATAAGTCTCTAAATCCACTGTTTGTATTATCATCGGCGCACACCATGTGGCAATCATTACCGCATATATGGTCGGATATGCTTGAATTTATGAAATCTCTTATGGACTCTACTCGCTGCTTCTCGCTTTGTAACAATATCACGAGGTCTTCTCGTGGTAGTTTCCCGTATTTCTCGAAAAAATTAAAATCCATATTATTCTTCGTTTAATATTACACAGTCATCGTCGTGATCGACGTTATAGTCGGTGTCTATGTTCATGTTGCAGTGTGGGCAGTTTTCAATTGACATAATTCTAATCTAACTTACTTTTAAAGTGATTTATTACCCCCTCCATCTTCTTGTCATAGTATTCTCTAAATTCGCCCTGTAAGCCCTTCTTTTTCTCTTCTGCGTAGTTTACGTACAATACACCCCTAAGGCGCTGTGAGGGGGTTTTAAAGTCGTCTCTGGGCGCGTCTTCAAGTGGTATGTCCTCGTCTTTAATCTCATTCTCTTTAAATACGAGCCAACCGAATTTGCTTTGTAATTCCATCACCCTAAGGGATTGTTCTTTGTTTATCTCGTTGGTGTGGATATTAAGCCTGAGTCCCCCGTCGGTGAGTGAGCCGTATGATTTAAGTATTGCTGGTATTTGAAACATATATATTATCCCCAACTTTTATAGGGTTTTGTCTCTGGTGGTTGATTGTCGTCGTCTGGTATGGTTCCTTCGTAGGCCTGTTTACCGACACCGAATAATGCGGCGGTTTTCTTGAATGCGTTGGTGAACGCTCCCTTAGCAGCATCCCCGTGGTTGTTTGATGTATGCCCCCCATAACACGTTCTAACGGTCTCTAGGCCTGCTGTGGTGCCTGTGGCGGGTGTTGTTATCACTATACTCACCTTGGCTATGTATTCATACATCTCTCTTCCACTCTGGGCCTTTTTTGTGTTTATTAACTTGACCTCCTGTTTAGTAGACCAGTTAAAACCAACAACCTCGTTTAGGCGGTTTACGATGTATTGATATTTATAGCCCTTGGTGTCGTATCCCTTTCCCGTGACCTTCCCGTCGCTCTCTTCTACCGCATCTTTGGGAAGCTCTTTTGCTAGTTTTTCGTAGTACATATTATTTATTTAAATGTTTTTCCCTAACGCCCTCCATCCGCCATTCCTCTAATTGATCTCGTTCTATAGTTGGTTTATTACGAGGGACAGTATATTTAATATGTCCGAACTGTAGATTTATCTTATTGATCTTGTTTATGAGTTTAGTTGCTCTGGTCATATTATTCAATTACTTATTTTCTGCGTTCTTCTTTCTTCGACATTCTCACTGAGATATATTCTTTTTCTTTCATTTCTGTTCCTGGAATTGGATTCCCGTTTTTTGCGTGCGTGGGAGCGAGCGATTTTTTAAAGGTGTCCGTTACTCTTTCTTTAACGTATTCATTGAACCCTTCTTTTTTGCAAAATTCTATTGCGGCTGTTTCGTCTGTTATTGATATGGTCTTTCTTACCGACAATGATATTGTGGCTTCTTGGTATTTAATTCCCAACTGATCCTCAGCTTTCATTTCTTCTATGATTTGTGACTGTAAAGCATCCCTTTCCTTTTTTATAGGAGCAACAGCCTCTTCAATATCGGATAATTTTTTTCTTATAGTGATTAGTTTTTTTGCGGTATCTTTCAGCGACATATTTTTATTATATTAATGTAAGTAAGTTATTTCTTCGTTATCCATGATCGGGAACGTCTCCATATACGCCACTGTCTCCTCCTCTAACTTTTCTGCGCTGTCTAGAACCATTCTGCCTTCTTCTATTAATCCCGTCCGTCCATTGTATTTAATCGGCGGACTGTACATGAATCTATATATCTTCATATTGACTTTAGAAACCCAGTAAGATATACTTGGGTTACTGTTCTCCCCAAATACTCCTACGGAGTTATCCTTACTGCCCCCTTAATTGGGGGCTTTTTTTATTAAGTGTCGGAGGAACTCTTTAGCTTATTAGCCCGCTTTGCCGCGTGTGACTTCTTGGCAAGCTTGCGATAATATTCAGATCCACCGTGCCGTCTTGATGTCTCCTTCCCGCCGACCGCGCCGTACAGGCCAGAGACTTTTTTGTGGATCGCCATGAGTTCCTCCTGCTCTGTAGTATCTTTCATAGCTATATCTTAGCATGGGGGTTGCTAGAGGTCAAGAGTAATTGCCCACTGTTTATCCACAGGCTTATAACTGGCAATCTTACGAGGGGTATGCTAAGATGTATATAAGGAAGGAGCAGCACGATGAGACTTGTACTGGAAAACGAACCTGAAACCGACGGACCACAGATACTGGTGGTGAAGATGTGTATGTCGTGCTCTCGAATCCTCAACGGTGAAGAGTACGAATACCAGGCCATCGACGTAACAACACTCGTACAACTCGCAACACAACGGTTACCCCGCCTCAACGAGGTGTCGTTCCAGCACAGACCGTGTCCTGAGTGTTCGTCGCTCTGTGAGTTGACGGACCTGAAGAACGCAACCGAAGACGAGTGCGACGACGTATAGGGGGTGGTCAAGATCTACCTTAGGGGTTGCGGTTAACGCCGCAGTCGCAATGGCCACTTTATTCAGCGGAGTATCGTGGTCATCTTTTTTAAACATATATGAAGAAATTTATAAAAGAGCTAAAAAAGAACAAACACCTCGTTCCATTTGTCTGCGCACTTGGTGAGAGAAGGGGCGACAGCGACATTTACGACATACAGGTTTGGACCTCTGATAACCTTGACTACACTGAAGGAAGAATTGTACACGAACTAACAGAGAGGATTACCGAGTCTTTAATTAAGAGAAGGGGTGGGGAAGGGGGAGAAATTAAAAATTGAATGATGCGTGGGTGCGTAATTAATTGCGCCCATAGTGATGAATCGTAATCCGCTGCAAAACCCAGGACGCGGATTAACACGGGATGCCTAGAGCTGGGGTGAATGCATTACTCGCGCATCATTTAGTGTTTAATCTATGAAATGCAGCGAATGCCAACACGACGACGCTACGAAGTACGGACACAGTCACGCTTGTTCTAAGTATGTTAGTGTGGTGGAACGACTTAAAAAGTTGGATGAAGACGAGGCCTTAGATTCCATGAGAACCGCACTGATAAACACTTTCGTCCGAGATATTTCGTCTGTCGTTACGATGCCAAAGAGTGAGATACGAAGAAGGCTTGATGAGATTATTAACTTTTAAAGGGGAATTAAACGGTGAATAATATGAAAGACGCAATAATACAATATCTTCCCTGGTTGCTTTCTTTGATAACGATTTATTCGATGCTTCTTGCGGGCAATAAAAAACGGGGAGCGTGGATTGTAGGACTAACAAATCAGGCGCTATGGTTGCTTTGGATTATCTTGTCATCTGCGTGGGGATTGCTTCCAATGAATATAGCCTTGTGGGTTATTTACTATAGGAACTTCATTAAGTGGAAAAATTAAACGGTGAATAGATTAATAAGGTTTAAGAAACAAATATATGGAGAAAGAATTGTTTTTTTAAAGATGTGCAAGAGTTTGAGATTCAGGTCGCGCCTGGTCCATTCAGATGTGTAGCGCTTACATCGCCTTGCATGTCTTT
>Ga0209042_1002199_pt1 | contig 13224 bp, 14 predicted proteins | sample SaaInlV_200m_DNA_6_FD_184649 | JGI IMG/M metagenome (GOLD analysis project Ga0209042, IMG submission 184649) | Marine microbial communities from expanding oxygen minimum zones in the Saanich Inlet - SI037_S2LV_200m_DNA (SPAdes) (version 2) | ecosystem: Environmental > Aquatic > Marine >...
TGAAAAGTACAATAATAGCTTAACCTTGATTGTTGTTTTTTGCCTATTGAAAGCGGGCTTAATTCAGAGTATAATAGCTTATGAGAATGAGAGTTCTAGCAACCTATGAGGATATTATGAATATTATCAAATTTGAAAATAGCGAGCTTCAGGAAGTGCCACCAGTGTTAAATATGTATCTGGCCAAGCAAAGCAAAGGATCATTGAGAGCACGCACGATCGATATAAATAACATTGCTGAAATCGTAGGGATAGAAGCCGAAGCCATGCCCTGGCACATGCTAAGAAACCCGCATACTGAAATTATCCGACAAGGATTAATCGAAGCTGGCCATAAATATACTTATATCAATAGGATACTTTCAACCTTGCGGGGAATGCTAAAAACTGCATGGCTTGCTGAGCTCATGACAACTGATGATTACCATAGAGCCATAGCGGTTAAAGATGTTCGGGGCGAAAGTTTGCCAACGGGGCGGGAAGTTTCGAAAGGCGAAATTTTAGCAATCATGCAGGTGTGCGAAAATGATCAATCCCCAGCTGGCGCAAGGGATGCTTCTTTGATTGGCGTCTTATACGGCGGGGGGCTGAGGCGTGCCGAAGCGGTCGCTTTAAAGTTATCTGATTACAATCCCGAAACGGGGGAGCTGGTAGTATCCGGAAAAGGAAATAAAGAGCGATTGGCATACATGAAAAACGGGGGTGGGCGAGCTTTGGTTGATTGGTTGAATATTAGAGGATCTGAGCCAGGCGCTCTATTTGTGCCAATCAACAAAGGCGGGAATTTTGAAATAAAGCCAATGACTACCCAAGCCGTTTTTAACATCTTACGCAAGAGATCCATAGAAGCGGGAGTAGCAGAATTTAGCCCGCACGATTTAAGGCGCTCTTTTGTATCTCATTTGCTGGAAGCTGGCGCTGATATTTCAACGGTATCAAAAATGGCTGGCCATGCAAGCATTGAAACCACAAAGCGCTATGATAAACGGGGCGAAGTAGCAAAAGAAAAAGCTAGCGAATTATTGCACGTCCCTTATTCGGGGAGCGCTAAATAAATACCAAAGAGTGCTAAGATAGAGAAAAGGAAGGGCAGAATGGAAGAAGAAAAAAAGAAAAGTAGCAGTTGTTTTGGCACGGCAATAAAAATATTTATTGTCTTGGTTATTTTATCAATGTGTTGGTCAATGCTTGAAGCAGTGCTCTAAAAAATAAGGATAAATATAAAAGCGGTTATCGGGGAAAGCAAAAGTTAAATGGCCTAGAGTGCCAAAGAAAAGCTAATAAAACACATACATGTTTTCGCTTGCGCTCCAGAACAACTGTGCTATAATATGGATACAAAGGAGATAGAAAAATGAATGGGCGAAAGCCGCCATTTTTACATCTTCTTTTTTTTTGTTTAAATTGGCTTGACCAGTTCAGCAGTTTTTCTGGCAATCAGGAAAATTAAGAGGTAATATTGGAAGTAATAAATAACAAATAAGCTTTAAAAAGCAAAAGCCACGTGCGGTGGCTTATTGCGGATGGTCTCATTTAGTATAGGGCTAAACGAGCAGGTATTCTTTATATATACCAGATATTGTCCTGTTTTACAATAATGAAATCATTGCAATAGGTCCTGCCAAACGGTGAGGATCTATTTTTTTATGATTGGGATTTTTCCAGAATTACAAATAAAAGCGATAAAAGAAAAGAAAGCAGGCGCACTGATTTTGTGGGCTTTAATGCGTGATTTTGATCAACCTGCTGGCTCTGGAAAAGTAAACAGCCAAGAGTTTAAAGAGTACCTAATATCGCTAGGCATTTCTAGCTCCACAATGTATAGATGGATTGGCCAAGCGCTTAAAATATCCCTAATATCCGAAAACAAAATAAATGAATATCATTATGTAAAACTAGCAAAATGTGCATTAATTATAGGCGTTTCTAAAGTATCTTTTTCGGTAGACGTTCCTTTGGACAAGCTGATTAAGAAGGGCTGGCGCTCTATCGTTTGGGGCGCTTATTTATCACAATTCAAGAGGCAGATATCAAGAGAAGCGCTATTTGAGCTAACAGGTATCCAACGCCAAACACAACGCCAGCTAGAGATAGGATTACCGAAAGAACTAAAGATCAAGTATATAAAAAACTATCTGGATGAGGATGTAACAGAGGATCATTCAGAGGCTTATCAAAAGCATCATGGGGGCAAGGCTATCGTAATAAATGAGAGGCTTGTAAGAAGGCTTCCTGATACCAAAAAGACACAATTTAAACGCAGCAGAAAAGGCAGAATTAGAAAAGCGCAATCAGAAATTAACCTTGTTCTTAAATACCAGCAGGGCGCTGATAGAATGATTGAGAAGCTATTTTACGGAAGTCTAAAAGGTGCGCTCCAGCGCTCTAGGAAGCATGATCGGGATGATATAAAGCCAGATATCTTCTATTTGGCGGATACATCCAAGCAGGATAAATTAGGCTTGAATATTTATAGGGCAATAGGTGCTTTTTAGCATGATTGTCTATTCCCAAAAACCTTACCTATTAAATACCTTCCTTTTTCTTTTCTTTTTTGTGTCTGAGTTTTTCCGTTTTTAGCACTTAAAGCTGGTAGATCCACAAAGTACTTTAGAGTAGGTATTTAGCAAAATTCACAAAGCAAGTAGCACTAAAAAAATGGCGGCTGTGAGGGCTGATTTTTTCAAGATATACTTATCTGGGAAAAAGGAGACGGCTTATGGAAACCATTATTTTTTTTGTTGTTTGGGGAGTAGGGGCTGCTATCATGATCCAGTTATTCCCTATTCCTCAGGGGCCTGTTATGTCGGTAATATCTTCAGTTGGCACATTTGCCTTTGCTATCTGGGTAGCAAATAATTATTCAATAACAAAAGTAGACAACTCTGAAAGCGAAAGCAATTCTTACCCATTTGATTGGGACAATATCCGCGAAGCCGTTCTTTCTCGCGATAGCCATAAATGCGGGAATTGTGGTTCTTCAGATCGGTTGCATGTTCATCACATCGTTCCTTTATCAAAGGGAGGCAGTAACGAAATAGGCAATCTTAGAACCCTCTGTGAAGGGTGTCATAAGAAAATTCATCCTCACATGGTGTAAGAGGTTTTATTAAGCAGTTTGTAGTGGATGGGGATGGTGCGTGATGGGGGTATTGGTTGTGAGTGTATAGTATCTTGCGGATAAAAATATCAACGCAATACCAACGTAAGGGGGCAAGGAAATAGAGGGGATAAACTTAACAAAACCTAACATTTTTTACACTAAAAAAAGAAATTTCTGGAGTCACTTTGCGGTATTTTGTGGGGATTATCGCTAAGTAGTGCAAAGAGGCGAAAATATAACAACGAGTGAACAGGGAGTGAACAGAAAATAGATATTGCCCAATGCGAAACCAATGTGAGGGGCAAGGAAAATGAGATCTTCTAATGTTACAAATGTGACACTATAAAAATAGGTTTATATATTTATATTATTCGGTAAATTCTTCCCCGCATCCTTTACAGAATTTGTCATTAACTCTTGCCTTTTTTCCACAATTTGTACAGTATAAATCTTCGCCTTCTGGAATTTCTTTGTTCTCATTTATGGCCGTTGGCTGGGTGTCAGATAGCGCCGTTTCTTTTTTCTGCTCGCTATCAATAATGTGGCTTGCTACTGCTCGCCTTAATTCTTGTTGCTCTATTTCGTCTGTTATATTTTGATCCTCTATACCTTCTTGAAATAACAGATAAATGAGTAATCCGAATTGTACTAAGGGTATAAATATAATAAGAATTATTAAGGGGCTTTTACCGCAATCCCTGGATCTTCTTGCCATGCCTGCAAACCAAATCCAAAACATAATAATTTCAAAAAACCAAAAGTTATCATCTACTATTTCAATACCAAACCCAGAAATAGCCACTAATACAAATAGTATTATTGGGCCGAATAGCGCTAAAAAAAACTCAGCTCTATTTGCTCTTCCATTGAATGAAAAAAACTTCCCTATCTTATCCATCAATCCTCCTCTTTTTTCGCCTAAATAAAAGTATACAGTGAAAGAACGAAGTTAAGCATGGGGCAATGCAATATCAATGCTAGAAGCAAGGATATAAAGGCGCTTTGCGGTCTTTTGCGGTGGCTTATCGCTAAGGGGTGCAATGTATTGAAACCTATCGCGTCAGGAGCGATTTTCCCGCGATTTGGGTGCGCTTAGGTCATTCTATATATTGAATTGTTAGCGTTTCCAGAAGGGCTTTGTATTTCTACTCAGCCCTGTTCTTCAGCAGTGTTCTTACAGTAGCGAATAAAGCTATTATGGAAAACGTAAGATAAAGAATGGCTGCAACGCCATCAGAAACTTCAATTTTGAATATCTCTATTATTCCAGAAACGGGAATAGAGAACAACAAAAAGTATCCCCCCCAGACCAATAAAAATTTAACTGTTATTAGCAAAAAGTTTCCACGCCAAAACATATTGTTTATCCTTTCGTTAATTATTTATCTTTTCCACCAGGGTTTATTTATTGCTTTTATTCTGTAAGATCTGTTCCACATCCTTTACAGAATTTGTCATTCACTCTCGCCTTTTTTCCACAATTTGTACAGTAGATATCTTCGCTTTCTGGAGTTTCTTTGTTCTCATTTATGGCCGTTGGCTGGGTGTCAGATAGCGACGTTTCTTTTTTTTTCTCGCTGGCAAAAGTATGGTTTTCTAATGCTCGTCTTAAATCTCGTTGTTCTACCGTTTCTTTTTTTTGCTCGCTAGCAATAATGTGGCCAGCTACTGCTTGTCTTAATTTTTGTTGCTCAATTTCTTTTGCCTTATTCAGTATAGATTGTTCTATCTCTTTATTTCCTGCCTGATAAGTTTTTATACTAAAAACAATGGCATCTTGAATTTTAGCTAATATTAAAAACAATACAATCAAGAAAGCGGCCGCCCATCCGCCCCAATTCTCAGAAAATAGTTCAAGTGTTAGTATCAATGCTATTGTCCAGGGGATAATATGTTTTATCAACCACACAAGTATTTTGCCGCGAACCCACATGTTTTTTCTCCCTTATTACCTTTTCCAGTTGTTCTTTGACATTTCAGTATACGATGCATTGGATGGGGAAGTAAAGAAAGAAGTATGTGGGAGATTGAATTGGGGGGAGTACGTCGGTTTTGATTGTGGATATGAGTTGGCAGAGTGTCTTGTGAATAAAAAAATTATGCTAGTTTCTACATAAAAAGGAATTTCTGGACTCACTATCAGGTTTACAAAAGTGGACAAAAATAGTATTAAATTCGGTTTCACCATCCCAAGATTCAGGAAGGTCCAAATCTGGCATTATTCTTAAAGGTCTCCATGTGTATAAACCAGGAGCATTCTCTAAAACATAATCCCGATATCCCAAAGTGTTATTGGTAAAAGAATCTAATAGAAAATAATCTATCTTTCTTCTAATATTTGCGGCTTGTTCATTTTGCAAAAGCCAGTTTGATTTGTAGAACTTTTCTACTGAATATAGGGAAACTACGGATAAAACCAAGAGGGTTATAACCAAAATAAGTAACTTCTTTATAAAGGGTCTTTGGGCAAAGTTTTTCATAATGTTTAAATGATACCTAAAAGAAGGAAGGAAAGTAAATAGCTAGTTTAAAGATCAAGGCCGGAAACATTAAATTTTCCGGCCTCTGCGATCTTCTCTCTTTCTAAGGGCAATCTGCAGGATTAAGCGAATCCGTCCAATACAGTGGCAAGTTTTCAATTACCATTCGTGCACCACCAACATCAGGATCTGAAATTGATGTGTTTGTACGGATTACGTTACCTGTAAAAGTCCCTACAGAATAGGCAGCAACCAGATGATCTGCAAGCTTTGCATAATCTCCATTAGTAGGATCGTCTGCAATCTCCCATTCATACACGCAAAGAAACTTCTCACGCATAGCGTCAATATCATTGGCAGTGAAATCACCAGGAAAAACCAGAGGTAGGTACCCTCCGCCCAAGTGATACTGCTCGTCCACCAAAATATCAGACGGAAACATCCACCCACCAAAGTGAGGGAAGTCATAGTAGGGAATGTCAGAAAGCACCAAACCCTCTATACGAAAAACTGCCAATGTGTATCCGCCAAGACAAGAATCCTCTTGCCAGGCTACTCCTGCATTAGGATTACACAGATTCATGCCACCAGCGCTGAGATCAAGACAAGATGCAAATTCTCCAGAAGGTGTTCCGTCTGGGTTTGCATACTCATGATATCCAACACAGTTATCTGCATCTGCGTACTCGACCCACAGCCACTCAAACCCTGATTCATAGCCAGGATACACTGCTGCTGCGCGTGAAACTGCATCAAGCTTTTCACAAGCCGGACCACAGATGATATCTCGTGGTGCCTCTGTTGCTGTCGCAGGTAGGGTAGCAGTAGCTGGTACAAGCGTTTCTGTTGGCGTGAGAGGCGCATCCGTAACGAATACCTCTGTTATAGCCGGTACAACGGTTTGTCCTGCGTTTTGCGTTACTGTAGGAATTCCCTCTGCTAAAACTGGTTCAGGCAAATCAATACCAGTAACAGCTTCAAAAAGTCCTACTGGGCCAAGTATGGCGGCGGCTACAACGCCGGCTACCATAAACAGGCCAAAAATTGCGTACAGGGATTTTGTCGACATCGAAACCTCCTTTGATTTGTAGTCGATAGATTAATTAGTCTCTTACTCTTGTATATATAGTAATTGAAAAAAGTCACTATTGGGGTTACTAATCAACGCAATACCAACGCAAAAGCAACGCTAAGAGCAATGTAAAACCAATGCTAAGTGCAAGGATTTTGAGATAGAAAATGTTACAAATGTGACACTATAAAAAGGGGCTGTTTAGTGTATTATTGACGAGGAGGAAAAACATGAAAAAAAGTAAACTACTTCTGGTATTTATATCAATATTGATTAGTTCCTGTGTTTCACAACCACCACCAAAAAAAATAATCCCCCCAACTAAAATAGTTCAGGTGGAAAAGGAAGAATTTAACAAAGCTGAAAAGTTCATTATATTCTTGGCCGCACTTGTCGAGGCTCCACAATATAATAGCAATAATTCGGTCATGCATAGATATTTGCGTAGTCTTTATGTTGAAATAGAAGAACCCTATTTTGGAGTTTTAGTTCAAAGAGATGTGGATAATGAAGAGGAGTTTATTATGCTTGGAGCAGACATATTGCGAGCTGCTTCTATGTTTTCCTATGAATCAAAACTTTATATTACTTATATTTATATAGTATCTCCAGGACCCAATAATTCAAGTGTTACGTTATATTTAAACGGTTATGATGTGATTTCAGATACTGCAGAGGGGAAAGTAAATATTTATGATGTCATGGAAGTAGAAGTTGATTATGGAGATTCTTAAATCATAAAAGCTAGGAAATAGAGGCACTTTGCGGTCTTTTGCGGTGGCTTATCGCTAAGGGGTGCAATGTATTGAAATGTGTCGCGTCAGGAGCGATTTTCCCGCGATTTGGGGGGAGTTAGGGCATTCTATATCTTGAATTATGAGCAATCTATCCTACCTGATTGTAATGTGCTTAGTCGTCCTTTTGTAATACAGCATAAAAACCCATACTGTTCAATGTGGAAGCAATAATCTCCCAGCCTAGGTTTACATGCTCTTCAAGTAACAATTGAAACCTGTCTTTATTTCTAACAGGCGTATTTATAACTTTAATTTTTTTCATTTTATTTCCCTTTATCTTGAATTATGAGCGTTTCCATAAGGGTTTATTTTTAGGGACCAGAACGCCTGCTAATCCATTCCATAATTTCTTTGATTACCCATAAAACAAAGACAACGACGGACGCCTTAAAAATAAATATCCAAAGCTCAACATTTGTGGCCATATCCGTGATCATCTTTTACCTCTTCCACCAGGGTTTATTTTTCTTGGCCAGCTCTTCTTTGAGGTCTTTGTTTTCATCAATCAAGTGATCAATAAATTTATCTTTGGTTGATAGCTGGTTTAAATATCCTTGCTCAATCTTATCTATAAAATCCCGCATTACTTCAGCATCGGAAGCAGTTACAACTTCTTTGGTTTGTTCTTCTTCAGGATCTTCTTCTGGTTCTTCTAGCGGGGGTTCTATTGTTGGCAATATAAGTTTTATATCGTCAATGCTTTTGCCGTTGTCTCGAAGCTCTTTGATTTGGGATAAATAAAAATAATCTCGGTAATTAAAGCGTTTCCCTTTTTCGCTTTGAGCCTCTTCAGAAAAGTAATCAGAAAAAGCAACCAAATAATTCTTTACCGTTTGCGGTGTTACCTTAACCAGTTTTGCAACCTCACCTATTTTTTTTATCATTTTTCGCTACTTTGCGATATTTATCGCTAACTTATTGAAAAGGGGCACAACGTATTGAAAAGTACAATAATAGCTTAACCTTGATTGTTGTTTTTTGCCTATTGAAAGCGGGCTTAATTCAGAGTATAATAGCTTATGAGAATGAGAGTTCTAGAAACCTATGAGGATATAATGAATATTATCGAATTTGAAAATAGCGAGCTTCAGGAAGTGCCTCCCGTTTTAAATATGTATCTGGCCAAGCAAAGCAAAGGATCATTAAGGGCCAGAACGATTGATATAAATAACATTGTTGAAATCGTAGGGATAGAAGCCGAAGCCATGCCCTGGCACATGCTAAGAAATCCGCATACAGAAATCATCCGACAAGGATTGATTGAAGCCGGCCATAAATATACTTATATCAATAGGATGCTTTCAACCTTGCGGGGAATGCTAAAAACTGCATGGCTTGCTGAGCTTATGACAACCGATGATTACCATAGAGCCATAGCGGTTAAAGATGTTCGGGGGGAAAGTTTACCAACGGGGCGAGAGGTTTCAAAAGGTGAAATTTTAGCAATCATGCAAGCATGTGAGAATGATCCAAGCCCTGCGGGTGCTAGGGATGCTTCTTTGATTGGTGTCTTATACGGCGGGGGTCTTAGGCGGGCTGAGGCGGTAGCTTTAAAGTTATCTGATTACAATCCCGAAACGGGGGAGCTGGTTGTATCTGGAAAAGGAAATAAAGAGCGATTGGCATACATGAAAAACGGGGGCGGGCGAGCTTTGGCTGATTGGTTGAATATTAGAGGATCTGAGCCAGGCGCTTTATTTGTGCCAATCAACAAAGGCGGGAATTTTGAAATAAAAGAAATGACTACCCAAGCCGTTTTTAACATCTTACGCAAGAGATCCATAGAATCGGGGGTAGCAGAATTTAGCCCGCATGATTTGAGGCGCTCTTTTGTGAGCCATTTATTAGAAGCGGGGGCTGATATTTCAACGGTGTCAAAAATGGCTGGCCATGCAAGCATTGAAACTACAAAACGTTATGATAAACGGGGCGAGACTGCTAAAGAAAAAGCTAGCGAATTATTGCATGTGCCTTATTCGGGGAGTGCTAAATAACTCTAATATATTTCTAATGAAAAAGGCTTGACCTAGAACGGGCGTTCTGGTATCCTTATAGCATAAAGGAGATAGAAAAATGAACCTGAGAAGTCAGGCATTTTGCGTCTTCTTTTTTTTGTTTAAAGGCGGGCACAAATTGGTTATACCAATTCAGCGTTTTCGCTTGCTGAGGGTATGTGAGGATGTTAGAATGTCTTTAATAAATATAAAATAGCTATTAAAAGCAAAAAAGTCTCTGGCAGGAGACCTTTGCTGATTACTCTATTAGATAACGGCTAATCGAGCGAATATATAATTACTTATATTCGATTAGCTCCAGGTTGTCAATAGATTAGTATTCAGTAAATGCGTTCCTGCCTATGGCTGGGGCGCTTTTTTTATTCTAACAATTGATTGACAAAGACCTGGCGATCATACAGAAACGGGAAAACAGGAACGGGTATAAGCAAGCCTCAAGATTGGTTATCTAAAAATTGCTAAGTGCAAAAATATACCTTGCTGGTAAAGCAGATTTGTTCAGGGATTAGTATCCTGAGTGAGGAAAAAAGAGTTGCGGTTGAACCCTCCCCAGCGTGCACGAAAAAATTACTATCTAGGCTGGTTATCTTACAGGGCATTATTGCCGAAGATACTAGGAAGATCCGCTAAGGCTGGTTATTAGTGGGAGCGATAAGGGGCTCAGGGCATCGATACTTTGCACTAGCTGAGGCTCAAAAAGCTAATAACTGGGGTGCTTGGCCTGATACCTAACGAAGGTTGCAGGGATAACAAGCAAGGGTTACCGAATGATTGTTAAGGTACTTAGTACGCCTCCGATATAGTGAAATATTTCACAAATGAATTGATTAAAGAAAAGATTAGCCTAACTTTTCCTTCAAAGATTGCAGGGATAACAAACAAAAAAACATAACCACAAGTGAAAATTTTCACAAACGGAGAGGGTGGTTTTTAGTTTTATATATCTACTGGTTGATGGCACTAAAAAAGAGAAACATAAATTAGAGCTTCAGCGCAAAGATGGTTATATGAGATAGCCAGCGGGAAGTTAGTATCAATAGTGTGGTTCATCCTGCATGGGAATTAAGGAATATTGAAACAAGGATACAAGAGTTAGAAAGGATAAATAGAATATAAGGGGAGTACGTCGGTTTGGTGTTTTGTGTGGATGTGGGATTGTAGCTTGCGGATAAAAATACCAATGAGAAACCAATGTGAGGGGGCAATGTAAAAGCAATGCTAGGAGCAAGGATATAGAGGGGATAAACCTAACAAAACCTAACATTTCTTACACTAAAAAAAGAACTTTCTGGAGTCACTTTGCGGTATTTTGTGGGGATTATCGCTAAGTAGTGCAAAGAGGCGAAAACACAACAACGAGTGAACAGGGAGTGAACAGAAAATAGATATTGCCCAATGTGAAACCAATGTGAGGGGCAAGGAAATAGAGATCGAAAATGTTACAAATGTGACACTATAAAAAGGGAAAAAGGTGGTTACTGGCTGGTAGATGACCAGTGTATATTTTCCTGGTTAAAAATTACGTTCGAGGATCACCTTTCCAGGGGAGATCATTAGAATCGATATCTGATGCTGATGAAGCGGACAGGATAGCCCCAAATATAAAAGCGCTTACTAACCAACTTTGCCATTCTTCCCATCCTAAAAAAACACACATTCCCAAAAAGGAAATTACATACCATTTCCAGAAAGTGCTTTTTGATTTTTCTTCTTCAATATCGTTGTTGGATATAGATATGATTTTTTTAGTGATAGGCAACTTCGCCCCACAAAATGAGCATACAGTTTCAGTATTATTATTATCATGATCACAGTAGGGACACATTACTAAATAGTTCATTTCTTCAATATGATTTTTGGGTGTAGATATAAATTTTTCAGCGGTAGGCAATTTTAAGCCACAAGACTCGCACATAGTTTCAATATCTTCATTTTTCCAATAACAGCGGGGACATTTTATATAACTCATTTTATTTCCTATGGAATCAGTGTACAGGATATAGGATGCGCAATGCAATAACAATGCTAGAAGCAAGGAAATAGAGGGGATAAACCTAACAAAACCTTACATTTTTTATACTATAAAAAGAACTTTCTGGAGTCACTTTGCGGTCTTTTGCGGTGGCTTATCACTAAGGGGTGCAATGTATTGAAACGTATCGCGTCAGGAGCGATTTTCCCGCGATTTGGGGGGAGTTAGGTCATTCTATATCTTGAATCGTTAACACTTTCAGCAGGGGTTTAATTAGGCCTCTTCTTGTGTAAATTCTTCCCCGCACCATTTACAAATAGCATCGTTTTTATCAACTGTTCCCCCGCAGTCAGTGCATTCGTATTCTTCTGCTTTGCTTCTCTCTCTAAACTGTTGTGTTAACTCTTCTATTTTTATTTTTTGTTCTTCTTCATAACTTAATTTTCCACCATAGGCTTCGGAAATTGCAATCCCCATAGGAAGAAAACCCCAAAAAATATTAATGAGTAACCCCATTGGGAAAATTATAAAGCCAATGAAATTGAGAACAAAAAACCATATAGCCCCCTCGGTCTTTGCATCCTCAAACATGTTGTCATTGCCGTCATTGCCGTCATTGCCGTCGGGCAAATTATTCATTATGTAAAGCATAACGAGCGGTAATGCAATTGATAAGGTTAGCCGTAAATATGGGTTTTCTAATGCTTTCCAGAAACCATCCATTTCATCTTCTCCACCAGGGTTTATTTTTATTGCCCTTTGAATTCGTTCTGTTCCTCTATTCCTTTTTTAAATAAAAGGATCAAAAAAAGAGTACTCCATACCAAGACTATAGCCGCCCCCCCGAAAAATAATGGTACAGGAATAATAAAGAGCCAACGTCTTGTTATCCCGCAATCCCTGGCTCTTCTTACCGCCACTGCAAGAGAAATCCAACACATTAAAAAAAGGACAATCGAAAAAAGACTGTCACCAATAACAATCCGAAACAATATCCACGGAATAACACCTGCTAAAAGAAATTCAACCCTATTTGCTCTTCCTTTGAATGAAAAATACTTCCCTATCTTGGCCAACACGACTTTTGTTTCGCTCTTCATCTTTTCCACCAGGGTTTATTTTTCTTTTCCAGCTGTCCTTTTAGATCTTTGTTTTCATCAATCAGATGATCAATAAATTTGTCTTTTGTTTCCAGCTGGTTTAAATATCCTTGTTCAATTTTGTCAATAAAATCCCGCATTACTTCAGCATCGGAAGCGGTTACTATTTCTTTGGTTTGTTCTTCTTCGGGATCTTCTTCTGGTTCTTCTAGCGGGGGTTCTACGGTTGGCAATACGTGCTTTATATCATCAATGCTTTTTCCGTTATCTCGAAGCTCTTTGATTTGAGATAGATAAAAGTAGTCCTGATAATTAAAGCGTTTCCCTTTCTCACTTTTTGATTCTTCGGAAAAATAATCAGGAAAAGCAGTTGTATAGTTTTTTACTGTTTGGGGTGTTACTTTTATTAGCTTGGCAACCTCGCCTATCTTTTTTATCATTTTTCGCTACTTTGCGATATTTATCGCTTGCTTATTGAAAAAGGGTACAACGTATTGAAAAGTGCATTAATAGCTTAACCTGTATTGCGCTTTTTTGCCTATTGAAAGCGGGCTTAATTCAGTGTATAATAGCTTATGAGAATGATAGTTCTAGAAACCTATGAGGATATAATGAATATTATCGAATTTGAAAATAGCGAGCTTCAGGAAGTGCCTCCCGTTTTAAATATGTATCTGGCCAAGCA
>Ga0209042_1002214_pt1 | contig 13122 bp, 9 predicted proteins | sample SaaInlV_200m_DNA_6_FD_184649 | JGI IMG/M metagenome (GOLD analysis project Ga0209042, IMG submission 184649) | Marine microbial communities from expanding oxygen minimum zones in the Saanich Inlet - SI037_S2LV_200m_DNA (SPAdes) (version 2) | ecosystem: Environmental > Aquatic > Marine >...
GTCTATTTTGCCGGTCACCCGGTCATCAAAACGGACCCCGATGGCAATCATCAGATCGCAGTTTCCAGAAGCCATATTGGCACGATAGGTGCCGTGCATCCCGATCATGCCCAGCCATTTGGGCGTTTCCGTGGGAAACGCCCCCAAGCCCATGAGGGTCGTGGTCACTGGGGATTCGATGGCTTCGGCAAACTTCTTCAATTCACCAGCCGCCTTTGAAAGGATGACCCCCCCGCCCGCCAGGATTAAAGGCCGCTTGGCCTTTTTGATCAATTCCACCACTTTTCCCAGTTGCCGCACATTGGGTTTGTAATTGGGCTGGTAAGATTTCAGTTTGACTGATTTGGCCGGTTCAAAATCCGTTTTTAAGGCCATCATGTCCTTCGGCAGATCCACCAGCACCGGCCCCGGCCGACCGCTTCTGGCGATATGGAAGGCCTCACGAATGGTTCTGGCCAGATCCTCAATCTTTGTAATCAGATAGTTGTGTTTGGTGCAGGGCCGGGTAATCCCCACAATATCTACCTCTTGAAACGCATCGTTTCCAATCAGCCCGGTGGGCACCTGCCCCGTGAACAGGACAAGGGGAATTGAATCCGCATGGGCCGTGGCAATGCCACTGACCGTATTGGTGGCACCCGGCCCGGACGTCACCAGACAAACGCCGACCTTGCCCGAAGCCCTGGCGTATCCATCCGCCGCATGGACAGCTCCCTGCTCATGACGGACCAGAACATGCTTGAAATCCGTTTTCACCAAGGCATCGTAAATATCGATAACAGCCGCCCCGGGATAGCCGAAAATGGTATCCACGCCTTCATCTTTCAAAGCTTTAAGAAATATTTCAGTTCCTGTGAGTTTAATAGTAACACCCCCTTTTGTAGGGGCGAATAATTATTCGCCCGTACTCAGAAAAAATCATTTTGAATCCCGGGCCTGCTGTTTTATGTATGGCACCAGACCGCCGCATTCCAACATTGCCCGCATAAATGGCGGCAGGGGCATGGCCTTGATGGCCTTACCGTTCGCTTCGTTTCGAATTTCCCCTGAAGCGAGATCGACAGTGATCCGGTCGCCTTCCTCAATGAAATCCTGTTCCATGGACGCTTCCAGAATGGGGAGACCGATGTTAAACGCGTTTCGATAAAAAATCCTGGCAAAACTTCTGGCGATAACACAGCCGATACCCGCCGCCTTGATGGCGATGGGCGCATGTTCTCTCGAAGACCCGCAACCGAAATTTTCACCGGCGACAATGATCCCTCCCGATTTCGCTTTCATTGCAAAATCAGGCCTCAGGTCCGAAAAACAGTTTTTTGCCAATTCATCTTTGTCCGATACATTTAAGAATCTGGCGGGAATAATCAAATCCGTGTCGATATGATCCCCGAATTTCCAGACGCTGCCTTTCAGTTTCATGTGTTTATATTATCCTCCAAGCCATTTCAGAGATTTTTAATCAAAGTTTTTTGGGCAATCAAAGTTTCTTGGGTCAAAGTTCTTCCGGACCGCCGATCCGGCCCAGGACCGCAGAGGCGGCCGCGACCGCCGGACCCGCCAGATAAACCTCACTCTCGCTGTGGCCCATACGACCGATAAAATTCCGGTTGGTGGTGGACAAGGCCTTTTCCCCTTTGGCCAGGATTCCCAGATGCCCCCCCAGGCATGGGCCGCAACTGGGGGGACCGATGACCGCACCGGCATCCAGCAATATTTCAAAAATCCCTTCCTTCATGGCCTCCTTGTAAATGGCAGGGGATCCCGGGATGACGATCAGCCGGGTTTTTTTGGCAGCTTTGCGCCCTTTCAAAATATCGGCCGCTGCCCTTAAGTCTTTCATTCGACCATTGGTGCAGGAACCGATAAAGACCTGGTTCAGGGGTACCGTATCCATGGAAGAAATGGGCAATACATTGTCCGGAGAGTGGGGGCAGGCCACCTGGGGTTCAACTTCACCCACATCAATTTCAACGACTTCATCATATTGAGCGTCCAAATCGCTTTTCCAGTAAACCCCTTCCCGGTCTGTCCTTCCCGCCAGATAGGATCGCAACTGATCATCGGGTTCAAAAATGCCGTTCTTGGCCCCTGCCTCCACAGCCATATTGGCCATGGTAAAGCGATCATCCATATGCAGATCCGTTACAGCACTTCCCGTAAACTCCAGAGTTTTATACCGGGCGCCCTGAACCCCCAGCCGCCCGATGGTAAACAGAATCAGATCCTTTCCGCCGATCCACGGGCCCGGTTTCCCCTCATAGACCACCTTAATGGCCTCAGGGACCTTGAGCCAGGTTTGACCCGTGACCATAATGGCCCCCAGGTCGGTACTGCCGACCCCTGCGGAGAAAGCGCCCATGGCCCCATAGGTACAGGTATGACTATCCGCTCCGATGACGAGATCCCCCGGCACCACAAGGCCTTTTTCCGGCAGGATCACATGCTCTATCCCTGCTTCCCCCACTCTGAAATAGTGTTTGATATCATATTGATAGGCGAATTCCTCCATGATTTTTGCCTGCTGGGCGGAAGGGATATCCTTGTTGGGAACAAAGTGGTCCGGCACAAGGGCGACTTTTTCCCGGTCAAAAACCCGGTTAGCCCCCAGTTGATGGAACACCTCAATGGCCAGGGGGGCGGTAATATCGTTGGCCAAGGCCAGATCCACCTGAACCTGGACAAGTTCTCCCGGGCAAACTGATGACTTCCCCGCATGTGCCGCGAGAATTTTTTCCGTGATGGTCATGCTCATTAGATCATTCCCTCCTGAATTTAGCTAACCGTTTCGTTAGGAGATAACCTGGGATTCTGCTTCAGATGCTCCAAACGGTTCAATCCGTTGACAAAGGCTTTTGCGCTGGCGGTGATAATGTCTGAATCGGTGCCCTTGCCCAATGTCACAAACCCATTCTCCTGAAGACGTGCCGTTACTTCTCCCTGGGCATCCATGCCTCCGGTAATGGCATTTACGGAAAACCGCATCAGCTTGGCGTTACTGTCTATCATCTTGACGATGGTGTTAAAGGCTGCATCGATGGGGCCCACGCCAAAACCAGCGCTCTGGGCCTCTTCATCTCCAATTTTCAATTTTACAGTGGCCGTGGGAACCGCTACGGTACCACTGACCACATTCAGGTAGAGGAGCTCATAAATATCAGGGACACGCAGGATTTCTTCCGCCACCAGCGCTTCAATATCCTCCTCCAAAATCTCTTTTCGTTTATCCGCCAACTGTTTGAATTTTGCGAAAAGGCCATTTAATTCTTCTCGGGATAATTCATATCCCATTTGACGCAATTTATCCTGAAAAGCGTGACGCCCCGAATGTTTTCCGATGACCATACGGTTGCCGGAAAGGCCCACCGTATCCGGACTCATGATTTCATAGGTCATGGGATTTTTGAGCACGCCGTCCTGATGGATGCCCGCTTCATGGGCAAAGGCATTGGCGCCCACAATGGCTTTGTTGGGTTGTACCACAATGCCGGTAATCATAGAGGTCAAACGGCTGGTAGGATGAATCTCCTTTGTTTTAATCCCGGAGGTCAAAGCCATTTGATCCCGGCGGGTAAAGAGGGTCATCACAATTTCTTCGAGCGAGGTATTCCCGGCCCGTTCACCGATACCGTTAATGGTCACCTCCGCCTGACGAGCGCCGGCCTTTATGCCCGCCAGGGTATTGGCGGTGGCCAGGCCCAGATCATTGTGACAGTGAACGCTCATGACGGCCTGGTGAATATTGGGGGTATGCGCCCTAACATAAGTCACCAGCTCACCGAATTCTTCAGGCACGGCATATCCCACCGTATCGGGCAGGTTGACAGTGGTGGCACCGGCCGCAATGACCGCCTCAAATACGCGGCAGAGAAAATCCCGATCCGAGCGGGTGCCGTCTTCCGTTGAAAATTCAACACTCCCGCAGAGGCTCCTGGCATACTTGACACTTTCCACCGCTTCACGAATGACCGCCTCACGGTCCATTTTAAGTTTGTATTTCATGTGGATGTCGGATGTGGCAATAAATGTGTGGATCCTGGGGTGGGCCGCGTCCCGGATGGCTCCCCATGCCTGATCGATATCGTTTTTAGCCGTCCTGGCAAGGCCTGCGATCTCAACATTCCTGACTTTATTGGCGATCATCTGAACCGATTCAAAATCGCCGGGGGATGACGCGGGAAAACCCGCCTCCATCACATCAACCCCCAGTTTTTCCAACTGTTTGGCAATCCTGAGTTTTTCAGCGCTGTTCATGCTGGCGCCGGGGGATTGTTCTCCATCCCTCAACGTGGTATCGAAAAAAATAATACGGTCTTCCATCGACTGTTCTCCTTATTGGAAAATACAGGTAAAAAATCTCATTCCTTCAACCAGCAAATGATTCTCCGTGAGTCTTCTTCACCGTTTATTCCGCCATAAGGACCCTCCGCAGATTCACATTGAATGCTGATTCTGCGGCGGAAATCCCTCTGTTTATCCGATTGGTTTGCATAATTTTGCCTTTATTCTTGTTTTTGACCCGAGTCTTTCAGCAATTTGTACTGTACACTGTCCACCAGGGCCTGCCAGCTGGCCTCGATGATATTTTCCGATACGCCGATGGTGGACCAGATCTCTCGGGCATCCCTTGATTCAATCTGGACCCGTACTTTGGCGGCGGTGGCATCGCCCCCGTCTATGACGCGCACCTTAAAATCCACCAGGGCCATTTCACTGATCTGGGGGAAAAATTTGGTGAGCGCTTTTCTGAGTGCATTGTCGAGGGCATTCACAGGCCCTTCACCTTCGGCCGCGGTGATCTCGTATTCATCCCCCACTGCAATTTTAATGGTCGCCTGCGTTGAGCCGGACCGGTCACGATTTTTTTCAGTGGTCACCCGCAGGGATTCAAGGAAAAAAGGTTCTTCAAACTGGCCCGTCACCTTCTTGATCAACAGCTCCAGGGACCCTTCAGCCGCATCAAACTGGTAGCCCTCGTCTTCCAGCCGTTTGATTTCCCGGACAATCTTTTCACTCCCATAGCCGTTGCCACCCAGCTTAATACCCATTTCGCAGGACTTGAAATCGATGTTGCTCCTACCTGACAGATCCGACACCAGAACACGGCGACAATTGCCCACCTGTTCAGGGGGCATATGTTCATAGGCTGCCGGAAGTTTCAAGACGGCACTCACATGCACCCCGCCCTTGTGGGCAAATGCGCTTTTTCCTACAAATGGCCGCTGATTCTGAGGGGGTATATTGGCCACTTCGCTCACAAACCGCGAGAGTTCCGTCAATTGTCCCACGCTCTTTTCAGGAACGCATCGTGCGCCCAATTTAAAATGTAGATTTCCCACAACGCTTATGAGATCCACATTTCCACAGCGTTCTCCATAACCGTTGATGGTGCCCTGCACCATACTTGCCCCCCCCTGAACCGCCACCAGGGAATTTGGCAGCGCCAGACCGCAGTCATTATGGGTGTGGATTCCCAGCTTTGTCTGATGGCGGGATCTGACCTGTTTCATGATGGCGCCCACCTCATCGGGCATGCTGCCGCCATTGGTATCGCACAGCACGATAAAATCAGCACCCCCCGCTTCAGCGGCCCCAATGGCTTTAAGGGCGTATTCGGAATTATTCTTGTATCCGTCAAAAAAATGTTCCGCATCGAAAACAACCTGACGGTCCTGCTTTTTCAGGTATGCGACCGTGTCTTCGATCATAGCCAGGTTTTCATCCAGGGAAACACCCAAAATCCGGGTGGCGTGAAGGTCCCAGGCTTTTCCGAAAATGGTGACGATGTCCGTTTCGGTTTTCAGAAGGGCACGGATATTATCATCTTCCTCCGGACTTTTCCGGGGGTGACGGGTGCTGCTGAAGGCTACCAGACGGGCGTTCTTGAAATCAATTTGTTTTGCCATTTCGAAAAAGCGCTCGTCTTTAGGATTGCTTCCGGGCCATCCCCCTTCAATGTAATGGATCCCGAAGTCATCTAGTTTTCTGGCAATTCTAACTTTATCTTCTGCGGAAAGGGTCACTGCTTCGCCCTGGGTACCATCGCGAAGGGTGGTGTCGTAGATGAAGATTTCTCTTGCCATCGTCTTTCTCCAGTTATAATTCAAAATCCAAAAACGGCGCTCTCGTTTTCACCCCAAAAAAAAACCGTTATCAGGAAGACCTGATAACGGTTGGAGGAAAATCTGTTTGGGTTGCTACGTCATTATCAGGTCATGGCTTTTGGTCGTCCCGACCAAAAGGAGTAGAAGCAACAAGGATACGAGGACCCCTGCTGCGCTGATAATGACGATACTGTTGCTGGGTGTTGAAATCATTTTGAGTATGGTTATCAAAAAATAGGACAATTATTTATATGTGACGGACTTTGTAGGTCAACAGGATCCGTTTGTCAAGTGTTTTCTGTTTTGGGTTGAAATCTTTGTGATCCTGAAATTTTTCGAAAGTGGAGACTGATGACCCCTGTCACCTATCTTTGGCTGTGTTTTCATCTTTTTTTCCAATCACTATAAATAATTGGTATTAACAAGGGCTGTAAGAACCAAAAAAATCCAGGTTAATGTTGTCATTATTCTAACATTAAACTCACCAGCGCATCCGCCTCCCTATTGTTTATTCTTGACCCTTTAAGGTCCTCGGATTAGAATGGACAGATCCCAAGGGTGTATTCAATAGGCAGATCAGGTTGGATGAACGGGTATTTGACGGGGATAAGGATATGGAACAAATCGTTGTTCAAATAAGGGATAAGCATAAAGGGCGAATACTGCTTGAACTGCTAAAAGCATTGGATTTCGTTCATACGGTAAAATCGACTGAGCAGGAAGATGCTGAACCGGTGGATTTTTTTTCGTTTTCCGGCTTATGGGCAAATCGGGATATCAATATTGACGATGTTCGCCGTAAAGCCTGGCCGAGGCAGTCTGCATGATTTTATGTGATACCAACATCCTCATTGAATTTTACAAGGATACTCCCGAAATTCTTGAGAGATTGCGATACATTGGCCAATCGAACCTGGCTGTAAGCGCCATTACGGAAGCAGAACTGTATTTTGGAGCCTTAAACAAATCAGAGCTCAAAATGATCAAAAAGCATCTTGCTGCTATCTTCCGAATACCGGTGAATGCGGCCGTGTCAGACCAATTTTTGGTCCTGATGCAAACATATTCTTTAAGCCACAAGCTAGGTCTTCCGGATGCACTGATTGCCGCGACAGCCCTCGTTCATTCAATGGAACTGTACACCCTGAATACCGGAGACTTTCAGTTCATTCCAGAACTGCAACTTTTCCAACCCGTCGACGCTCCCCCGGACGTTTAGACTGCATATAAAGGGGTCACACCTATTTATCTTTTTTTTCTTTCAATTAAATTTGATGCACTCGTAAAAAGTCCGATTTTGGCCATTTACAGTGATGTAACCCATTGATATTATTAATGGCGATTTCATCAATTTTGACTTTTTACGAGACCATCAAATTTAGGCGTGACTCCTTTTTACTACGCCATTCATATCACAAGAAATGCGACAGTATAGAGCGACATTGATATGTCGCGCGTCAAATTAAAAATGTTCCGATTGAAAAGAATACAAGTTTTCTCTCCCCCTATTGCTTATGGTGTCCATTTCAGGATCAAAAAGGGCGATATACGGTTTTAAAACACCTATTTTCAGGACGTTAATCTCCAATAATCAATAAGTTGGAGTGGCCCGACCCCGGTCGCGCCCGAACCGCCCGAAAGTGTTTTCTGTATTTTTTTGAGCCCCACGAAGAACTCTTTTGACAAAACCCTTCGGATTTTATAGTGGATAGGGCGTCATGAACATTTTACTCATATACCCCCCGTTTCTTGAAGCGAGGGTCCATGAAGATGAAATCAATGCCCCGCCTTTGGGCCTATATTATGTGGGGGCCCTGCTGAAGGAAAAGAGATACCCTGTGGAAATCCTGAACTGGGCCCACATGGGTAAAGCTTCAGAGACCGTGGCCCGGACGCTCAGGGAAAAAAGACCGGATGTCATCGGTTTTTCAGTCCTTCAAGCCAACCGGTGGGGTGCTATTGAAATCGCGGAGACGGCGAAGGCCGTCAACCCGGAAGTTACGGTGGTTTTTGGCGGCATTGGGGCCACCTTTCTGTGGAAACATTTTCTCACCCACTTCAACGTGGTCGACTTTTGTGTCCTGGGGGAAGGGGAATACCCTTTTTTGAAGCTGATTCGGGCCATTGAAACGGGCAATCCCAAAAAACTCAAGTCCGTCAAGGGAATCGCCTTCAGAAGCAAAGGCCGTCCCGTGAAAACAGCCCGCCCGCTACCCATCAAAAACCTGGATGATCTGCCCATCCCGTCAAAGTACTTTGACTATCAACATGTGGCCTTCACCCGCGGTTGTCCCGGAAACTGCACCTTTTGCGGCTCGCCACAATTCTGGGGACGCGAGGTGAGGTTTCATTCCGCCGCTTATTTTGTCAAACAGCTGGAATATCTTTATAAGCGGGGGAGCAGATTCTTCTATTTCTCAGATGATACATTCCTGATCAACAAGGGGCGGGTCATTGACATCTGTCAGAAAGTTATTGAAAGAAATTTGAAAATATCATGGTTTGCCATCTCCAGGGTGGACCTTGTAAACGAAGAAGTGCTTTATTGGATGCGCATGGCCGGGTGCACGCAGATCAGCTACGGCGTAGAGAGCGGTTCCAAAGAAATCAGACACTTCCTGAACAAAAACATTCGATCTGACCAGATCAAAAACGCATTTGATCTGACCACCCGATACGGGATTCTGGCGCGCGCCTACTTCATTTACGGCTCCCCTGGTGAAAGCAATGGGTCCATACAGGAAACCATTGACCTCATCCATGAGATCAAACCCCTCGGCGCCATTTTCTACGTTCTGGATATTTTCCCCGGAACCACCCTGTATGACATGTTTTTGAAGCAATCGGGCCAAACCGATGACATATGGCTTCAGAAAATTGAAGATATCCTCTATTTTGAAACGGACCCCCATTTAACCAAAAGAATGATACTCACCTTCGGAAATAAACTGAGATCCGCCTTCCACGAGGCCCTGCCCGATTTTGCGAACGCCATTGAACTTACCGAAGAAGCGTCTTTTCGTGAATTAAACGCTGACTTTCTCTCCAGACTGGCCATGACTTTCAGCCATGGGGACTATGCTAAAATTGAAGCGATTCCTCATAAAGACAAAACAGCAGAGCGCCTTTACAGAAAGTCGCTTGACTTCGCACCGAATGATCGCGCCTACCTGGGTTTGGGCATGATTAAACAGCGTAAGCGGGCATTCAGGGAGTCCATCACCCTTCTTGATGAAGGACTTGGGGTTTTTCCTGAAAATGATCAACTGAAACTCTGCAAAGGAATCAGTCACATGAATCTGGGGGAATTCCAAAGGGCGCTTTCTTGTTTTAAGGGTATTCGGGATTCGAAACAGGCGAAGCCTTATATAAGGGAGTGCCATAGGGCGCTTGAGACGATGGGGTGAAATACTGATTTAGCCGATCACAATTTTTCAAGCCTATACCGCAGAGAACGCAGGTTGATGCCCAGAAGGTCCGCCGCCAGCTGTTTTGAGCCCTTTGCCATTTCAATTGCCTGTGTCACATAACCCTTTTCAATTTCCGCCATCACTTCGTCCAATTGAATGCCCTTTGGATCGAGAGACCTTTTCCGGCCTATTTCCGAAACTTCGCCCCCCGTACGCAGGTTTGATAACGTCAGACTCCCCGGCAGAACGATGTTTGAAGACTCCAAAGCCACGCTTCGCTCCACAATATTCTCCAATTCCCTTACATTGCCGGGGAATGAATATTTCTCCAGAATGGACATGGCATAGGCGGAGATTTTGCCGATATCCTTCCCCATCTCCTGGGAATATTTTTCTAAAAAATGTTGGGCCAGCAGCGGAATATCGCCTTCCCTTTCCCTCAAAGGCGGGAGATCAATGGGAATCACGTTTAGGCGAAAGTAGAGGTCCTCCCTGAAATTACCACCAATCACTTCTGTTTCAAGATCTTTGTTGGTGGCTGCGATGAAACGAACATCCACCACTTTCACGTCCGTGCCGCCAACGGCCGTAAAAGTCCGGTCTTGAATGACCCGCAACAACTTTACCTGGATGACCGGTGAAAGCTCGCCGATCTCATCTAAAAAAACCGTACCCCCGTCGGCAACACCGAATAACCCTTCTTTGTCGGCCATGGCACCGGTAAAAGCACCCTTTTTAAAACCGAACAGCTCACTTTCAATGAGATTTTCGGGAATCCCCGCACAATTAATGACCACAATGGGCTTGCTCCTGCGATCGCTCAGCTTGTGGATGGCCCGTGCCACCAATTCTTTTCCGGTGCCGCTTTCACCGGCAATTAAAATGTTGGTCCTGGTTCCTGAAACCCGTTGGATGAGATCATAAACTTTCCGCATCTGCGGGCTTTCACCCATCAGCGAACCAAAATGAAATCTTTCTTTTGCCGGCGTATCATCGGCCTGAAGGGCCGAGTGGGAGGATTTCAGTGCCTCAGCAATGATACGTTTGAAATCATAAACCTTGAACGGTTTAGGGATATAGTCGTAGGCGCCCTCTTTCATGGCTTCAACGGCCGTTTCAGCGGTGGCAAAAGCGGAGATTAAAACAACCACGGTAGAGGGGTTCACGGCCTTGGCTTTTCTCAGCACCCCCAATCCATCGATGGTTTTCATTCGAATATCGGTAATAACCAAATCGAAGCGGTCTTTTTCCAGAATCCGGCAGGCTTCTTCTCCGTCCCTGGCAGAAACCACATGGTAACCCTCCTTGGCCAACATGATATCCAGGAACTCTCGCATGCTCTTTTCATCATCAACCACGAGGATTTTAGGTGTCTCGCTGATAGACAATCTTCCCTCCAACCATTGTCAAGTCGCATCGCCCTTTCAGCATTCTTCCCAGGAAAGGGGAGTTCTTGCTTTTTGATAGGATATCTTTTTCTTCAAAACCATATTCACAGTCCATATCAATAATGGCCAGATCAGCACCTTTCCCCTCTTTTATCTCGCCACCGGGAATACTCAGAATAGCCGCCCCATTGGATGAGAGCTTTCTAATGGCATCCGACAGCGTAATAACCCCGTCTCTTACCAGTTCCAATGTCAACGGGAGCGCCGTTTGAAGCCCGATCATGCCGAATGCGGCGTTGTCGAATTCCACCTCTTTTTCAAGGCTGTCGTGCGGGGCATGGTCAGTGGCGATCACATCAATAACGCCGTCGGCAAGACCCTTTTTGATTTGAGCCACGTCCCCTGACGTCCTCAATGGCGGATTGACCTTATACCGTGTATCGTAACCCACCACAGACGCATGATCCAGGGTGAAATAGTGGGGGGCGGTTTCGGCAGTCACCGGAAGGCCCTCTTCTTTGGCGCGACGTATCAATTCAACCGAAACGCCGGTGCTGACATGCGCGATATGGACGGGGCAACGGGTCAACCGGGCAAGCGAAATTTCTCTGTAAACAAAAATATCTTCACTGGCACACGATATCCCCGGCAAACCGATCCGGGTTGAGATTTCACCTTCATGCATCACCCCACCTTTGGACAGATTCGGGTCTTCACAATGGGAAATGACGGTCAATCCACAATAACGGGCGTATTCAAGCGCCCGTCGCATGAGTTCACTGTTGACAACGGGGAACCCGTCATCTGAAACACCCACAGCACCTGCGGCAGCCAGCTCGCAGAAATCAACCAGAGATTCTCCCTTCTGCCCTTTGCTTATGGTGGCGACGGGATAAACTGCTGCGCCTACGGCTCTTTTGCCCTGTTCAATAATGAACTCCGTCACCGAACGGCAATCGTTCGGCGGCGCCGTGTTGGGCATGCAGGCGATGGCAGAATACCCTCCGGCCGCTGCGGCCATTGCGCCGGTGGCAATGGTTTCCTTGTATTCAAACCCCGGCTCTCTTAAATGGGTATGAATATCCACCAGACCCGGAATGATCATTTTCCCCACAGCGTCAATGGTCGCTGAAACCGCTGACGCTTGCCCCAATGCCCCTTTGGGAAAAATTCGAGAAACCTTGCCGTTTTCGATTAAGACATCTCTTTCCTCTACCGTACCCGAATGGGGGTTAACAACCTCACCCCCTTTAATCAACGTTATCACTCTTCGCGCCTCCAATCAAAAGATAGAGCACCGCCATTCGCACGGCTACGCCATTGGCCACCTGCTCAAGAATAACGGAATAAGGCCCGTCAGCAACACCATTGGAAATCTCAACGCCTCGATTCAAAGGGCCTGGATGCATCACAATCACATCCTTTTTCGCACCCTTGAGCATATTTTCGTTGAGGCAGAAGAAGCGACTATATTCGCGAATGCTCGGAAACAGAAGCTTGCTTTGTCGCTCAAACTGAACCCGCAACAGCATGACCACATCGCAACCTTTTACAGCAAGTGCCGGATCATTTAAAACTGAGACGCCCATGGCCTCTATCCCCATGGGAATCAGGGTCGGCGGTCCGGCAACCGTAACATCGGCGCCCATCTTGAGCAGACCAATAATATCGGATCTCGCCACCCGGCTATGGGCAATATCGCCTATAATCGCAATTTTCAGCCCCTTAATACCACCCTTTTTCTCCCGGATGGTGTAAAGATCAAGAAGTGCCTGGGTCGGATGCTCATTGATACCGTCACCCGCATTGATAACAGAGGCCTGCAACGTTTTCGCAAAAACATAAGGTGCGCCACTTGAGGAGTGCCGAAGAATAATAACATCCGGATTCATGGCCTGAAGGTTTCTGACGGTATCAAGAAGCGTTTCGCCTTTAACCATACTGCTTGTTGAAGCCGAAAGGCTGAAAGTGTCCGCACTCAGCCTCTTAGCCGCAATTTCAAATGAAGACTTTGTCCGGGTGCTGGGCTCGTAAAAAAAATTGACCACACTCTTGCCCCTGAGCGTCGGTGCTTTTTTGATATCCCTCAAAGAAATTGACTTCAGGGAATCAGCAGTATCCAGAATCAACCCGATATCAGCAGCAGACAATGCCTCCATGCCAAGAAGATCTTTATGCTCGAATGTCCTCACAGTTAACCCCCGAAAAAAACCCCCTTGCCCG
>Ga0209042_1002226_pt1 | contig 13077 bp, 10 predicted proteins | sample SaaInlV_200m_DNA_6_FD_184649 | JGI IMG/M metagenome (GOLD analysis project Ga0209042, IMG submission 184649) | Marine microbial communities from expanding oxygen minimum zones in the Saanich Inlet - SI037_S2LV_200m_DNA (SPAdes) (version 2) | ecosystem: Environmental > Aquatic > Marine >...
CGTGGTACGGCAGAACGTAGTCAATCCACGGCGAGTAGGGCATGGGCGCGGCCACTCCCATGTCCGTAAGCCGGCGCCGCGTGTCGAGCCAGTTCTGCATGGCCTGGCCATTGCCGCAGAGCATGGCCACACGACGCATGGTCGTGACCCGGCTCGAGGCCCAGTCACGTTCGTTGCGACCACGGTTGCCAAATGAACAATGCCGCGCTCCGAGCGGCGTGATTCGGGCGAAGAAGTCGGCATAGGCGCTGTAGGCGTCGTTTCGGCCGAGGTTCAGGCCCGGGCATGTGGTCTGCAGGTACGCGGTCGCGTCCATGAGCCACTTCATCTTGCCGTTCCCGTAGCCCGGTCCTTCGTTCCATCCCTCATCCTCGCCGTGCCCGCTCGTGATCCCCACGATGTAGTGCAGGCCGATTTCCAGCGCCTTCCGGGCAATCGGCAGTTCATCGCAGACGGCCAGCGCCCCGGCCATCGTCACCATGGTGTTCTCGTAGGGGTGACTCGAGCAAGAGACGGCAATGGAGCCGCGCCGGACAATGCGGCCTTTGCCTTTGCGCCAGGCGTAGTCGTCGAGTGTGTGCGTAATCCGCCACTTCAGACTTTCTCTGACTGTGGCCCGCTCCGCTGGCGACAGATCATGGTACGACCAATCGTAGAAGAGCCCCAGGAATTCCGTGAGATGCGTGTTCCACTTCGTGTTTCCAGCCATGCCTTCGGGTGCAGAGCAGCCGCCCGGCCCCCATGAAGCCATGCGCAGGAAGCGCTCGCGGTAGCCGGCATACTTCGGGTCACCCGTCAGCTGATGCGCAAAGGCAAGGTGGGTCAGCGACCGCGCCATCTGCAGATAGCCGCTGCCGTTGCCGCTGAGCCGCTTTTCGTCCGTCTCCGGGAAGCTCCGGTACCACGGCCGTTTCATGGCTTTCTCGGCGGTGGCAATCATGTGGTCCGCCAGAGCCCCGGAGAAGATGTTGGTTTCCCGGAGTCCGAGGATCTCGTCCCGGGTGGCGCTGGTGAACAGGATCCGCGGATGCGGACCGAGTTTGTTGAGCAGGGCCACGAATTGGGACCGGTCCCACTCGACGGCAGCCTCGGCGAGCTCGAATCGGCGAGTGTCGGACCAGGCCAGGGGTTTGTTTCCGTCGCGATAGCCCACACGCCAATGCCACACGCGTGAGCCACGCAGTGGCGGCAGGAAGTTGTAGAAGTTGCAGTCTGTGTCTTTGATTTCTACAGCGAGTTCTGAGAATTCCTCGGCGGCGGAGATCTGGAGGGTGAAGCGCGTGGTGGCGGGCCACTTGGTTCCTTGCGGGGGGAAGGTCGGCGTGTACGGCCAGCTGAAGCGTGGCGGGTTCAGCGTCACAACCTGCCCGTGACCCGGGCGGAAGCGGACAAAACGGCTCCAAGGTTGGCGTGGATCCGCCGGGACGCGGCAATTGGCGCCGATGTGAATACTCTTTGACTTGCTCACTAGCGGCCCTCCCTGTCCCGAACACACGGTCGCCGCGCCAAGCACACACGCAGCAATCAGTCGTTTGGAGCTCACTCTTGTCTGCATGGTCTGTCTTGCCTTTGCCTGTCAGGGTGTCCATGAATGCGAGTTCCCCGGTCAGCCCGGTTACAGATGGGACTGCGCTTCCCCGTCCCGGGCGAAGCGAACGGATGGGCCGAGGGTCAACACGTGTGCGCGTAGAGGGCGTTAGAGGTCACCGAACGCGGTGGAATGTGCGTCGTGTCGAAGTGCCGTACACGGCGCGCGTTCTGGGCGGAGACGATCTCGAACGTCGTCAAGGAGCAGTTCCAGTTGAACGGGTCTTCTTCGCGTTTGGTCCCGCCCATCACAGCAATACAGGCGTGTACCGAAGCGCCATGGCCGACCAGCAGTGCGTCGCCGCTGTCCGAAGCCAGGAGCTTCTCGATGAACGGTCGAATCCTGTCCTGGACGTCGACGTCCGTCTCGGGGCCTGACACGAACCAGGGGTAGGGCAGTGCGCGTGGCAGTTTCACGCGCTCGTAGAGACGTGCCATATCGTCCGCCTGTAGACCGTCGAAAGTCGGTGTTCCGGCAATCGGCACATACTCCTGCAGCGCCGGTTCGGGGGTGACTGTGAGACTCGTCGCTTCAGCGATGACACTGGCTGTCTCAAGGGCGCGCCTGTACGGGGAACTGAAGATGCTGCCGCGGAAGTCTCCGCCAGCCAGGCGTTTCCCCAGCCAGCCCGCTTGCCGGCGTCCGAGGACTGAGAGCACCGGATCTCCCGGCGGGTACTCGTGGTCCGTTCCTGGAGGCAGGCCTTTGGCTGTCGGCTGTCCATGGCGCGTGATGTGTATGAGCATGCTTCCTCCAGCTCTTCAATGCGGTTCTACAGATCGTCCCAGGCCCACCCGGGATCGCGGCGGATTCCGGTCGCCGTAACAGTGATGGTCTGGTAAGCGTAACGCGAAAGCAACTGCGCGTCGTGGTCCTGGAGCTCAGCCGGGACGCAGGACGTGTCGCTGTGTCCGTAGAGCACTCTGTCGATCGCGTGCGTGGCCAGGGCGGGCAGGAGATCGTTCCCGTAGTCGTAATGGCAGAAGAGGAACGTTCGCATTGCCGTGTGCGATGCCTCCAGCTCAGTGGTCAGCCATGTCCGCTGCCCGGGTGCGATACCGCGCTCGATGATCCGATGGCGCTCGTCGTACCCAAGCGAGCGGTCGAGGGCGATGAAACGACAGCCGCGATACGTGAACGCGTAGTCGTTTCTGCCGTCAACCCAGAACCCACCCATGCAGCGATGCCATTCAGACTCGATGGACGGGAACGCGATGTCGTGGTTCCCCGGGGTCAGAAAATGGGGAATCCGTGTGGTGAGCAAGATTGCCCTCGCATCCCTCATCTGGCGTCGCATGTCCGCTGGGGGCAGGGGGGCGCCGCCGCTGCCGTAACGCGAGATGATGTCGCCCGTATTGAGGATGAATTCCGGACGGACCTCGTTCCTCAGATGTTGCATGAGTCGTCGCATGCGGTCGGCTTGGTCTCTTGGCCTGACTTTGTCGGGACTCATGATATGCAGGTCGGAGATGTGGGCGAACGTGAAGGTCTTGCGCTCGTGTCCGGGCGCCCAAACGCAGTGCGGTTCGTGCACCTCCACCCCGGGACGCAGGCGGAGCAGCAGGTCGTACAGGCCCGGCGCGAGGTCGGTCGGTGCTGTCAGGTCGAGATGCAGGAAGGCGTTGTGGCGGCCGGTCCGTGTCGGTCCGGGACACGCCAGTCTCTTGCCGGTAGCGTCTAGAAGGAATGCCTCGGTCGGCCACCCGTACTCCGCAGGAACGACCGCCTCGAACGTCCCACCGGGACCGGCTATGGCGGGCCGGGTCCAGCGTGGGCACTCGATGATCATGTCACGCCGAACCGGCATGCCAGAGCTGTGACTCATGTATGCCCAATCCCTGGAGGAATGCGTAAGTATCGAGTCCCCGGGCAATGCTTGCCACGGCATGGGCGTCCGACCCGATCGAGATCTTGACCCCGGAATCACGAAGTTCGCACACGAAAGCGACGTATCCCTGATCATCGACGCGTGTCTTGCCGCCCAGGTTCACCTCGATTGCCTTGTCGTGTCGCACCGCTGCCGCAATGATGCTGTCCTTGTACGCGTCCGGGACGAGGTCGAACGACCATCGCCTGATGGCCCCCGCCCGTTCCCAGCGGACACCTTGTCCCCACGGGTGTGCGATCACGTCCACGTGTGCACAGCGGCGGATCACGCCGAGAATCCGTTGGTGTTCGTCGTCCACGTATCGTGTCACGTCCGGCTGCGACGCCGGGTTTGTGTGCACGGCCGCCAACAGGTAGTCCAGACCGAAGGCCCTCTTCTGCGCGGCGGTGCACGTGACCGTCCCGTCTTGGTCGAGGATGTCAGCCTCGGCCCCGACGAACGCCTTCATTGTGGTGCCGTTTGGCGGGAGCGACCGGAATTCGGCAACGAGCGCGTGCAGGCATGCCGCCGGGTGTTTGGGGGACCGGTTTAGGTGCTCTCCGACGCCGACGTACTGCAGGCCCAGCTCAGCGGCTTTGGCAAGCACGGCCGCAACCGTGTTGTCGGGGGCTGGATTTCCCTCCCGATACGCGGTCGCATGGATGTGGAAGTCACGCATCATTGTCTTAGCAAGACCGGTTACCTTCTCCAGACCACTGCACTCGATCATCGAGGACTCAGCAAACCACTCACTGTACCGTCGTGTCCCCCACTGTCCACCGTCGCACGGCGGGGGTGTTCGGGCCGCCGCTGTTGCGGGCGTCACTGCCGCACTGTAGACGGTGCGGATTGCTGTGCCTCCGGCCCATGTCGGCCAGCTCTGGCTACTCGAAGGATGGGCGTCTACTGCAGGGCTTGTGATTACGGCCGACAATGCGAGTGTGCCCCCCTATTCTCCGGGACTTCTCCATCAGACGCGGAAGCAGAGAATTCCGGGCAAACCCGTCAACCGGCGACCGCGGAACAGGACGTTTGAAACCACCCCGATGTTAGTGTATCTAGGTACGGGCACAAGGGATGTACCAGGGACTTCGATGCAAGGCCCGATGTTGACTGCACCTTTTGGCACTTCTGAGAAAATGTGCCCGGCCCGGCAAACCAGTCGCCCTGGAGAACAAGAGTTGGCTCAGAACAGATCCTGATCGGCCAGGTGTTTGCGCGCGCCGCCCAATGAGACGCTCGATTCCATCGATTCTCTCGAGATCTATCGATTCCCTCGACAGGCGGCGCGCGTTGCCCGGAACACGGACAGACACGGACCGAACACGGACAGACACGGACCGCGCGCCGCCCGGAAGGAAGGCAGAGACGAAGGCAGAAGCCAACCAGCGCCTCCAGCGGACTTCGCAAAGCTCGGCCGCTGAGGCGCAGCGTTCTGTCAGGCAATGATGATCGGACGATCGGGATCTGGACACAGACCCGCCCGGAAACGACCGGATTCCGGACGGATACCTGGAGGCCGGTTTTCCCAAACCGGGGTCCCTGGGACGTGCGGTTAGGGACGGAGCGCTCAGGGATGAGCTGCCTCCAGTGACGTGTCGCCCGATCCACACGTCGTGGTTTTGCGAATGCGAATCCCGCAGCACATTGGCCATGAAACACCAAAACAGAACCAGCCCCTTGCTGGCGGACGTCGCAAGGCCTCCGCCGCAGAAGGGCGTGTTCTGTCAGGACAAATGATGCCTGGATGAACGGGACCTGGACACAGACCTGACCGGAAACGACCGGATGCCGGACGGATACCTGGAGGCCGGTTTTCCCAAACCGGGGTCCCTGGGACGTGCGGTTAAGGACGGAGCGCTCAGGGATGAGCTGCCTCCAGTGACGTGTCGCCCGATCCACGCGTCGTGGTTGTGCGAATGCGGACCCCGCATCAAATTGGCCAGGAAGGAAACGGAACAGAACCGGCCTCTTTCTGGCGGACCTCCTATCGTCGGCCGCAGAAGGGCACGTTATGGCAGGAGTATGATCAGAACCGGAACAATGATCCTGGCCTGTGCTCTCACCATGCTCCTCGGATGCGACCGCAAGAGTGCCGCTTACCGGGCAGGCTACGAACAGGGCGCCAAGGAAGCACACGCGGAGATCGCGGGCAACACGCTCACATGGTACGCATCCGGTACGCATGCTGTCCCGATCCCCGAGGATTTGAGGGATGAAGAGACTGGACTCCCTGTCAAGTTCATTGCCGGCTGCATCCTGACCGACGCAGACATGGGGCGACAAGATGGACACAATGGCACGATTCTGGAGCACCGGAAGAAAGACTCACCATAACATGCAGCTTCACAGGACGGGAAATCCGCTGGCGCTGCTTCCCCGCCTGTGAGCCAGTCGTTAGGCGATTTCATACGATTCAGATTGGACACATAAAGAAAGAGACTCACTCTGAAGGATCTCAAAGGCAAAGTTGCAGTTATCACAGGCGCAGGTCGTGGGATGGGACGTGGAACCGCCGTTTTCGAACTTTGGACGGTTGGCAACGGTCAGACACTGGTACGAATGGCGGTACACCGATTACAGCTACAACTTCAACGGCGCGATGTCGTGGGAATGGTGGACCGGTGATCCGGGGACGCAGCCGCCGTATCGCGTTGGCGCTGACAAACCGCCGCCGCCGCAGTTGCTGCTCGTGTTCGAAGGTGTTGACACCGCGTTCTGGGGGTTGACGAATGCCATGGTGGGCAGCGGCACGACGCCGTTTACGTACCGAGCCCGGTTGCCGCGGGGGTATGCCGACGGACACGGGAACGTGGACAACAGCGCGGACGTGGGTTGGTTGGCCGGTGACCAGTTTGACGGGGTCACGACGGTCGCGAACTATTTCGCGGAACCTTGGTACGATATGCGGCATCCAGAACAACTGGTGAACCGGTGTGTGACGGTGTTTGGTCGCGAGGCCGCGACCGGTCCAGGGGTGTAATTGGAGGCGAAACTGTCTGCTCATGAAACGGTGTATGCCCATAGCCTTGCTACTGACCATGCTGACTGTTGTCGGTTCATCGACCCGTGCCGCCGACTATTTCGTTGGCAAACACGGAGACGACACCAACGACGGCGGCACTGGCGAATCGGCGTTCCTGACGATTCAGAAAGGTGTTGACGCGCTGCAGACAGGCGACGTGTTGACAATTGGCCCGGGCGAATACGCCGAAAGTGTCAGCCGCGAAAACCTCGGCGGCCCGGACAACGACACCGTAATCCAGGCGGAGATTCCCGGCACCGTACTGCTGCGCGGCGATGTGCCGGTTGCGGAGTTCGCAAAGGTGGACGGGTTCCAGTCTGTTTACGCGATTGACTTTGAACGCCAAGTCCAGTCCGTGAACGAGATCGACACGCTGACCATCGTGCAGATGGCTCCGAACCTGGCCGAACTGGAGTTCTCGCCTGGGGGTTGTTATCACGATGTTGCCGAGAAGAAACTCTATATTTCATCGTCGGACATGCGCCCGCCTGAGACGCATCACTACAGTGTGTCCGTTATCCGCGGTCCCGGGCTGCTTCTGCTTAAGCCGCACCGGGTGATCGTTGACGGATTGTCAGCGACCGGGTTCCACAGCAGTGTGCGACTAAACCATTACCCGGGCAACAACACGGTGTGGGGATTCACGGCGCACGGCGCCACGAAATGTGTGATCCGTAATTGCACCGCGTTCCTGAACGGCGGCGGCATCGGCGTGGTCAGTCCCAAGGAAGGGGAAGGGCGGAACCTGATCGAGAAGTGCCAGGGGTTCGCCAATTACACGCGGCACACTGTCGAGGGAGGGAACATCTGTGTGTTTCAGTCGTGCAACGACGAGATTCGTGATTGTTACGCGTATCTCGGCCAACCGAATGGTATCCGGCACTATGGCGCGGGGGTTCGCGGACCGGCGTTGCTGAAGAACACGCTCGTGTGGGGGTCGTCGTATGCCGACATCTTCCTGAAAGGTGGGCAGATACGCAAGTACGGCATGACCGAGAACTGCATTGCCCTGGGCATTTTGCACAGCGCCAACATCCGGAACTCGATCGTCGGCACGATCAACCAGTATAATCGCAAGCCCGGTCGGAGCACGATCATGTACGCGTCCGAAGCTCGTTCGGTCAAGTACCGGGAGTTTGCGGACCCGGACAACTTGGATTTTCGACTGCAAGCGACGTCGAAGTTCCGGGGAACCGGACCCGATGGCGCGGATCGAGGACCGTTTCCGTATGAGCCCAATATTCTGTATGTGCGCCCTGACGGAAACGATCAGGCGGACGGGCTGTCGATACAAACCGCGTGGCGTACGCTTGCCTGGGCCCTGCCCCGGGTTCGGCCCGGTGACACGCTGTACTTGGCCGGCGGCGTGTACGACGCGGATACCGAATTTCGGGTGAACGCTGTTGTTGGCGAGTCCACTGCGATCCGCGGCCGCGGCACCGATCCGGTGATCATCAAGGGGCTGCTCACGATCGCGGGCAGCGGCGATCTGACGTTCGAACGGTTGAACTTCGCCGCGACGATCCAACTGGAAAACAGTGAGAACGTCAGGTTCAACAACTGCCGGTTCTCGTCCGTTTCCGGCGGCATTCGGGCGCAGAAGGTGTCCGGTCTGCGCATTACCCACAGCGAATTCACCGGGTTTACCGATCCGGCGTTGCAGTTGACCGGTTGCTCCGCGGTCTTCGTGAGCGCGAACATCTTTGACAACGACGGCGCGTCAGCGGTTCAGGTGGACGATTTCAACGTGTTGCGTTATAGCGATTACAACGCCTATCGCAGCGTCCAGCGTGCGTGGAAGATGAAAGACGTTGCTTTGAGTCTGGTCAACAGGCAGACGTATCACGATCAACATTCGCGAGTGCAGGCGCCCGAGTACGAGATCACGTCCACTGGGTTGCCAATGTTGCGGAATCCACACGTGTTCGCCGCCGGCGGCCCCAACGGTACTGGGTTTGGGTTCTATCGCGAGAACCGCGATCGCGACCTGGGATTGAAGGGACCGGTTCTGCATTCTGTGACCGCCACGACCGCCAACATCGAATGGCGGGCGTCGCAACCGGCCAAGGTTGTGGTGGGGTGGGGTGACACACCGGCCTGCGAAAACACGACGACACTGAGCACGAAAACGTTTGGCACGTTCAGTCTGACCGGTCTAGAACCGGGGAAACGCTATCATTTCCGGATCGTTTCGGCGGACGAGCGTCAGGGTTCCGTGTCGGCGCCGCCGCGTACCCGGGGGGTGCGTCCGGATGCTCCACCGCTCACGTTCAGAACGTTGGCCGAGGCCGTTGCCCCGGTCGTCTATTATGTGAGCACCGACGGCAACAACGGAAACACCGGTCTGAGCCGTGACCAGGCTTGGCGCACGGTCACGCACGCGGCCACGGTTGCGAAAGCGGGCGATACCGTTCTTATTGCGGGCGGTGAGTACACCGAATCGGTCCGGGTTCGTGGCACCGGCGACAAGGGACGGCCTGTCACGTTCAGAGCGATTCCCGGCGAGAAAGTGGTGTTTGACGGTAACGGCAACATGATCACGGTTGCGTTCGCTGTTTCCGCCAAGCAACATATCCGGTTCGACGGTCTGTATTTCAAGATGTTTGGGAACGGCGGGTGGGACAGTGTGATCAACGTGTTTGACAGTCGCCATATTCAGGCGACGCGATGTTTCATGAACGGGTATGGCGGCGGGAATTCACCGCAATTTCTGCGCACCGCCAACTGCGACGATGTACTCATGCAAAACTGTGTCATTGCCAATGGGTTCCAGGGAACCTATTTCACCAGAACCACGAACCTGCGTATTGAGAACAACGTGTTCCTGCGCAACCTGATCTGTGCCATCCTGAATTCGGGCGGCGGCCCAGGTGACGTGGTGGTAAAAAACAACATCTTTGTCGACAGTATTCCGAGCAAGGTCAAAGTGCATCTGTTCGAATTGGGCGGCCTGGCGCAGTACGTGTTTGACAACAACTGTTTCTATCTGCGCATGTCGGACGAAGAACGCAAACCGTTCTTGTTCTACGGCACCGGTCCCGGCCGACTGAGCATCGCGGAATACGACGTTCGCAGTCGGGACAGTCGATCATTCATCGGCGATCCCAAGTTCCGGTTGACCACCGGGGTTGAACCGACGGATCGCAACGGGAAGAAGATCGAGTTTCTCGCCGATTGGGTGGTCAGCCGACCGAACCTCGATTTCCCGCTTCTGTTCAGTACGCATCCTGAGTTGATAAAGCGCAAGATCGGTTTGATCCCCGAAGCGTTCAGAGATTTCGCGTTCGACGCCAGGGCGGGGGAATGAACGCGGAAGAGCTTCCTCGCAACGTGGTGTTCCATCGGTCTGCGGACCCGAGTTCGGCAGCTATCCGCGCGGCTCCCGGGGGCGCCGTTGGCGTCTGGGTCTCGTTGGCCATCGTCGTCTTGGTCTTCTCCGCAACGGTTTCCGCGAGGCCGCTGCGCGTGCCGTCGGGGTTCCGCGCAACTGAAGGAACTGGGGTCGAACCTTATACCGGGACCGGTTGGGCTCAGGCAATTGTGCACGAGGACAGCGGACTGAAGAAGGTTCTCTAACCATAAGGGAACGAGTCGATGGAGAGGGACTTGATTCCGCTGGCGCTTCATCAAGCCCCTCATCGTAGCGTTGGCTCGACGACAGGTGTGCCTCACCGAGGAGTATTGCCAAGCGTCCTGAGAAAGAGCATACTCCATTAAGTACTTCAGGACGCCTGCCATGGAGATTAGGCAATGATAGCTTTGCATGAAGATTACGTTGTGGATGAGCAGGGCAACCGGAAGGCGGTCGTCGTTCCGATGGGAGAGTGGCGGCAGATTGTTGAGGCACTGGAAGAACTCGACGATGTTCGTGCATATGATGAGGTCAAGCGCTACCCGTCAGACGCCGTGCCTTTCGAGCAGGCTGTGTTGGAGCTCCGTGAGGAGAACGCGGAGTGAGGTACCGGTAACCTGGGGCGATTGCCCCAGGCTGGTATGCGGGGCGCCGTTGGCGCAGAACACGAAGGGCAGGGAGGATGAGCCAGATTCACGTGACCGTCGAAGCGCCGGATCCGTGATCTGCACGTTACCTGAACCTGAACGAGTACAGGTCGCATTCCACCATTGTGAAGCGCAGGCGGACAGGGGTTCCGGCCAGAGCACCGAGGCTCCCATTTCCCTTCCAGCCGACGATTCGCTCAATCTCGTCCCCGACAACCGGCGCGCAATCATCCAGGCCGAGCCCCGGCACCGGTTGACCGTCTGGCCCCCGGACCTCGACACGTAGACTCCCGGCGGCGGACGTGCTGACGTTCAGGACAAGCTCGTTGCCGCGGAAGATCAACGGCTTGGTCACCAGTTCTCCCTGGGCGCTGCCGGCCCCGACCGAGACAAACCCGTCGGTCCGCAGGACATAGCGGTGCCGGCTCTTCGCGTGGTAGATCGACATTTCGGCAGGGCCGGTGGGGACCACGTTCAGGGCTACATAGTTCGAGCGATTGCCCCAACGTCCGGGATCGAGACCAGGACGGATGAAGGCTTCCGTGAACAGCCGCTCGTACGAGGTCGAGCCGGCGCGGGTCGTCATGAACAGGATGTCCGTTGAGTTTCCGCGCTTGGGCTGGAAACGAGTGGGTAACGCAATGTAAATGTGGGGGGCACGGAAGTAGGGGTGCGTCTGGCTCGTGTAGAGGTGCTCGCCGGGGCGGTTCGGCTCCATCGCGTTCGGCTTGCTCCAATGCACGAAGTCGGGCGACGTCGTTCGGCTGATTGTGCGCAGCTTGCCGTGTTGGGTCAGCCAGGTGCGGAAGTAGCAGACATAGAGTTGTTCAGCTTCTGACCAGAAGCTCACGTTCTGTGAGTCGAACGCATGGGGCCACGATCGGTCGTAGGGGATCACCGGCTCGTCGCTCGTCTTGCGCCAGCGGATGCCGTCCGCAGACGTGAATGCGTGGAGACCCTCACCATGGGCGTCCCGGTCGTAACCGGGGTGCCCTGCCAACGCCTTGTAGCGCTCCTCCGCAGCCACACCAGGCCGTGTGTCGAGGAAGGGCGAAAAATTGTGGCTGAAGGGCGCGAGTCCAGCCAGGATCACGTTGTTGTCACGGGATCCGTTGATCTCGTGGAGACCGAGACTCGGGAATGCCCACTCGTGCCCGTCACGACTCTCCGCGTAGCAGGTGATCTCTCCGGGGTGGCCGCTGTAGCCGCGTTTGCCTTTGTAGCTTGAGTCATCGCTCCGGTAGTAGGCGCGATAGAGGTCGCCGTCCTTGATCACTGTACTGTAGGCCCCAGCTCCCAGGGGCGACGCAGCCAACGGCAGTCTTTGGGGGCGGTGCATTCGGAGCTCCGCGCCGTCCAGACTGTCGATGAGGTGGCGATCGACAAAGAGCTCCAGACGCGAGCCAATGTCGATTGCTTCGTTCGAAGAGGAATTCCCCGCAGACATACTTTGACCTCCAAGCAGGACAACCAGGCCGATCGTCAGCGTTTGTGTCAGCAGTGTCTTCATGGGACTGTGGCACCCAGGCAGGTGACGACACCGTCTTCGCGACAGACGTAGAGCCGGCCGCATGCGGCGATCAGGCCGTCGAACACGGGGCTGCTCGGCAGCGGGATGCTGATTTGCGTGGCGCCCGTGTCCTTGGCCAGTACGATGAGCCGCGGCGGCTCTTTCCCGGACAGCCCTGCATGGGCCTTCGCCACCACAGCGTTGGCTGCTTCCGCCTTGTCGGGAGCTGAAGCGAGGCGGATGCCGTCGGTAGCCGGATCGACCAGGAATGACGAAGGGTGCAGTTCGAATGGGGGGCCGGCAACAACAAGTTTTGGGCCGGCAACGGTCATGCCTTTCACGAGGACGGTCGGGTCCGTGGTCCACTTCAGGGCAATGCCTCGCGGAGCGTACTTCCCGATCACACGCTTGAAGCTCTTGTGCGCACGCGGCTTGCGTGTCCCCGGCGTCAGTTTCTCTTGTTCCGGCAGGAGGCCGGTTGCGAAGAGGTGACGCTCGAAGCCCTTGATGTGGCCGATGTAATACTGCCGCTTTCGGGCATAGGCATAGGCGGTTTCGCCGTCGATGGCCATGATGTAGCCGGCGGCGTTGCGGTTGCCTGTGGTGTTCCGGGCGACCTTCTTCGCGTACCCCCAGTAGGATCGGTGGAAGAAGTTGTCGTCCAGAAGACTGGTTGCGGACTGGAGGTGGTCGACCGGGGGGGCGGGTTCGAGCTCGGGGGTCAGGCATTGGCGGCGCATGGTGATGCGCCCGTCAACGAAGGACAGGACCTCCAACAGCGCGTCTCTGCCTTTCCCGCCTCCCTTCTTAGAGCCGCCCTCGTCACGGAAGGTGGTTTTCGCCAGCACCTTCCCCGAGAAGAGGTCCAGGCAGAATACGGAGACCCCGCCGTCCAACACTGAGGCCCGGCCGGCCGCGCAGTAGACCTTGCCGTCCATGACCAGCGTGGCCCCATGCAATGGCCAGACCGACTCCAACTGTTCCCGCACGACGATCTGGCGCTCTTCCGCGGCTCCACGGAAGCGCCAGACCAGCGCCCCATCGGTTGCCCGAAGACAGCGCAGCCAACCGTCTCTGCAACCGAACAC
>Ga0209042_1002231_pt1 | contig 13061 bp, 14 predicted proteins | sample SaaInlV_200m_DNA_6_FD_184649 | JGI IMG/M metagenome (GOLD analysis project Ga0209042, IMG submission 184649) | Marine microbial communities from expanding oxygen minimum zones in the Saanich Inlet - SI037_S2LV_200m_DNA (SPAdes) (version 2) | ecosystem: Environmental > Aquatic > Marine >...
CAGTGGATTATATCTCGTTATCTTCGTATTGTTTGTATTTCTGATATCAAAAAAGATGAAAAAAGGACCCGATTTGGCTCAGACAGGATACTAACAGCTTGATCAGGGATCGTCCAAAAATAACTTGGCCTAAGCTGTCCGTAAAAGTCCCTTAAAGACCGGACATTTTGCTGACAGAATGCCACAGCAACGTGTTTCCTTTTCATCAATGGGAAACACTTGAGTAATTTTTGAGCCGACCCTTAGATGTGCCAGTCAATAGATAAAATATTGAAATGAGAAATTAATAACGGATATAATCATGAAGGAGAAAAGATGGATCTAAATATAGTCTGGTTTATTCTAATTGGCTTTTTACTGGTTGGCTACGCGATTCTGGATGGTTTCGATCTGGGGGTCGGGATTCTACAAATTTTTGCCAAAAAAGAAGCGGACAAGAATGCCATGCGTGAGTCAATTGAACCATTCTGGGACGGGAACGAAGTCTGGTTGTTGACTGGCGGGGGTGCTATTTTTGCTGCTTTTCCACATGTCTATGCAACCGTCTTCAGTGGTTTTTATATAGCGATGATACTCTTGCTGGTTGGCTTGATTTTCAGGGCCCTTTCCATTGAGTTCAGAAACCAGGTGGATTCTCAGGCTTGGAAAAACTTTTGGGATAAGGCGTTCTCCATATCAAGTCTGGTGGTTGCCTTACTGTTAGGTGTGGCGTTGGGAAATATTTTTATTGGTATTCCGCTGGACGGTGAAATGAATTTTACCGGATCATTTTTTACACTGTTACGCCCGGTCCCGCTTTTTGTCGGGCTGACAGGCGTGCTCATGATCAGCCTGCAGGGAGCCGCCTACCTGCTTTTAAAAACGGACCAGGATCTTTATGTGTCTGCGCAGTCCTGGGTCAGGAAAAGTTGGCTTCTGTTCATCGTTTTCACCGTCCTGACGACTGTTATCACAGCAATGACAGATTATTCAAAAATAGGGCTTCTATTCAGCAGTTTTTGGGGGTATCTGGCGACTGTTTTACTTCTGGCAGGTGTGATTCTGGTACCCCGGTTTCTGAAAAGAGAAGCCAACTTTCGTGTCTTCCTCTCCTCTTCTCTGATAATCGTGGCAATGTTTCTGATTGTAGGTGCGACAATCTTTCCCAATATGGTCCCGGCACTGATACCTGATTACAGTCTGGATATTTATAATGCCGCGTCCAGCCAGAGGACCTTATTTGCGATGCTGGTCATCGCTCTCATCGGAATGCCGATTGTTTTAGCCTATTCGACCTTTGTGTACAGAGTATTTCGTAAGTAAAGTCAGCTACATGAATTTAGTGAGATGTTTTCACACCCATATTTTTATTGGAATCGGCCTTCTTTATTGAAAGAAGTGCCGAATCTTTAATTAGAACAACCCAAAAACTCTCCCATTCGGTTCCCCTGCGGGGGATTGGTAATGTATGCAGGGAAGTGAGGATTTGGGATTATCACTTAGTCACGCTATTATGGAAGTTAAAATTGAATCTGTTGAGGATGTTTCCCAAGCTTTAGAAAACCAGGGATATATCAGTTCGACAGAAATATCTACTATTGTCTATCTCGCTATCAAGATGCAGCGCCCGATAATGGTTGAGGGTCCGGCGGGTGTTGGTAAAACCGAATTGGCAAAATCTTTGTCAAAGGCTTTGAAGCTGGAGTTGATTCAGCTGCAGTGCTACGAAGGGCTGGATGAAACCAAGGCAATCTACGAATGGGAATATGCCAAGCAACTTCTTTATACACAGATTTTAAAAGAGAAAATCAGCGAAGTGATTGGTTCTGCTGACGACTTGAATGAATCAATTAAAAAACTGGTTAAGCTTGAAGATGCATTTTTTTCTGATCATTTTTTACTTCCCCGTCCACTTTTAAAGGCCATTCGATCCGAAAAAAGAACTGTTTTACTAATCGATGAAGTGGATAAATCCGATCCGGAATTCGAAGCTTATCTGCTGGAAATACTGAGTACAAATGAAATAACAATTCCGGAGTTGGGAACTCAGACAGCAAAATCGATCCCGGTTGTGTTTTTAACGTCAAATAATGTCAGAGATTTGAGTGATGCTCTCAAAAGAAGGTGCTTGAATTTGTACATTGATTTTCCGTCACAGGAGTTGGAAGTAAAAATAGTCGAAACAAAATTTCCGCAGGCCTCAAAAAAACTGGTGCAGAGACTGGTTCAAGCCATTCATGAAATTAGAAAGCTGGAGATTAAGAAAAAACCCTCCATATCCGAAACACTGGATTGGGCGAGTGCTTTACTGACGCTGCAAGTTGAAGATATAACGCCCGATGACCTGCAAAAAACACTGGGAATTATCAGTAAGTATAAAACCGATATGGATCAGATTATGGAAGCCGCGGACAAGGTTCTGAGAGAGGTTTCATGACCAACATGCTGCTTCAGTTTGTTAACTATCTGAGATATGAAGGATTCCACGTCTCCACCTCAGCCCTGCATAACACCATTTCCTCACTCGAATGGATCAATCCGCTTAAAAAAGATCAGTTTTATTCAGCTCTGGAAGCCTGCCTGGTTCAGAATATCGGAGAACGCGAAAAATTTGCCAAACATTTCAAGCGATTTTTTGAAGATAAAACCCCGCTGGAGTTTGAGCATGAAGATACAACCTTTCGCATGCAGGTAGATGAATTCGTAAAAGAAGTCCGCAAGGAAGATGATTATGTGTCAAAGGTGATCGCAGATTATATAGAAGGCGATGTGCTGGGCCTGATGGAAAATGTTGGGGACGCGAAACCATTTCGGCCCGTATATAATGATGTGGCCTCTGGTATCGGGATGAGCAAAGAAGAGGTCCGCAAGGAGATTATTAAAAGAATTAACCTCATGGTGGATGCAGCAGAAGATTTCGCTGCTGTATCTTACCATATGCCCAGAGAACAACGAGAAACCCTGAGCGCTTTTTTGAAAGAGCACCTCAAAGAGGCCGCCAACCTCCTCAAACAAGATCCTATTAGTGGGCACGGTCGACGACACCTGCTGCCCTGGGAAAGACAAAGGTCCATATCCACCATTAGTTTTGACAAAATGACCCTGGATGAGCACGAAAAGGTAAAGGGAGAAGTTGAGAAAATCGCCCAGAAGTTGAAAGATGCACTGTCCCGTCAGAAGAAAAGAGCCTCAAGAGGGCACATTGATATCAAGAACACCATTCGGTCTTCCATGAAATATGGCGGCATACCCTTTAAGGTCAGGATGAAATCCCCCAGCCGCAAAAAGGGAAAAATTGTTGCGTTGTGCGATATTTCGATGTCTGTTGCCTTTGCCGCGCAGTTTATGCTTTTGTTATTATACAGATTGCAAAACCGGTTTTCTAAAATCCGCTCATTTGTCTTTATCCGCAATACCTTTGAGATATCCCATTTTTTCACCAAATATCCTCTGGAAGTGGCTTTGCAGAAAGCGGTTTTAAAACACAATATCGGCATGGGGCAGTTGACTAATTATGGCCGTGCTTTCAAATCATTTCTGGGGACCTATCCGAATATCATCAATAAGGATACCACGCTATTAATCATGGGAGACGGCCTGAATAACCACAACGATGCGAAAGTCGAATACCTGAAGGAAATGGCAGAAAAGGCGGCCAGAACCATCTGGCTCAATCCTGAAGAACAGAAGTATTGGTATTCCCCCAGTAGTGTTGTTGCAGATTATGAACCGATCTGTACCCAGATGGTAGAGTGTGCGACGATCGATCAATTATCAGATTTTGCCAAGAATCTGATCCTTTAATTTCCCCAGTCAAGTTATTTCTCGTTGGTTATTCTCCGGGATACCCCCGAAGTAAAACGTGTTCTGTCAAATTTTCCTGCCTGGTTTTCTCTCTAAAAAATATTTTTTATGGCAGGATATTTTTATTTGGTTAATTAAATAGAACGCTATTTTGTTACTATATTGGTCGCAGGCGTAATTCAGTGTGGATGGAAATGGATATGAAATACTTCTGGCCCTATCTTTGCTGATGAGATAGTAAGAATGAAAATACAGGAGCAAGAAAGATAATGCGTCTCAACAGTTTTTGTTGCAATATTCGCTATTGAGCGCTGTATCAGGGGTGATCCTGTGAAGAAAGCTTTTCAGGGCGTTTTACACAGACAAAGTGGTTATTTATGAACGATCCCTAAAGATGTAAAGAAGGGTGTCCACTGTTAAGTGATTTTTCTATAGTAGATAAGACCGATCAATTAAGGATAGAGATGCAAAAAACAGATGTCAGGCTGGATCTAGAACAATTAAAAGAAAGTATTTTCAAAAAGTTCCATCGTTCAACCGATGTGGATCTGGAAAAAGTCGGCCTTGAGCTTGAATTGTTTCCTTTTGCTGCAAACGGTGATGACAGACCGATTCCAGCAGATATTACGACCGACAATGGCAACGGGACTTTTGAACTGATCCTGAAGGATATTCAGCAGAACAGTGGACCATTTTCTGCCAGTGATGATGAAAGCTTGCTGACTTTTGATTCTACCGCTGGAGGTAATATAACATTTGAGCCAGGAGGGCAGATAGAATACAGCTCCTCGTCCAGGCATGATGTCAGATCTGCCATCATTGAAATGACAGAAAATGTGAACAAAATCAGCGATATTCTGAGCAAAAAAGGTATCAGCCTGTTTCATGGCGCGATTAATCCATGGTACGGCGTCTCTGAAATAGGGTTGAAAATGAGAAAACCCCGTTATCGTGCGATGGATCGGTATATGAATTCCGTGGGGCCATATGGACAACAAATGATGAGATTATCTGCCTCGCTACAGGTGAATCTGGATTTTGGAGATCAGAAAACGGCCGCCCAGAGATGGTTAGCCGCTAATCTGCTGGCGCCTGTTTTTAACGCTCTGTTTGGAAACTCTCCTCTTGTGGGTGGGCGGGTGACCGGAGCCCAAAGCTATCGTTCTATAACATGGCAGAACCTGGATCACAGCCGCACCGGATTTCCCCATTTGCATCGTGTGAATGAAAAAGTGAAAACCCCTGAGGCACAATATCTGAATTTTGCTTTGCGGGCTGCCGTCATTTTGCTGCCGGATGATTCAGGTGTCCCTGGTTTTAGAACCAAAAATTTCAGCTTTCAACAGTGGGTGGATTCAGGCTATAACGGATGGTATCCAGACATGGATGATTGGGAAACTCATCTCACAACTCTGTTTCCGGAAGTCAGACCCAAAGGATTTATGGAGTGCCGATTTATTGACGGTCTACCGAAAGCGTGGTGGGCTGTTCCAGCCATCCTCTTAACGTCAATTATCTATAATGCTTCAGCCACCCAGCAGGTTATCGATCTGATGATGCCTGATTACAACAAACTGGATCAGATGCTGAAGCAAGCTTCAATTTCCGGGGTCAGTACCTTCCCGGAAAAGGCCAGACAGATTTTTGAGATCGGGTTGAATTCATCCAGCCTTCAGAACGAACCAGACTTAGGGGCATACTGCGAAAGATTTTATAAGCATTATACCTATCTTGAACAATCCCCGGCAGCGGATCTTCTGCAGTTAAATAACCGGACTGTCTTTGATTTAAACCAGTACGAAGAATATGAAAAAAGAATGCATGAGGTAGCTCAGCCCCCTGAATTTACAGTTTTTAAAAACTTTCGCTCAGAAAAAGCGTGCCAACCTGCCGTAAAAAAGATCAAACGACAAGCCTCGATAAAAAAGCAGGGTTCGGTAAAACAGATGGCTTTGTGTACCCCTTTTAATTGTTGCAGCTGACAGCTCAGGAGTTGTATATGGCATTTCGTCGGCCCGGTTTTATGCAGGGATTAATGGAGAAGATTGTATCCAACCCGCTTAGAGCTACATTTACGGTTGGTACTTCAATATTGGTTTTAACAGAAATAATCAAACAAAGTGTCGGTATTTTTCCGGAGCTGGCCTATTTACTGTTTCTGGTACCATTTGTTCCACCTTTTTTTATCACCCGCACTGCCAAAATAATTAATGAACGCAGAGCGGAGCACGACTTCATCAATGATGCTGAACCTTACATCTTTGTGGCCTTTCCTGATTCTCTTTCAAAGGATTCACTGTTGCAAACCCAGCCTGATATTGTCAGTGACAGTGCTGCCCGACATTTTAATTGCTCTGCTGAAGCGTTTCTTGGGCAAGGGGCGCTGCCAGAGTTTCTCTTTAAAGATCCAATTGAACGGCAGACGATCGTTGAATTGATGATAGACAGTTTTAAAAAAAATGACGGATACGGAACGATCAGTAGCTATCGGTTGGCAATGAAGCCTGTTGGAGCAGAAGAGCCAAAGAACTACTTACTCAATAGCGTTTTGCGAAAACGAGACGGAAAATTTAAGTGGCAGGGAACGTTGATGAAACTAAATCCATAGAACGGAAATTCCGTTTTGATAAGGAGAAAAAGATGAAACAGAACTACTCAGATGTTACTCAATCGATAGGAAGCACCCCCCTGGTTGAATTGAATAGAATAGCCGAGGGAACAGCGGCCCGTATCCTGGCAAAAATGGAATCCAGAAACCCGCTGGGAAGCGTGAAGGATAGGATTGGAAACGCAATGATCGTCGCTGCGGAAGAAAAAGGTCTGATAAAAAAAGACACGGTCATTATAGAACCGACCAGTGGTAATACGGGTCTTGCCTTGGCTATGGTCTGTGCCGCAAAAGGGTATAAACTGGTGTTGACCATGCCTGACACGATGAGTGTGGAGAGAAGAAATCTCTTAAGCCAACTGGGTGCAGAGCTGGTTCTAACCCCAGGCAGTGAAGGTATGAAAGGGGCGATCAATAAGGCTGGAGAAATATTGGAAAACACGCCCGGGGCTTTTATACCGAATCAGTTTGAAAACCCAGCGAACCCTCAAATTCACAGGACAACAACGGCACTTGAAATCTGGGAGAGCACAGATGGCCTGGTTGATATTTTTATCAGTGGTGTCGGCACAGGTGGGACTGTAACCGGTGTCGGTGAAACGATCAAGCAGAAAAAACCAGCATTCAAAGCGATAGCCGTTGAACCCGCTGACTCCCCGGTACTGTCCGGAGGAAGTCCGGGCCCGCACAAAATCCAGGGAATTGGGGCTGGTTTTATTCCTAAAGTCTTAAATGTTGATATCCTGGATGAAATTATACAAGTTACCAATGAGCAGGCTTTCGAGACGGCAAAAAGCCTGGCTAAAATGGAAGGCCTGATGTGCGGGATCTCTTCAGGGGCTGCAGTCTGGGCTGCCTTGGAAGTTGGGAAGCGTCCAGAAAACAAGGACAAATTGATTGTGGTGTTGCTGCCGGATACCGGGGAACGGTATCTAAGTACGGCTCTTTTTGAGCCGCTATAAATTGATTGATAACCTGGCCTGGCAAGAACTCTAAGACGCTTTTTACTGAAATTTGCTGCCGGTCCAATTGTAGCTGGTTTCACGATAGATATACTTTATCCATTGGCTGAAAAACTCGTTTCTATGGGATCGCCAGCGATTGACTGGATTCTCAAAATCAAAATTGACCGGATCTTTAACATCGGTCCGGTTTTTTGCTTTGTCTCTGTAGGTTTCTTCAACCAAGCGACCGGAATTATACTCCGGGTGTCCCATATGCATGAGCAACCTTCTATCAGTCGTCTCAAAAATCACATATCCCGCATCCTCCGAATGGCCTAAGAGGTTAAGATTCCCTTTATCTCTCTCCAGTTCGAGCAATTCATCGGGGTATCCCGAATGGCGGCTTTGCGGACATTGAAATACATCGTCAAGGTCTCCTGTGATCGGGTGTCCCGGGATTATATTATCGATGTTGAAAACGCCAAACAACTTTGTTTCAAAAGGCGTTTTTTCAATTCCAATCGTCTTTGCCAGAGCCATCCCTCCCCAACAGATCCCCAGAGTGGATGTAATGTTTTTTCTGGCAAAGTCTATGATACTGACAACCTCATCCCAATATTGGACCTCTTCAAATCCGAGTTCTTCGACGGGTGCTCCTGTGATGATCAGACCATCAAGCGGTCTATCGTGAATCGCCTCTCTGAACGTCACATACAGATCGTTTAAATGCTCCTGGCTGGATGAATGATATTGATGCATACTCAGCTTTATCCAGACGGGAATAATCTGCAAGATTGATTTCCCTAAAGGGTAAAGCAGATTGAACTCATAGGTTTGGACATTGGGCATAATATTCAGAATTCCAATTCTTAAGGGTCTTATATCCTGTTTGGCAGCATTTTCAATGGATATGCAGTCAATGTGTGTAGACTCCAATGCTGCTTTGGCATGATAATGCTTAGGAATAATAATGGTCATTGGCCTTCTGCTTTCTGATGTTCGACTCTTTTTTTTCTAATTGTAACCCATTGTGGACCTTTGAATCTCAATAAAGTCCTGAAACAAAGGGTATCGCGGTGACGTCAGGCCTGGCTGCTAAGTTTCAGCATTTTCTCCAAAGCCTGTCTTGCCCCGAGTTTTATGTCCTCTGCCACGTTAATCCGATTCACCACTTTTCCATCGACCAGATTCTCGAGAACCCATAGAACATCGCCTGGATAAACCTGGTACATTGTAGAGCAGGTACAGGAAGTCGGATTCAGACATTCAACGTGCTTCTGCTGTTCCTCAGCCATTTGTCTGGCTATTCGATTCACCAGAGACAGCTCGGTACCAACAGCCCAACTTGAACCAGGTGCACTCTCAGAGATGACATCGATAATCTTATTTGTTGACCCTGAGTAGTCTGCAGCCTGAACGATCTCTTCAGGACACTCCGGATGCACAATCACTTTGACATCTGGAATCCGTTTTCTGACTGCTTCAATCTGTGCACTGGTAAATCGACAATGGACAGAACAGTATCCATCCCACAAAAGCACTTTAGAATCCCGAATATCCTGATCAGACAATCCGCCATCGCTCAGATCACGCTGCCAAAGACAAATCTTGTCTTTTTCAACCTGCAATGCATTTGCTGTGTTTCTTCCCAAATGCTGATCTGGGAAAAACAGCACCCGCTTATTTTGATCAAGCGCCCATTTTAGAATTTTGTGTGCGTTCGAAGAGGTACAAACTGTACCACCGTGTCTGGCACAAAAATCTTTCAGGGTAGCGGCAGAATTGATATAAGTGATGGGAATGATGCTCTGATCACCACAGATATTCGCCAGGTAATCCCAGGCTTTTTCGACAGTTGTTGTGTCAGCCATGTCAGCCATAGAACATCCGGCTTCAAGGTCCGGCAACAATACAGTCTGGTTTTCATGGGTGATAATATCTGCGCTTTCTGCCATGAAATGCACACCACAGAAGATGATGTATTTTGCTGTGCTTTTTGCTGCCTGCTGAGCAAGATATAGGGAATCTCCTGAAACATCAGCGAACCAGAATGTTCCATCCTGTTGATAATGATGGCAGAGGATTAATAAATCGTCTCCAAGTTTCCTTTTGGCTTCCGTACCTCTCTGTTGAATTTCTTCCTGACTCAACTGATAATAGAAGGGCGGGATATTTTTTTTCTCGCCTGGCATTTGAGGGCGACCTACTTTCTCAAATGCGGCTGGGGTCGCTTTGTTCAAAATAATGTCTCTCGAAAAGATGCCGCAACAAGAAAAATGACGGGGCATCCCGGGTTGATTAGAAAGTGGATGGTTTTCAAATAGAGAAGGAATTTTCCGGTTTTTTAGGAAGCTCTTTTTCTTGATTAAGCAAGTCACGGATTGTAATATTTTTTAAAACATCTTCTTGAGCCTCTTTTACTTTTTGCCATACTGGACGAGTAACACATCTTTCGACGCGGTTGCAAAGATCTGGCATTGTCAGGCACTCGGCAGGAGAAAGACATCCTTGCAATGATTCAACAATCTGCAGCATCGTGATCTCTTCAGGCGCTCGCCTTAAAACAAAGCCTCCCTTTGCTCCTCGTAAAGCCAGAATAATATCTTTGTTTTTTAGATCAAGCAGGATGTTCTCTAAATAAGAATCGTTCAATTCCTGATTGGCGGCAATTTCCCGTCTCTTGGTGGGTCGTAATCCGTAATTATGGGCAATTTCAAGAACTGCCCTGACTCCGTATCGACATTTTGATGAAAGTTTCATCGTGGCCCATATATTTAGTGTTATTTAATAAAATTTAGGGCTTATATCAGTCGGATATGCCCGATCAGTATGCCAACTTCCATAAGGATCGTACAAAAATAACTTGACATAATCTGTCCGCAAAAGTCCCGTAAAGAGTGGACATTTTGCAGACAGAATGCCAAGTAATTTTTGAGCCATGGTCCCCTCGATGGAGCGCATACTGAATATTCACAACAAAACGATTCAACTGCTGACAGCGACAACAGGTTAGCTTAATGTATGAGAATTATGCTATTATTTTCTGTTTTCTGCAATATGTAATAAAAGGAAAGATGATAAATAAGGTGATCTAAGACAGAAAGAATATAATGTTTCATAACTTCAAAGCACTACTGCTCTACTTGATCAGGGAACCCTCTGTCTCTTTCAGCTCTGTGATGTGCTTTAACAGATGGTTATGCCAACATTATGCGGCTATCAAAATAATGGCGGTCCTTTGAGAAGCAATCATGCTGATTCATTGAAGGAATGAAAAAGGATCCCAATCCCCGCAAAGATCGTCTGTTGAAGATTTGGTTTACTTCCTTGCCGGAAATCATTAAAAAGGCTCATAATAATGATATAATGCAGTATTGTCGGGTTAGATTTTTGCAGAAAGCTGAATGCTGAAACCCGTCTCTGCGCATAAGGATCTAAAGATTTGCTAAGTTTGCTTCACGAAAAACCGCCAAACTCGCCTGCCTCGCTCAAACATGGCTTATTTTCGCTACGCTAAACTAAGAAAATCTAATAAATCCTTCTAAGCTCGATCCAGGTTTCAGCATTCAGCTTTCGTTTTGCAAAAATCTAACCCGACATTGCTGGAAATAATGAAAACCAGGAGAAATGATGAAGATAATTCGCTTTATTAATGATCAGAACACTGAAGTACTGGGCTGTGACTATCAGGATGGATCTGCAAATCAGTTGGAAGGGGAGATCTATGGCTCACTGACAGATACCGGGCGCCGGGTTCCGGTGAAAAAACTACTTTCGCCCGTAGCGCCCACCAATATTCTATGCATTGGCCTGAACTACTACCTGCATGCCAAAGAGACAGGTTTGGAACTACCGATCTATCCGACCCTGTTCATGAAGAATGTTGCGTCCGCCTCACATCCCAATGATCCTATCGAGATTCCGCTCTGCGCCAGGAAAAAACCGGAAGTGGATTATGAAATTGAACTGGCCGTTGTTATCGGAAAATCTGTTAAAAATGTTTCAGTGGACGATGCGCTGGACTTTGTGGCCGGCTACACCGTAGCCAATGATGTTTCTGCCAGGCGGTGGCAGGGCCATGCTGGTAATGGACAGTGGGTCCGAGGCAAAAGCTACGACACTTTTTGTCCCATTGGACCCTGCCTGGTGACGCCTGATGAAATTGCTGATCCCCAGAATCTGAACCTTGAGTGCCGGTTGAACGGTGAGGTGATGCAGCAGGCCCATACATCCGATATGATCTTTTCTGTGGCTCAGATCATATCCTACCTTTCTGAGGATACAACCCTGATTCCAGGGACAATTATCCTTACCGGCACTCCCTGGGGCGTTGGATATACGAGAAATCCACCCGTTTATCTGAAACAGGGTGACCTCATGGAACTTGAGATCGAGAAAATTGGGACACTCGTCAATGCGGTCACTGAGCCGAAACCTTGATGAACAGTTATGTCTCTTCTTCTATTTTCTGAAAACAGAGCCGGTATTTAACCAAGGAGATCAACGTGCATTCAACGATGGTTTTAAAAATGTTTATTAGCGGGACGCTGATTCTGATGACACTGAGCAGTTGTGCAGATAGAAAACCTGATACGGTTGGTGTGCACAATCAGCAGCTTTCCAATTGCCCGGACAGTCCAAATTGTGTATCCAGTACGGTCCAGGATCAGGAACACCAGATCGCACCTTTTCATGTAAAAGGCAAATCAGATATAATCTGGTCGCAGCTCCTGCAAACAATTGACTCCTTTCCGCGTTGCCTGATGATTACCAAAACAGATGTTTATCTGCATATGGAGTGCAAAAGCCTGATCTTTCGATTTGTGGACGATCTGGAACTACTGCTGACTCCAACCACAGGCATTATCGATATCAGGTCAGCATCCCGTCTTGGCAAGTCAGACTTTGGTGTCAATCGGAAGCGCGTCGAATCCCTGCGACAGGTTCTGCTGAATAAAGGACTTATCGAATCATAACAGCGAAAGCTGTTTTCCTGCCCCCTTTTCCAACTCTTCGTTATTGTATCTGCATCTGGATGGGTCAGTGTGTTCCACTGGTCCCATTTCATTCCCGGTTGGTAGATTTAAAAAATCAAATCGAGTGACCTTGTTTAAAAAAACACTTATTTTTGATCGACTCTGTTATCCGGTTAGAATTTTGCAGTAGGTTCATCTGATATTTTCGACTCGCTTTGCAGTCAACTTAATAGCTCGCCCACCCACAACTTTCAAATAATGCGTTACACTCATTGTGGCCAGGCAAACACCAAACTCTGCAGCCGTCATGTTCAGAAAAAAAAAGATAAACATCAATAAATGGGTCCAGAATAATCTTTTTGGTATTATCCCAATGTCAACTGCCGTTATCGACAGAGATTTTAATCTCGTCAAGGCGAACAAGGCTTTTGAACAGATGTTTGGGGCCTGGAAAGGTAAAAAGTGCTATCGGGTTTATAAAAACCGTGAATCGATGTGTGAAACATGTAAAGGTGCGGCCGCATTTGAAGATGGTAAACCCCGGGTTAATGAAGAGGTGGGATATGATAAGTCAGGCAAGCTGACCCGATATATTAAACATACCATTCCTGTCATCGAAGATGATGGCAGTATCCCTTTCCTGATCGAAATGGCCACTGATATCACTGAAGCTGAACAGATTAAGCAGGAATATCAGGTACTGTTCGAAGAGGTCCCTTGTAATTTATTCATCATCGGCAAAGACTATAG
>Ga0209042_1002241_pt1 | contig 13016 bp, 11 predicted proteins | sample SaaInlV_200m_DNA_6_FD_184649 | JGI IMG/M metagenome (GOLD analysis project Ga0209042, IMG submission 184649) | Marine microbial communities from expanding oxygen minimum zones in the Saanich Inlet - SI037_S2LV_200m_DNA (SPAdes) (version 2) | ecosystem: Environmental > Aquatic > Marine >...
GGACGAGGAGGGGGGCGGGGACGGTGGCGGTGACATGGCGTCCAACAACTAAAAAAGCATCAAGTGGAACCCAATAGTCCACACGCATGTTACTGGCACATAAATCAACTGCAAGTCAAATTTGAACCATTTTTCTTTTTGTAAATTGTGAGAAGAAATACTTAAAGTAATTATGTTATACATATATAAATGAACGATCTTAATCAGGATCAAATTCCTGAAGTCATCATTGTTCAAAAAAGTATCAATATAGATAGCAGAGATAGAAACAAAAGTGCTTACACAAATACAAATGACTATGTTATAAATCTCAAAGAAGCATTGTTTGGTGTAAAAAGAGTCGAATTGGTATCCGCAGAGATTCCAAAATCAGAATATTTTGTAGATGAGACAAACAATCTGATAGAGATTTTGATTGATCCCGTAATGTTTGCAAACAGAGCTCCTACAGGATACACTGAACGTTTGATACCACACAGTCATGTTGAGGACAAACTAACGGTCATGAGAGTTGATTCTTCTCAAACGAATGGCCATGGAATTATTGATTTTTTGACTACTTTGAATGAAAATGTGAAAAAAGTATCTTCTCATACTTTCAATGCATCACGTACTTCAAACATAGATTTAATGGTGCTATCTGAAAATACACAGGAAGTTTTATTTGTAGCGGCATATTCTGAGGATGATGACAATTTTTCTGGAAATTGTCGTTTCGTAATATTGAAGTACAATGGTGTCTCAAACGCTTCCTTTTCATTTGGTTCCGAGTTTAAGTTTCAAACTAACGATGATGAGGTTTTCGACAAACGTATGTGCTTCCTGACTGGCAACAAATTTGCGCTAGTCTACAACAGGGCGAATACATCTGCCAATCTAATTGTAGGATCTGTTGGTACAAACGTGAATGATACAGATGGAAGACTTAGCAATTCAAATCTAGTCAAATCGAATGTTTCATTTTATTCTTCATGTCCCGTTGACAACACTAAATCATTTGCAGTTTATTACTCAAACAATACAATCAAGTGCAAATTGATAACAATAGATTCAGACTTTGCATTAAATTTTACATCTGAGATTCAGATAGATCAGCAAGAATCAGTAAACCTTAGCTGTGATTGTATGAACAACAGAATCTTAGTGTCATCTGTCAACTCTTCCGGGCTAATGAAAATCTACGTTTTGCTCGTTGTTGATGGTCCCGATCTTATAATCATAAATTCATCATTATATTCCATGGAGAATTCATATGCTTCTGTAAATGCAAGTTCTTCTAGATCTTTCTTTGTAGATCCCAACGCAGTTATAAAATGGACATCCAATGTCTTCAAAGTCATAACTCTATTCGTCAAGAGAGTAGGTGAAAATATTGCCATATCATCCCCTGACTCGAGCTCAATGTTCCCTTTATTGCAGTTACAGAGGGGAGAATATCATAGGATAACGCTCATGGCACATCCACTCGATCCCACAATACCGGATACAACAATACAAAGTGTAACAATATTCACTTCTCAAATTCAGAATATTGAATACTCAGACATGAGAAAAGACTCCTCTTCAATTCTTCTTTATGTAAACAGCACTGTTAATACGCTTTTTTACGGAATACAAGGACAAAGCACCAGGGGTGTAATGAATATTGTAGACCCGACACCCAACTACACCCTACCCTTTAGTATATTCGTCTCTGGCGTGCACGACATAGGGAACAAGCCATTCACATTTAGAGCAACGGACCATACTCTGAGATCCTTACGTAACAACTTCCAGACCCCTGGACCCAACATATCATCCTTGGGGAAAACAGTGAGTGTAAACGGAACTGGTTTTCTGTTTCATGAAAGTTCAGAACTTTGGAGTTTCAGAGATGAAAAATGGTCTCTGATGTCTATGGGGGGTCCTGGAAACAATCAAACTCCAGGCCCTAGAGATGGAGCAATGCTTGCTAACAATGGCAAGACAATTTATCTTTTTGGAGGAAAGTCAACATCAATATCTTCTGCGTCTGCATTCGAAACCCCTTATTTTTCAATACTTCCATTGTCGCAAAATTCCTATTTGCTGAAAAATTTGAAGAATAGTAATACCAATAAAATATTCTTTTACGATATTGTGAAACGGTCGGATTCTGAACGTGCGAGTTTTGCAAGTATTGCAGACCCTAGTGTTGATATGAGCGGATGGTCTGCGTTGAATGATGTAAGTTCTTTTTTTGAGAAAACAACATTCGGATTTACTGTAAATTCGTTCAACCCAGCTAGTGCTGCGTATATTTCACTGAATTCCGGAATGAACCCCACAGGATACGAATATCAACTTGAAATTCTGGTTTATCCTCAATTCGAATCTATTGACGTATCTGGTACACTTCAAATAACACAAAGTGCAGAGTTACAAATACAGGTTTATGAATCACCCTCGGGATCTTTGAGAGAGTCTCAATCATACAGTGCTAATGTGAACAAGTGGTCGAATCTCTCATTACTCATAGACACTTCCTCCTGGTCGGGCAGTGATTTACATAACATGGAGATAAGAATCACCTGTTCAAATATATTTATGAGCAAAGGAATATGTGCCATAAGGGATCCTGAGTTGTTTGTTTTGAATTATGAGCTGCCAATTGACACAATTGATGTTGACTTATATTTTACAAAAGTGAAACAAAATCCCAAAACGTCATTGTTTCAATTATCTTCACAGCCCTTCGAATCTGAAAATGAATTGAAAAATGATTTGTGGTCAATCGTAGCAGAGCCTTTCTTCTCACTGCTTATATTTTCACTTTTAAGATCCAACCAAGGGATTGTTACAGACAGATGTCAAAAGATTGATCCAGAATTAGTCAGTAACAAAATTTCAAATGGAGTTCTCACCACAACTGCATCCAATGTCTCTGAAGGACCTTCATTTTTTTCAGACTCTCCATCCATGATGTTCTCAGGGGTGAACGTGTTCAAACTGACATCAAGTGGGGCATCTATGCGAGCAAATACAACAGGTGACTTCACTTTTAGTTGTACAATCCAACCAAGAATTTGTAAGTCTATTTTGATCATAGATCTCAGTCCTACGGGGTTAGTTGTTAATGGTGAACAACCATCACAGTCAACTTCAATAAACGCGTCAAATAGTCTTCCTAATGTTTATCAATCTGGACAATCATTGATTTTTGACCAATCTTCTTCTATCTTTTTTCCGATACTGATACCTGGCGAGTTTGTTGTTAACACTTTCTTGTATGTCCCATCATCTGTTTCTGGACCCATAAATCTCATTAAAATAGGAAACTTAACGTTGATTGCAACAGATGACAATTTGCTGACAGTCAATTCATTGAGCATATCGTTTCCACGCAACCAATGGATTCATGTATCGTGGATGGGCAATGGAATGGCAATGAAACTAGCAGTGGATAACAACTGTGTCACCTCTCTTGTTGCCCGTGACACTATACAATCATTCGAGATAGGAGGGGGTGGATTCAGTGGTACTGTGTTTCTTGTAGGTCTCAATGTTTGTACACCCTTTGGTGTAAAAGGACTCGAATATTTGACTCTTTTGTCGGAAGATCACATGTATGGCCACCTGCCTAACAATTTGTACACCATCATGTCTTGCGGAATCAACGCAAGTGATCTCAGACTTTTCATTGACTGTACAGGCAAGGAACCGTTACTCTCTGTATCACTGTTGAACCAAGTGACACAGCAAGTGCTGCCTGATGGGGTGGTGATAGATGTTTGTATGGGCCGTGAAAACGGAGTCATCCGGCTTTTTGCCGGGTTGGAAGTTTCATCCGTTACTGTGAATACATCCACTGCTCTTCTGTTAGGTGATGTTCATATAGGAGGACGTGCGGGGTTCAATGATAGTATTACACAAACCTACTGTGGCGCTGCAGACGACATCAAAATGTTGATTGGTCGTTTTGACGGAGACAGTAATGTGCACGTGATCGACAATGGATTAAGAACTCGTAGCATGATCTGGAAATCAATCAGTTACGTTTCACATCCAAACAATGTGATCTCGTTAGAACCACGGGCACATGGATCTTTGACTATCGATTCAGCATCGCCCCCTAATCTCTGGCTTTTCGGAGGAGAGGGTATAAATGGATGTGCAAACGACCTATGGCAGATTACAACTGGTGTGGTGAGTCAGGTATACAACATTAGCGGATCGTCAATAAGCACTGGGTCCATTGAGCTAAGTACAAACGGAACCCCTGGGTCACGGAGCCATTTTGCTGATTACAATGATGGCGAGTATATTTATATTTTTGGTGGCGAAACAGGTCCATCTGTAGGCCCATTGCAATTCACCGGCACTGTGACAAAACTATACAATCAATCTGGAAGTGAATCCCTTCCAACAGGGGCGACCCCCTTTTGGGAAGGATCCGTTGTTGGGTCATTATACCCTGTTTTCACAAAAAATACAGCGGTTATTATTGATTCAACAGATGTGGTGTGGGCAGAAGTATCTGATGGCATAAATACATTCTTTTTGTTTCTTTTTCCAGAAGATGACCAGTATACATCAACTATAAATACATTCTTGAGAACTTCCGATTCAACGCTTCCATTATTAACGTATGACGATCACGTGAATACCACAATCAAATCTGCATTACCTGATTTTTGGAGATACTCTATTAATACAGCCTCATGGGAGCTTCTAGCCGAAGGATCACGACTGAGATCGGAGGTAAGTCCAGGCGTTAGATCTAAATGTAATATTCATTATGATGCTGTGGATACGTTCTACCTATTACCGGGGCAGTCCAATCTTGACTCTGTATACGCAGGTCAAGACCTGTGGTCTATAAGCGGCTCAAACAACTGGCAATGGAATCCAATCCGTATATATTCAAACGATCCATCTTCAGTTGCACGCTACGTGTTCTCAGAAGACTGCCGACCCGGGGCTGCACCAAATCTTTATTGGAGGGATAAAGAGAATATGCCCAACCTATGGACAACAAGTGGTCGCGTGTTCATAAATCAGCTTAAAGGTGCAATTGATGAAAGAAATTTGCATCATTGTATTGTTATAAATTCAGAATTCATAAACACTTCTGATAAAGGTGCAAGTATTTCGTTCGTAAACAGAATCACATTGGATGCTTCAACAACATACCCTGGAATTCTTGATGTGGAATCATTAACCTCAATGGGAGATGGGTGTTTTCTTATCACTACATCTAAGTATACATTTGCCGAACTATCATTCCCTACTACGTCTGTTTTGTCTTATGACCCAACGCAACTTGCAACAAGTCCGTTAGAAGTTGTCGAGACGCTACCGACTGTGGCGAGTGGGTCGTTTCAGTTAATCAAGGGCGTGAAATATGAATTCAGATCAGTTCAATCGAGCGAGATCAGTGTATCTACAACACAAGAACTACATGGCGTAAGCGTGATAGCAAGTGAAAATTTCTCAATAACGGTTGGTTCGTTGCAATTTGATTTCAATGTCATTCCATTTAACCAGCATGGATTCGTGACTGCATATCAAGAGCCACAGCAAATCATATCTTTACAAACTTTGAATACTTCAAATATAATTGATTTGATTAGCTCATCTGCTTTTTCTAATTACAGCACTTCTGTTGTGGAATCAGATGTTCTGGGAGCTAAATTTAGATTTTCTTATCAAAACCAACTTAATAACAGATATGGTGAGGTTTCTACTATTTATTTCGATAAATCATCGGGCAACTTTTCTTTACTGAACAATATTGTAATTTCCAGTTCGAATCCAACAACCAATATATCAAGTTCTGATGCCTTATTTGACCATACTATTGTATTGTTTTCAGACCAAAATGGTACACATTCCATTGTTTGCAACGATACTCAATCAAGTCCATCAACATTGCAGTCTACAGTTATTGGATCAAACATACAAATATCTGTATTGAATCACTTTCAAACAAGTGTGTCAAATACCGAGTGGATGATTTTTTTCATGTTCAACAATAATCTCAGAGTATGCGCTCAGAAAACGGTTTCAAATAAACTGACTGCACCTATTCAAAATTTAGTTGGCGAAACCATCAGATATTCTCAAAGCTTCACTTTGGAGAACTTTACACAAGCACCAAATTGTAAGGTTCGAATTTGCCGTCTAGAATCTGGGGAATTGAATGGTGAAATCGTGACACTCTATTCCACAGGATCGAGTTTGATATACAAGGATTCAATAGTAAGCAACTGCGATCCACTGAATACAACCTTACCACCCACAGCCGCCACCCAAACATTCAGTCTTGTCTCTCAAGTGAACTTAGTGTCCAGCAGAAGTGTTTCTGAATTCGAAGTGATAAGCTTATCTTCGATTGATAGCACAAATTTCATTGTCTTCTTTTTGTCTGCAGACAGATTATCGATACATTACAGGATATATGTAAGAGAGGCAGGTTCATATCTGCCTAGTGAAGAATTGAGGCTGATCACGTTTGAGGCGGAATCTCAATTTGTCAAAATAGAAAAAGCCACTGGCATATATATTGAATCAGACAATGAATATTATCTTCATTTTATAGTGGGAAATCACGTGAAAATACTTTACACCACCTGGACTATAAATCAAGACAATCCGATTTCAAGCACACTGAGAGTGATATCCACTTTGAACCAATATGTTGATAATACGGATCCGATCAAGAAGGCTTCGTCAGCGTTCACCTCGAATCAAGTAGTGACGTTCACTGTACATGAAAGTACAAGTACACAAACGTGTGTAATTACCGCAAGGACAACTAGGCCCCCGCTACCATCACAGGAAATGGCTGCACAAGTTCTTGAAAGAAGATCATTCAAATCTAGAATACCCCCTGGTGATTACAATTTGGTATCTTCATTTGTCAATGAATTGAAAAATAAGTTAATACAAATTGACTCTAATTTTGATTGTGAATATGACGTTGCAACAACCAAAATAGCTATTACAAACGAGTTCTCTGTTTTCACCATATTACTTAGTCAAGATAATTTCAATATAGAGGATGAGAGCGCAAGTAATGGCTTGGGATACATACTTGGGTTTCGTGATTTTAGAGATATAGTTTCTCAATTTGATGGAACCGTTTATCGTGCAAATTCGACAAACAGAATAGACTTATTCGGAAGACAATACTTGTATCTTTTCCTATCTACTCCTGATGGACCTATTAGCTCTGAGGCAACATCAAGAAACAAAGAAAATGCATTTGGTAGGATAATACTTTCTGTGAACAAAGGAGAAACTATGTTTTTCACATCTAACTTATACGAAATATTTGCAGATGTATCTATTCCTGTTGTATCTCAGTTGAGAATCAAGTTAGTAAGATTTGCACAGATAAACAACAAGTTGAGTGATAGTAAAGACCTGTTCATGTATCAACCTCAGGGTATGGAGCACTCATTTTCTCTAAAAATACACTGTGCATTAGATAAGATAGGGTCTGGCAAGAACAATGTTTCTTTACTACATAGAATCCCAGTGTTTCAGGAAGAGGAGACAGATGATACAGATTCTGATGATGATGGAAATAAAAATTACTATGGATAAAAAATATTTTTATATTATATTAGCAATGGCGAAAGCACTTTTCATGAGACCTGTCTCGGAGCTCAAGGCGTGGGAACTTTACCTTGGTCACAGTATTTGGTTCTTCTTCATTGGTATTGTTTTCTTCCTCATCAAGTATCTTCTCGACATGACTTTCCTGCAGAGAAGCCAGGGGTTCCAGTCGGCTTACAAAGTCATTTCGAAGGTCGGCAGTGGTCAGGCCCTCCCCAAGGATGGCGCTGATTTCGCAGAAAGCATCCTCAAGTAAGCTGCCCTTTGACGCATGAAAACAATAGGAATGTACAGTACAGACGCGAAGATGATACCAGACCAGCCGCTCTGAGACGATGTCCAAAGATAAAAAACAACACCGCTGAGAACATTACTCAGTGGCATCAGCACGAGATAGATAAGATCCGATGATCCAAGTAACGTGATATTGAATGCTGCACTTCCAGTCTCCATAATCACGACACCCAGGGTATAGTAGGGAAACCCCTCAGGATAGACCCAAAAACAAGCGAACACAGAGAGCAGGCATGCGATGTGGTGAAGCATCATTGTGGTACTGAGCCGAAGCAAGAGCATATCAGAAAGCATGAAAGCTGCAAACACAGATGAAAAAACTGATGGCCACAGACAGTCCCAGGGGTTTTCCGCTTTCTCCACCCAAGTGCTAAAGGATCCATATGAAATCACCGAAAAGCACAACAACACCGGCAAACAGAAAAGTTGCGTAAAAAGACCTGAAGCGAGACGGAACCTGGGCATACCAGAGGCGTCCGGTTCATTCCCGAGCCACGTGTTCAAGTACTTTTGCATTGCCATGTTGAGCACCATACAGATCGTCATGGTAGAAAGGACCAGCATCATCATTGCGGCAGTCGACTTTGGTCGATCCGGTTTTATGGGTCACACATGTGTACCCTACCAAGAGCCAGCCAGTAGGGCGGGTGGTCATATGGCTTTGCTTCTTCTTTCTTTTCTTAAATTTAGAGAAGAAACAAGAACCAACATGCTAGGGGGGGTTCCTTCTTCGTCACCTCAATGGGGTACACATGTGTAACCCCTCAAATCGGATCGACCAAATGGCTTGCGTTCACGCTCACGTACTGATTACGGCACCACACAATGCTCACGACCGCGGAGCTCGTGCGTATTATCATCAAGCGCCTGAAGATCTCAGACACGGTCAAGCAGCAGTGGTTGCTCAGGCGCGCAGTCAAGACCACGCGCCCTTACACGAAGCGCGAGTTTCGTAAGCTTCGCCGTCAGTTCATGCCACTCATCCATGCTTGTGTCAACACGATGAACACCTTCATCACCAATGGCGGCATCGATCAGGCCGAAGAAGACTACTACCGCTATTTTGGAGAGGCTCCCGTGGACATGGTGTTCAACACTGTGTCTGCACGTATGTTCGAATATCACGCCCTCATCGCACCACCGGTGTTGCGTCGCACCTGCACTGGGTACTTTGGCCCCAGCTGCACTTCAGATGAGGTCGCCTTCAAGGAGTGGGAGGCATAAGCACCTAACACGCCATCTCTTCCCGGTCGTACGTGTAGCAGACACCATCATCGTCTCTGTAGACAAGCTTGGATACAGGGTATATGGTGATTGTTGGTAACACGTAAAGAATGACCGAGATGATACAATAACCAGCAAAAAATGAGACCACCTCACTAGCCCTCATTTAGATATGATAATTTCAAGAAACATTATTTGGAATCATGCGTAAACACATCATTTCGAATAATGACACCTAATTGAAATGGGCAAGATATCACAAAAAGTGATGGAATTCTTCGAAAAGGAACTTAATAATGAAGAATCTAGATCTAGAATTCAAGAAAATATTGTTGCACCATCTTTGTCATTGTTGAAGGCAGAAATTGACAAATCGGGTACAAATGCTTACGTAACTTCCATGGTGCAACATTTTTTGTGGCCTGCAGTCTGCATCATGCTTATGACTATGCTTCTATGTATACTTATAACTTGCCTTCAGATTTACATTATAGTGCGGTAATATTTTTTTATTTTTTTAATTGAAATATCATATATGATTTCAACAGGACGGGAATACGACAGATTTGTAATTGCACTGGTTATTGTTTCAGTGTTTATACTCGCACTTTATATTATGCAGTGTAATAAACAAAATAACAAAAGAATTAATAACCAAGATAGAATGATGTCAGATCGCCTGAATTATCTCACTGCGCAGGTAAATCAGACCTCTCAAGATATGAAAGACTATATGGAAACGCCTGTCACGCCTGTTGTCGAACAGGTTGAGGACAATCTTCCGAGTCCTGTTTCGTCTGGATTTTTGGGATAGACATCACCATCTAATCCTTATCACTTTTATTGTTCCCTTTGTGAATCGACTGCCATCTGATAAGCTGCGATTTTTGCTATTGCCCATGTTCCCATTGTCATCCACATGGAGTTTATTGATGACGCTCCTTGAACTATACACCATCGAAACGCTTGACAATGTGGTGCCATTGTCATTACAGGACTAAACGCCACACCTACTACACTCCACGGAGTACAATACTTAGCATAAAGATGTGCTGAAGTGTAATGCAAAGACACCCAGCAAAAATGTATCAAAAACACCTGATACAAATCTTTCATTTTATCAAATTTGGTAAAAAATACTTTTAAATAAGATATGACTTCCACATATTCGATTGCAATTAATTAGCTTGTATCTAATGAAAGGGTGGAAACATATTTAGTAAATGAAAAAAATGGATAAAATACAATTTTGGGCTTGGTTCGTTACTTATTGGAGGTGTTAGCACTAGATTGGATTTCATTACTCACTCTGCTTCTTTCAAAGGTATAGACAAAAAAGGTGATGAATTTCTATAGTCTCGAACATATCTGTGCTTGAGTTTTTTCAACATAAAACAAATATTCGTGTCCGGCAGTCACTAAGAAGCTTCCAACACAAAACTCGGACTCTATCCCACCAATCCCAGCCAAGCACGCATGCTCACGTGGGCACCCCTCCCTGGCCCAGTTGCGATACGCTGAGGCACATGGTTCTTGCTCAAGCGTCTTCTTGTTGGCGAAGAAAATCATGACACTGCTCGAACCGTGCGACACAATGTGCCTCACCAGCTCTGGTATGTACAATACCGTGTCCATTTCTGTAAGCCACGAAAATTAAAAGAGACAAGCAACCAGATGGGCAAACATTGCGATGTTGATGATCATCATGTTGCGGTTCATGGTGTCAACATTTGCCATGACGCCCTTCTCGAGATTGACCAGTCTGACATGGAACGTATCCATCCTGTCTTCGATCGAACAAACCAACACCTCCAGTGCCTCGACGTCGCTCACTCCAGTCTCTGTTGCCTTGTCTTTCTGCTTCACGTCATCTTCGGAGAAACTGTCGAAACTGTCGAACTCGTCAGACTCTCCGCCCGGGAAGAGCTGAATGGTACGCACAGGGCTCTCTGGGGGGGGAGGGCTACCACGGATCGGGGCGGTTGGAGTCATTGGCGCCTGCGTGGTGCGCAGAGGGGTGATCATGACGAAGGACGACCGGGTTTGGTCGATCGGGTTTGGTCGATCGGGTTTGAGGGGGATACACATGTGTGACCCCTCCGTTCTCGGATGGTTCTCTTGATACCAGTGGCCTATCAAGTGTCGGCATGCCTGGTCGCCCAGGAGTCATCACTGGTGCGAGCGACCCTACTAAGGTCACTCACGGGATCACACTCAGCAACCCTGCGTGGGCATGGCTGATTACGCAGGGGCACAAGATAATTGAGAACCGTCAAGTCAAGTTGCAGGCAGGTTGGTACGCCGTCCATACCGGCGCCGTATCTCACTGCTCAATCATGGTGGAGCTCCCTCTGATCAAGGAGTTCAAGATGCCTTCTGTCTTCGGTATGGAGAATGGTGTCGTTACCGGACTCTGCAAAATAGAAACTAATGTGGGCTACGAGCAGTGCAAGAACAACCGCTGGGCATGCGGCGAGTACAAAATCTGCAACATTATCTCCGAGGTCATCCCATTCAGCAAAACCATCAAAGCATCCGGCAACCTAGGCGCGTGGCCCCTCAAGGAATCTACAGAGCTCGTGCGTCAGGCAGCCAAGGACAATCTCCACAACCACAAGCCCACTGGTGCCCTACGTACTCTCGGTCTTGGAGTTTACAGCGCGAATCAGCCAGCGAAACGAGTTGCCGACACCCCTCCTGACGAAGAGAGACCGAATAAGACGACAGCCATGGCCCCCAAGCCAGCCATGGCCCCCAAGCCAGCCGTGGCCCCCAAGCCAGTCGTGGCCCCCGTGGCGCCCAAGCCAAAGGGCGACATTCGCAGCTTCTTCCAGTAATCACTACCTCACCAGTTTGACAAGAGAGGGAAGCTTTGGGGTTACTTTGACCTCAGGAGTAGCTGAGGTAAATGAGGATGTAAGGCCGACAGAGGCGGATAAATCAATGGGCCTTTCGAACAAAGCTGTGACTACCCCCTTGGTGGCGAAGACAGAAAAAACCCCAAGAATTGTGAATTTTGTGATATCAACATCGGAGTAGCTTTCCTTGGGTTTTGCGATAAAATGATTATACATTTTGCAAGTTGTTACGAACGTCACCACGGTCATTACAGCAATCACAGTTTCTCTATCGAATGTTTTCAATATAGGTAGACCATAATCAGTCATATATTAATGTGCGCTATTTTGACTAAAGATAAAATAACGCGATATATAAAAGAATGGATGATAAATGGATAAGAGAATCCAATGTGCCCTTACCCGACCCTAGATACTGGGGATCGAAATTTTGGTTTACAATGCATACAGTGGCTTATTTTTATCCAGATGAACCTACACGTGATGAAATGCTACATGCTAAGAATTTCTATGAGTCATTAAAAGTACTACTCCCATGCCCAGGGTGCGCCCAGCACTACTCAGAACTACTAGAAAGCGTGCCTCTTCACGGTGCGGTAACTTCCAGAATGAACTTGATAGCGTGGGTCAACACAGTACACAATGAGGTCAATCGAAGGTTGGGGAAACCTATTGTGTCTCTTGAGGAGTATCTCATGATGAACCGAAATTTACAACACCCACCAATGGTAAGTTATGAACCCATCATTGCAGGAGTAGTAATCGCGTTATTTTTCCTTATCTTTGTACGACGAGCATACATACGCCAAGTTTAATTTTTTATAATTACTTCGTCAAGTTGCAGCCGCCAGGGTACCTCAAAAAAATTCAAAAGTATTTTTGGGAAAATATTTTTTGAGTACCAGGTGGTTAGAGAACGAAAATTTGGGAAGAAACTATCGATCAACTTTTGGATTTTTTGAACTGCAAAAAAAATCCCAAAACGTTTTTTGAGAAAAATATTTTTTGAGTTTTTTATTTTCCCTTGCCCCCCCCCCCCTTCTTTTCTTCGCGATATTT
>Ga0209042_1002244_pt1 | contig 13000 bp, 16 predicted proteins | sample SaaInlV_200m_DNA_6_FD_184649 | JGI IMG/M metagenome (GOLD analysis project Ga0209042, IMG submission 184649) | Marine microbial communities from expanding oxygen minimum zones in the Saanich Inlet - SI037_S2LV_200m_DNA (SPAdes) (version 2) | ecosystem: Environmental > Aquatic > Marine >...
AAAGATATCGCGAAGAAAAGAAGGGGGGGGGGCAAGGGCCCAGAGGGAAACTCCAAAAATATTTTTGTCCAAAAAATATTTTGGAAAAAAAATGAGCTCTAAAAAAATTTTCCGTCCCCCAAATGGAACCGCCCATCCTCACCCTGGCGATCGCACCTGCACGTAGGTGCTACTAGCCGACCGGTACTCACAAGTGTGACCCTATGGATCAGAGAGGGAGGCGCTCCCCCTAGCCTACATGTGTACCCCAATCAAATCCAACCGGTGATCGTTTTTAGATGTAGAATATAACCAAAATGACTTAAAGGGTATATTAAGTTCATTATAAGAGCGGAAATGCTTACATATTCCGAAATAATAAGTCTTGTTGAAGGCATGAAATTCGAACTTACACGCACTTCGAAACATATTGCAGTGTTAATGAATGGATCAAAAGTGGAAGGTTTGTTCCTCAATAAGTACGCAGTTCACGCAGAAGAACTTGCAGTTTCTTTTTTTGTTGCGCATAACAGAAGAATAAAAAAACCACGATTGTACATAACTCGTAAGAGTCCTGTAAATAAGATGTCAAGACCATGCAAGCATTGTTGCGGTCTTTTGAAACGGTTTCCACAAATAAGAGTTTTTTATACCGACACAGAAGGCGTGTGGGTAGAAGAACAAAATTTTGACGCTCTTCACATTTCTCATCGTAGAAAAGAATGTGGATTTTGTATGTTCTAATGTTCTAATTCAGAGTTAACTTTTGTTCAAACATTTTTTTTATTTCATTTGAATTTGGCAGAGTTTTGTGAATGTATTTTTTGTACTTTTTCATTTGTGTTTGAAGAAAATGGTTATCGTGTTCAAAATATTTATCATCATACATTTGTTTGGAAAATCTGTGTTGAATTTTTATAGTATTACAATTAAAATATTTTGTTAATATTAAATGTCATATCATCCAAGAATGAAACGGCCAGTGCTTGCTGATCTTAATAAGGAGAAAATGCTCAATGAATCGGAACTTTGGAGTATAGTTGCACCTTCTGCACTAGAACCCCTTTTTGCAACATACAAAAATGCTATTAGCACTCCCAACCAACGAACAAAATATATGCAAAAACTTGGTATTAATAAAGTCAAAATATCAAGGAACACTTTGTTAGAAGCAATGAACAGACACGAACATAATTTGACTTCTGTTATCATGAGATTGAATGGTTACAAAAAAAACCCTATACAACTAGAACAAGCCTTAGCGCTTATGCAGCAAGAAAAAATAGCACTAAAACACGCTGATCTGTTGCCACTTAGATCAGCTATCAAACAGGCAAAATCAGCAATGAATGCAAAAATCAACTTGTACCCAGCAAGTCGTACAATAAATTTTTCTCCAAATAAAGTAAATCGACTTAAACGAGTAAAGTTACTCCCCAATTTAAGTAGCAGTGACATTGATAATATTGTGAAGGCAATACTCAAGATTCCTAAAAATTAGGTGAGCGTGCAGCAAATGAAAAAGGAGCATCTATGGGTGCAGCATCATTGTCATAATACACCCTGATGGGTCTTGTTGGCTCGCGTGTTTCAATGTTGTGAAGTCCAATATCCCTCATGGCTTGTCTTTTTTTCTTTTGTTCTTGAGATATTGATTTTCTTATACGTCTCCTTTCTGCATGTTCTTTTTCGTCAATTTCATCAAGTTGTTTCAAAATAGGGGAACTTTTGTCTTTGAATTGTTTTCTTAAAATTCTGTATTGTCTACGTAGGTCTTCTTTTTTAGGTTTTGTCACGTTTTCGAAGAATTCTTTGTGTTGTAATGAATCTTTTTCAAAAATTAGTCGCATTCTTTCTGATTCTGAAATGACATCCATTTTGTCTTTTACGAATAAATCTGAAGTTATTCCATCTTTTTCCTTTTGAATTAGTGTTTTTGCTCTATGAAAAATGTCTGGTGCTTTGAGTTTTACTAATGGATGTTCTCTGCATAATGGGCACGTGTCTTGTTTTGATCTAAACCATTTTAATATACATTTTGTATGAAACTTATGATCACATTCCTCTAGAGTATGTGAGTCTTCTGATGTCATTTTGGAGAAACATATCGAACAGATTTCTTTTTCGTATGCATCATCACTGAAACAAACTTCGTCATCTGTCATATTAATCTTCATGATTGATAAGCTGAAAATGTTATCTTTAATAAATAAATTGGTTGAGTATGTATATATTCAAGACATTTTCAAATAAAATGCGTAATAATATCAAATGATGAACGCATCATATTTGCTGGAAAAGTATCCGGGTAGAATTCCTGTGATAATAAATAAAAAAGTTAATGATCCTCTTGATGATTTGAATAAGAACAAGTATTTAATACCCAGTGACATGATATTTTGGCAGGTTTTATGCATTTTACGTAAGCGTCTGCATATTCCGGCCAATAAAGCACTTTTTGTGCTATCTGACCATGGTAGACTTATTTCTAATTCATCTCTTGTAAGTGTTATTTACGAATCGGAAAAGTCATCAGACGGTTATTTGAGACTTGTTTACGCATCAGAGAACGTGTTCGGTTAAAGACTGTCCTTAACTACACCCTTCGCTAAGAGTAACAACACATACTCTCTTACTCCCACTCTCTTACTCCCACTCTCTTACTCCCACTCTCTTACTCCCACAGCTGCCGTCGCGGTACGATTACACTCACACATTCTGTCCGCTTGTGGAGCACCCCCAGAGGGCCCCAGACACGTGCGCGCCCGCGTTTGGGGCTTAGAAGGCAAAGGGGAAGACCGGTGTGGTCACCTCGGTGGTGGTGGTGTGGGTGGAGGTGGGGGCGACATCATCGAGGGTGTCGCTCTCCGGGAGGTCGTAGAAGACGATATTGTTCAGGGTCTGCACGAAGTGCAGTGCGGGGAGCTCCTTGTCCAGCTTGACGAGGAAGTCGCGCTCGAAGACCCTCGGATCGAAGGCCTCCATGGCAGTGTTGTGGATGCCGCCGACGCAGCCCATGGCGGCACAGACCGTCTTGGTGATCCCCATGGTGCCCTCCGACTGGCGGCTCCAGTTGAGCTTCTTGGCGATCTCCTTGGAGTCGAGCTTCTGGTCATCATTGTACATAATGGTGTTGAGGCCCGCAGCACAGGACATGATGGCCTGGACGATGGTACCGCCGGCCAGACTGCGGTTCCAGGTGTCGACACCACAGGCGAAGTGCTTGATGTTGAAGTACTTGGCCTCGTCTGTCATCTTCTGGAACTCGTCATTGCCCGCCAGGCGTTTGGAGGCCGCCTTAGCCGCGTGGTCAGAGGGGTTCATGACCGTCGTCAGGCTGTAGGTGAACATCGTCATGATGATGCGCTCCTTGCGGTCGACCAGGACGGCAAGGATGCCGGGGTCGGTCACGTTCTTCTTCAAGAAGCCAGTGAGGCGGGCGCGGACCTCATTGTCCTTGGCCTGCTGCGTCTCGCGGTCGAGGGTGTCCTGGTTGCGCTTCGACATTTGTGGGCTTGTGTTTGGATCTGGACGCGGTCGGGTTTGCTTTCTGACCACAAGGGACCACATGCGTAACCCTAATGGTCTGTAGGACCCCCCCTGGCCATGATGATGATTAATTCTTAGATAAAATAAAGAGAAGAAACAAGAAGAAGTGAAGCTAAGGTGGACGAGGGTTCGTGTCAGATTTGGGTTACACATGTGTGAACCATTAAAACCGGACCGCCCAAAACCGACCGACCTGGTTTCGCGCGCCTTTTGTCGTAATCATGGAGTCGTCTCCACCCCGCGTAGTAGCACGGGTGCGTAGTCCTCACAACAATCGACAAGTGGTTGAGATAGAAGATGCTGTTCATGAAGGACTGGATTATGTGAAGCATGATATCCGTCAATTCCTTAGTGGATTTCGCCAGTATCCGGTGGCAGACTATCTCATGACGTCGCCGGGTTTCTTTTCTGCTAAGATGACAGTTCATTCGATCATGGAAGATGCGCGGAAACTTCTGAGATCGGTTTTGACTACCATGTTCTACCGTCCTGGTCTTTCTCCCCCGGAGCAGCCCCTGACTTCGATGTGGCTTGTGGTTCACATCGCTCAGATCTTGTGTACTCAAATTCATGACCTTTCGCAACGGCATTTCTTTCATGTTCCACGTGATGGCAACTTTGATGTTGTGTATTTGGATGAGAATATGATGATAAACGGTCGTCAAATCATTTACCTTTGTGTCGCACCAATGTCAGATGAAAACATGGAGCCTGAGCGAGTGGAGCTGTTTCGCCGCGGTGCTGGTCTTGAAGAGCCCGAGCGGTCGTTTTTGGAGCACAGGATCATTGAGTGTCTGTCTCAGATGCTGTCGTGATGTGTCATAGGGTTGTTGCTATTAAGGACTGTGGCCGAACATCACGTAATATCACGTAGAAACTACACAGTGAATCTTATCCAGTTGCTCCTTGTACCGCCTACCACCAACATGCTCGTAGTAATGTGATTGAGGATGCCGGTCCACCCCCTGGGGTTTGGGGCAGACTCGTTGGGCGCGCGTAATTTGATCTACGCGTCCGCCGTGGGGTCGATGAGGACCATCGTGTTCTCGTCGTGGCGCGAGGGCGACTTCCAACGCATCCATGTATCGGGCGAGCTGTCCCGCATTGATTCGCAGTAAAAAGCAAACGGAATCTTTCCCGTATCGCACGCATCGGGTGTCGTCATCTTGTAATTACGAAACTTGCTCTGCCAACGCTGTATGCAGCTTGACTCGTAGTGCAGTACAACGCAGTGGCTGCTAGGAATGACGCGAGTTGTGCCGGTGAAAAGATGGGGTCCGTTCGGCTTGATGGTTGTCGAACGCGTGAGATTCGCAATGGATTTACCGTTGGCATACGCTGTGAAATTGACTGGACGCGTCACGAAGCGAGCTTCGCCTAAAAACGGATTTTCGCATTCACTCTTCTCGTAAACGGCTTCGATGTTTCGTATCGTGATACAGTCGTACTTCATCGACGCGAGATAGGCGTAGAATTTCTGGGTTCCGGATGGACAGTGAAGCAGCTCGTCGTCGTCAATGTGCAGGAGATGCGTGCATCCTGCGTTTCTTGCGCGATCGATGACGGATGTTATAAAGTTTATCTGTCGTTCTATGAGCGAAAAGTAGTTTAGCTCTGTATCTTCGGCAAACTCCACCGTGACTCGCGGTTCGCGCTCCGCCAAGCCCGACAATTCAGCGCGCGAATTTTCTGATCGCACGTAGATGTGGTGAACACCAATCTTGTCGAGGTGATGCCGCAGCCAGGTATCGAACGCTATCGGATTCTTGACCAAAAGTACGATTGCGAGCCTCACGCTTCGTCCTTGCGCTCCATCCCGGCTCAGGCGCGGGTCACTGCTATGACGCACATCTACATCGTCCGAAGGGTGTGGGTCTACTGGTTCATAATGCGTAAACCGATTCAATTCCATCAATACTACTATTGTATATTTAAAAAAAAAACTCGCTTGAACAGATCCATTTTGTATTTCAGTGATTGTTAATACAGGATATTTCCGTTATTTATGCTCTTCCCATCCTTATATGGAATGGATGAATGTCACCGTCACCGATGGCGCCTCCTATATGGGCGTTTGTAAATATACCCAGATCCCCTCTGTCCTGAATTGTTTCCCAAACTTTATTTACATTTCGAATACCAATACGTCTAAGTGCATTTTTTTGGGATTCATAGTTGCTTTCAGTTACATCATTCGCGCCATATTCGTAAGGATTGATTAAAACTCTCGTGTTATATCTAGCAAATGCTATTTTTTGTGCAATATCATGTGCGTTATTGTGTCCAGCGTTTTGAAAGACTTTTTTATGAAATTCAAATTCTTTTTGCTTTGCATGTTGATCTAAGAAATATGCTAAATTGTATCTGCTCCCAGGAAAGAGTTGTCCTTGAATTTTTTCGTCTGAGTTCCTGTTTAAGTAGTTTCTTAAAACTTCCACAACAGTATGCATATTTGGAGTTTTCTTGACTTTTGGAGCTAAGGTTTTTGTTTTTTGTTTGACTAAAGTTGCGTACTCAGGATATAAATATATATATTTCTATGATCGTTTTCATATAATTGATAAAAAAGTGTGATAGTATTAGTATAATGTTACGTTCTTATTGTACGTGTGGCTGGAACGGTTCAGATGATGAGAATGATACCAATTTCAACAGGCACGTTTTGGATGATATGGATAGTGTTCACAGGATGTGTTCTTATGGTGAACACAAGTTATGCCGAGAATTATATAACAAAGACAATATGATAAACAATCTTGAATTACAGTTGGAATCCAATTGTAGTGAAGAGGTGATTATTTTAAGGGAAAAAGTGTTATTACTGGAAAAACAGGTTGAAATTTTGAAACAAAAATTGTATGCAAATACAAACAATGGATATATTAAACACGCCGATTCAGGGGGGGCTACAGAGGCCTCCTCCTCAAATGTCAGCGAGTCGCGGAGCCGACTCAGTAAAAGACGCTCAAGTTGATGTGAGTGGTGTTGGGTGGAAAGAGATAGTTTTGACACGAGATGAATTTGAAAGGTTGAAGTATAAACTGAATAGACCTGATGATGTACCTATTGAGGAAAATAGTCCAAAACTTGTTTTTGTATTTTTGCTTCCACTTTTGTATTTTATGTTGGTTTTCAAAGATGACCGAATGCCTGAACTTGTTGAGAGATTCCTCAAAGTTTTGTTGTTTGGGTTTACTGTTTATTTCATCATGTCTGATGACACATTGAAAAGGATGCGTGTGAATATAACATCCCGAATATTGATAGGGTTTAGTTTTGGAGGCTTGCTGGTTGCGGCAAGCACAATTTAACGAACCGCTCGAGGCCAGTGAGGGTCTCTTCCTTCTTGAGCACGGTGAATATGAAGCTGTATTTTCCATTGCTGAGGGACATGTAATGTTCTTGGACACGCATTGGGTAGGCATGAAAGAATCTTGTTCTTGTTCTTCAGCCCTTTCGTGACGCCACGCGGCTCAGTGTGTATGGCTAGCAGCAGGGCGTGCTCGGTACATTTGTGCAGAGTCACGTCAGGCATGGGGTACGCGACTAGACTCGCGCGGGTTTGCTGGCTTGGGTTTAGGGTTACACATGTGTACCCCTACCGAGGCCGGATTGCAGGCCGCCCCCTAGTGTGTCTTGCTTCTTTCTTTCCTTAAGTTTAAAGAAGAAACAAGAACCAAACAGGCTACGGGTCTCCACCCTCTCCTCCTCTAGTGGGTTACACATGTGTAAGCAGGATCAAAACCGACCGCCCACTCGAGGGCGGGAACTCAAACCCGATCGAAAGCGCGATTCATGGAGCCTTGTGTACACGAGGTCTGGAGCCCCTGGGGTGATTTTGATGAAGCTGAGTTGATTAGAGCTTGTGATGAAGCGGAGCACGGGTATGAAGTCCAGAAGCGCGCTCGGGAAATTGACGAAGACAAATTTTTTGACGACGACAACGGCGACACCACCATCCAACATCGCTCCAGGCTGCGAAAGAAGACGAAGAAGACGAAGAAGACGAAGAAGACGAAGAAGACGAAGAAGACGAAGAAGAAAAATAATAAGTACGAGGAGGACGAAGAAGACGAGGACGACCTGTCAGACTTCATCGTAGATGATGACAACGAGGAGGAATATCAGGAACAATCCGATGACGAGCTTATAGACCCGTACCTCGCTCGGATTCAAGCTGGTCACGATCCTTGCGCTCAAGCTGATGACACCTCTTTTGATGCACACGAGCTTGAGAAAATGGTGAAGGCTGATCCTTGTTTCAGAGTCCGTCTGCTTCCATCACTTCCAGACGTCCCTTCTGGAGCAAAACTGATATATCGTGTTGCCACTGACGGCCCGGCACATCATGATCGCGTACTGGTCCCGAAGATTTGTGAGCTTTGTGGCATTGACTACAACAAGTACGTGGAATATGATAAGGAGAAGCGACACTTCAAGATCGTCCATACTGGATTCAACGTCACACCTTCTTGGAAGTTCGACTTCGGTTATAAGGGCAGGCAATCTTACTGTATTTGCAACCAGAAGCACGATAAGATCCGTTTCTGTTCGTTCCTGACATCGGATGACAAGTTGTACTACTTCAAAATCGGTGGAACATGCCATCGCTACATGGGAAATGGTATAAACGTTGACTATGTTGATATGACGGACCACTTGACGAAGAAACGCCTCGAAGAATTCATGAAGTCGGACCAAGCGTGTAAGAGATAGGTTACGAGTCCTTCGATTACTTGGCCTTCTTTTTTTCAGCTAATTTTAGTTTCGCTTATTTCTGAAACTTTCGCGATAGTAAGTGTTGACGTTCTATAGCGAGCCTGGAGTATGTAAAATGCTAAGAATGCAATAGCCCCCTGGTAAGGTTCTATTCCTCCTGTAATTAATGTAACCATGAATACTGAAAAAACTACTGTGAGAGCTATTATGGCATAATTCCTTGTATTTGCGTTAGATGATCTCAAGACCCTTTGATTAATCAAAAGCTCTGCTGCAAAATAGGAAATGAATATTATAGAAACAAAAATTAGTTCAAAATAGATGATTCCAATAACATATACAACAGCAGCAACGACCATCCAATAAGGGCTGTACAAGTAGTAAGTATGTGCGAGTATATATAAAGGTACTAACACCAAATCAAGATTGCTGTAAAGTTGATTAAATTCTTCTATATCTCCCAGTTTGACCATTATTAATTATCAAATATTTATTTATTTGGCTTCCTCCCACGTTTCTTTGGGGGTGATTCAGTGATGACTGCGTCCAGTTCTTCTATGGCTGTCGCGATTTCCTTTTCGACAGTCTGAATATCTGGGGTTTCCTCAACAGTCGTAGTCTCTTCGACTTCATCACTTTCATCAATCTCTTCTAGAGGGGCATCCTTCACCACCTGGTCCTCACCCTCCTCACCCTCCTCAGATTCCTCGTCCTCTCCCTCCTCAGATTCCTCGTCCTCCTTCTCACCGTCATATTCTTCTTCTAATCTTCCGAATGATTCATGTAGTTGATCATTCAATTGCTGTACAGTTGATTGTGTGAGTTCTCTTTGCATTCGTGCAATACCCAGTGTCGATTGATCTATGCGGTCCAATACACGCTGAAATTCCGACTTTATGAACCAGAAAATGTAGACTAGCATTGAAACAAGGATGGTTAGTATCATAGCTATCATAGCTCCTATACCATATTCTTTCAAAAATATAGTACACAAATAGACGCTTCAAATAATTTTGTTTGATTATGGTAGATGTGTAGTATAACAAAACCATTGCCAACTAATTTGAAATTGAAATATGAAAATAGGAGAATATCAATCTATAATGGCAACAAAGATGTAGTTGTCAAAAGTGAAATCATATCAAAGGGGACAGGTAGTAGATCATTTGTGTACAAGATGGTCTGTAAAGGATCAAACGGTTTCTTCCCTGTGGTTGCCAAGATTCAGAAGTCCAAGGGAGAGCGGTTGGCGGGATTGCAGTATGAGAAGATGATTTATTCATTAATGACAAAAATAGTAGACTCTGGTGTCTGTCCGTTTCGTCTGAGAAGTTATGACATGTCTGAACCATCGATGATGTTAGTAACAGAGACTTTTGATGATATGATAGATTTGGGTTTTTTTTTGGATAATTTTCTTGAAAATGGTAGTAAATATCACATAGATGAATGTCGCAATCTTTTGATTCAAATTTTGTATGCGATTGAAGTGAATTATAGAGTGGGTATACGGCACAACGATTTACATGTTCACAATATCATGATTCAATTTTGTAAACGTGCTGATAGGAAGCTCGTGTATTTGAATCGAACTAAGACTATGAAGAGACCAATTTTTATGAACAATTGTTCATTTTCGGTAAAGTTATTTGATAATGATAGAGTTACAAAATTAGCAGCAAAAAACAATAATATAAATAGCCTTTACCAAGAAAATTATAATTCCAAGCCCGTTTTGAATCTCTTCCCGTGGCATGAACCCTCTGTTTACACAGAGAAGTTGGATTTGTGGAAAGTAATGCAGCATATAAGGGATGATTCTAAGTCTGGTTATTTAACAGAATTAGTATCTTCATTAAATGTGTCTCTTTCCAGAGAAGAAAAGAGGAAGAAATCTAGTCTTCATGGGCAAAAAGATTTTGTAAGATATCATTTGGTTACTGATCCATATGTAAGAAAAGAACCACTTGCTGCGCGATGTTCTGTTGTAAAAGATGGGAATGCATGTACGACTAGTATAAATGTCCAGACTTCCAAATTTCCGAATTGGTTAAACGACCTTAATTCTTCCGAGAAAGCATTAATGATGATTGCACAATATCAAAATAAGCCAAAAACGAAACCCCTGGTATTAGGTGACATATCAAAACTATATATGAAAAGAAAAATAGTTTAAAAACAATGATTGATGTATATTTAATGCAAAAAAATGGATATGAAATCTTCAAATCAGTAATATCTGCAAATGAGTGTGAGTTATTAAAAAATGAAATAGTGAAGTCTTCAGAACCTCATATGGCACATTCTAATTTGATGTGGAACCTGCGGACAGATAAAAGAATCAAGTCGATATTTGAGCACCTATGGAAAACAGAAGATTTGATTGTTGGATTTGATGGTATAAATCAAAGATCGAAACACCAAAATGGGCTTGTGTTACCATGGCATGTGGATCAAGATGAAAGCCATCCTGATGGTGTCCAATGTTATCAATCTCTTTTAGCAATCCAAAAATCCGACAAATCCACTGGTTCCATAAGTGTATTACCTAGGTCCCATCTGCATCACAGGGCATTAGCGAACAGACTTGGTGATGGGTCAGGTGGTTGGGAGTTTTTAGAGATACCAGATGATGATATAATTTTCAAACAATGCATGACCCCAGTCGTTCCGTCACTTGATGTTGGTGATTTGTTCGTTTGGGATTCTAGAACGGCACATTGTGTTTTACCTCCCGAGGACACAAATTCCGAAAGAACTGTTGCGTATTTCTCATACGTACCCAAATCTTTTTGTACGCCAGAGGTATGTCAGGATCGTTTACGAGCATTTACAGAAGGTATATCAACAACCCACTGGCCACATAGATTTGTTGACAGGGGTGACCCTAGGTGTAATGGTCAAAAATTATTCAATATAGACAGATTGAATCTGATATAGTTGCGCAACCGTAGGTGCTCGCTTCCCGACCCCGGTCACACATGTGTGTCCCCCGTGGCCGCCTGCTCGCAGAGTGCGCACCTCCTGTGTCATGGCCCTCCCCTGCGGGAAAGCCGTGAAGGGCAGGATCTGTGTCAGGGGCAGTGGAGGGCGCGACTGGCCGGAAGTAGAGGCACCCTTCTCCTACATCAGCACGGGCGGGCAGACTCGCTATGGCGTGCAGCACATGAAGTATGGGCTGCCGACGACGGAGACTGAGCATGAAGTTGGGCACTTCTACCCGATCAAGGGCACGGTCGAGGCGGGCAAGATCACGAAGATCGAGGGGGATAGGGCCTCCGTGATCGTCAAGTATCACGGCCGTTCCGAGTGCTTCTTCCTGAAGGAGGAAACATTTCCTCTCACCTCGCTCCAGCTGGTCACCGAGTACACCTCCCTGGAGGGTGTCGCGAAGACGCAGTCGACCTCAGTGATCCCGAATATATCCAACACCCCCTCGAAGAAGGATTCCCCCTCCAAGAAGAGTTCGCCCTCGCGCAAGAACGCCATCCGAGGCAACCCTACCACTGCGATTGTGGTCAGCACCAATGTGGCCGACGTCTACGCCAAGCTGGTCGAGCTCTCGAATGACCCGGTCGTTCTCGCAATGACCCACGAGCAGATGCCCTCGGGCGCGCTCGTGATTCGTGAGTTCTCTGACATGAACGCGATCGCGGAGCTCTTCTACACGCAGGGCATCATGGACGAGGACGACCAGGGGCTTAGCTGCGGTGTGGAAGCGGTCAACAATGCCGGCTTCACGGTGGACGCGTCCGCCTTCATCCAGCGGGCGGCTGACGGGGTCGACACGGACTCGTTCATGGTGGACGAGGGGGGGCGTGGCCGTAACCATGACGACTACATCGACAACACTGGCGGCGGCAACAACATCCCAACCCACCAGATGTACCTCACCCTGCAGTCTCTCGTGGAGCAGCAGGGCCTGCAGATCGACTCGACCCCGTGGCACAACACCAAGGACCTGATTGGCACCCCCGAGTTCTGGGAGGGCCACCAGTGGGCGATTGTGCAGATCCCAGCATGTCGCGGCCACTGGGTGTCCATGGAGAAGATCATGTACATGGGCCAGCCGGCGGTCTGTCTGCGCGACGGACGTGGCACAGTCACATACGACTTCGTCACCTCCTCTGACGGAGTTAGGGCGCGCCTCCCGGCTGGCGTGACTGGCAAGGCTGCCGCGACTGGCGGCAAGAAGCGCAAGCACTAAGGGGCGCTAAGGGGCGCTAAGGGGCGCGGAACCAGGATCCAAGCATGACACATTCGGACTTGTGTTGTATGGGGTTTATGTATGAGGTTGTGGGTGTGTCGTTGAATGTATTTAAGCGCTAGCGATTGGACGCTTCTGCTGACGAACCCTAGGGTGTGTGTTGCGCAATTTCGAGTATCGTTTTGAGAGTCCTAACGCGCTATCTTTGGTTGCCGAACGTGAAGCTAAGTATTTAGCCTTCGTCCTAGCAGCCATTAGTGACTTTCTCAACATCTTACGAAATTCTCTAATCACTAGAACTTGAATACATCAAATTTCATTGCTTAACTATTTATTAAACCATTTATGTAAATAAACGCTAAAACAATAAAAACAACAAGTAAACTAACTCCAACAAACATCAGAACATTTTTAACCGATGAAAAATAATCTGGTTCTGGGTCGCTTGAAGGTGTTGTAGGAGACGTGGGCGTGGGCGAGGGTGAGGGCGAGGGTGCGGGAGAGGGCGAGGCCGGGGCTGGGGCTGGGCTGGGGCCGGGGCCGGGG
>Ga0209042_1002252_pt1 | contig 12974 bp, 13 predicted proteins | sample SaaInlV_200m_DNA_6_FD_184649 | JGI IMG/M metagenome (GOLD analysis project Ga0209042, IMG submission 184649) | Marine microbial communities from expanding oxygen minimum zones in the Saanich Inlet - SI037_S2LV_200m_DNA (SPAdes) (version 2) | ecosystem: Environmental > Aquatic > Marine >...
CATATGCCACTGCGGAATTGTGGGATGATGCATCCTATCAAGCAACAAGTTTATATTGGCAAGTTAGATGTGGTACTGCTGAAAGTGGGACTTGTAATACTACTTATGGAAATGTTCCGGATGCCGATGGAAATTTAATTGCTTATTTGGTAAATCCTGATGATGCTACAGATTCATTTACTGTTGGCGTTAATGTTACTGTTCCATCAGATGAAGTTTCTGGTGCCAAGTCTGGTACTTTAACATTTAATTGTATTGCTTCTTAAGGAAAGATTTAAAAAGAATTATTTTCATTTTTTATATATGTTAAAAAAGAGTATAGTGTTTGGATTAGTTTTTTTAATTTTTATTAGTACTGTTTCTGCGGTTGGAATTAGTCCCCCAAGATCAATAGTTTATTTTGAACCAAATGCGGTAGAAAGTGTTAATTTTTATGTTGTTAATATGGGGGATGCAGATAGTAGAGTTAAAATTTTTATTAATGGTGAATTATCAAATTTAATTATATGGGAAGAACAAATTATTGATTTGCAACCTGGGGAAAAAAGAGATTTCAATTTTTTAGTGAAAATGCCCCCTAGTTTCGATGAACCTGGAGATCATCGTGTAGATTTAATTGCTCAAGAAATTCCGATTGAAGATAATATGGAAGGTACATTTATTGGGGCAGTAACTTCTGTTACAAGCCCAATATTGATAAGAGTTCCTTTTGATGGCCCATATTTGGGTACTAAAATTAATATTAGATCTTCTTCTGTTGGACAAATTGTCAAATTAAAAATATTTTTAGAAAATTTAGGAAATAAATTATTAAATGATTTTCAAGGTAAAGTTGATATTGTTGGCGCAAATGGTGAAATTGTTAAAACAATTACTTTTTCTGATTCTCTTGGATTGAATGAATTTAAGGAACTTGAGTTATTATGGGATTCCACTGGAATTGAATCTGGAATTTATATTGGTAAATTATCCGTGGATTATAATGGAAAAAATGCTCAAAGTGAAAGTGAATTTAGAATGGGGGATATTTTTGTTAAAATTTTAGATTTTCAAACAGAATTGGTTACAGGAAAAATAAATAATTATGTTGTAAATATAGAATCGGATTGGAATAATGTTATTAAAGATGTTTATGTTAACTTAATGATTAATGTTGGAGAAGAAGGATATAATTTTAAAAGTACAAGTTTTGATTTGGGTGCTTGGGAAAAAAAAGAAATAAAAATGTATGTTGCGTTGGAAGATGGAATTGCTAAATTGCCTGCGGGAGAGTATGATTCTACCCTGGGTGTTTTTTATGATGAATTATCTAATAGCGAGGATTTTGTTTTAATAATAAAAGAAAATACTAATTATTTTGTTATAGTCGGAGTCTCATTCGTGATTATCTTTAGTATTTTGTTTGGACTATATATATTTAAAAATAATAAGAAGGGTAAAAAATAATATGAATAGGAATGATTTTTTGCGGGGATTTGCAATTTTAGTTATATTTGTCTCTTTGATTACTCCTGCCGTGTTATATTTACAAGTTTCTCAATATTCTTCTAAAGATAGTGTTACCTTGGCTGCAGTTGGAACTGTTAGCTTAACTGTTGAGCCAATTTGTGGAGATTTGATTTGTGAGGCTGGAGAGGATTGTTCTTCTTGTTCTGTAGATTGTGGTGCCTGTACTCCTTCTACTTCTCCCGGAGGTGGAGGTGGCGGAGGATCTAGAGCCCCTGTAACTTATTTGTTCAATTTTATAGAATATGATCAATATTCTGAAAGATTGTATTCTGGTGATACCGTTATTTTAAATTTTGATTCTGATGCACAATATACTTTTGAAATTAATAGTGTTTTAGTTGATAATAAATTGGTAATTGAATATGCTGGAACAGAATTCGAAATATATTGGGATGAAATTGCATATTTTGATATGGATGTAGATGGAAATGATGATTTGGAAATTAGTTTTATTAATGAATATATTGTTTGGACCTATTTAGTTAGTGATGTATCCCCTGAGAGGGAAGTTAGTATTCCTACTATGAAAACAGAAAAAGTGTCTCTTCCTTCATTAAGAGAAGTTTCTTCACCAGAAGGAGTTCTTAGTTTAATCATAATTTTTATAATTTTATCTATTGGTGTAGGAGTTATTTTCTTTTATCAACATATGAGGTTAAGAAAAGTTGAAAAAATACAATCTAAGAAAATACCAAGACTATATCAAAAATATAAGTCTTGCGGAATTAGTAAGAAAGAAAAAAATAAATATAAAAATAAATTATTGAAACAAAAAGAATTATTAAAAAAGTCTTATGATCGAGGATTTGTAAGTAAAGATTCTTATTTAAAAGGAAAAAAAAGAATAGAGAATATGTTAAAAGGATAAGATTTATAAATAAATAAAATAAATAATGATTAAAGTGGTAATTAAGAAAAAGATCAAACAAAATGTTTTGAAAGAAGCATTGGCGGATTTATCAAAAGAATTAATTAATTTAAAGAAAGAAAAACAAGCTTTTATAAGAAAAATTGATACATTAGAAACAAGTATACAATCTACTCAATTTAAGGAAACTACTTTAAGAGATAGAATTACTAAATTAATTGCTGCAGAATCTGAACTTTCTAAGAAAAAATCCAATTCTATTACTAAAATTAATTCTTTAAAAGAAAAAATAAGCAAATTAAAGAAAGTCAAAGAAGACCTTAGCGATATCTAACGTAGGTAAATTATTTTTAGAAAGGTTTTTATATAAAATTCTCTATGTTTTTGTAGGTAAACACAATAAGAGGGGATTGTTTGGTTTATAAAAAATATATTAATAGAAATGGTAAGAAGTTTGGACCGTATTATTTCAAAAGTGTTAGAAATAAAGACGGTTCTGTTAAATCTATTTATTTAGGAAGGCGACATAATTGGAAAATTTCAAAATTTAAATCCTAACGAGTATATTCTATTAAATCCTGGAACAGAGAAAGAAGTTATTGTAAAATCCTTATACGATGAAAGAAATCCAGAAATTCCATTAATTGCAAGATTGGAAAATAAAGGGACAAATCTTCAGGCAAAAAATCCACGACAAGCAATGTTATTGGACGCATTAAGAGATTCTACTATTCCTCTTGTTTTTGCGCTAGGATATGCTGGAACAGGAAAAACATTTTTAGGAATAGGTGCAGGAATACAGCAAGTTAACAAAGGGCCATATGACAAAATTTTAATTGGTAGGCCAGTAATATTCAATGGGGGAAATTTAGGTGCATTGCCAGGTTCAGAGGAAGAAAAATTATTTCCTTGGTTACTCCCAATATATGACAATATAAATTCATTGGGGAAATTAAAAATAAAATCAAATAAAAAAAATAGGTTGGAAGTGCAGGATCTAGCCAAATTTCAGGGAAGAAATATCGAGGATCATTATGTTTTAATAGATGAGGCTCAAAATACTACTCCCTCCCAAGCAGAAATGCAAGCAACAAGAATGGGGGAAGGCAGTAAATTAGTTATGACTGGAGATCCCTCCCAAGTAGATGCGTCATTACAACACAGAGGCAGTTTAGGGCCAACAGACAATGGATTAGTATACATGAGCAATGGGTTAAAAACTTCAAAATACACTGCAACAATAAAACTAAAAAAAGAAGACGTTGAACGTAGTGATTTAGTTAGAGACATAATACGTTTATTACATCCAGATGATTAATCGAAATATTTATATACTTCTCGTATACACATGATGTGTATACAAAATGAAAGACATATTTAGTGCTAATGTATTATGTGATAAATGTAATACAAAAACAGATAAAAAGATTGTAATAAAGAATGGATTCAGATTAAGATTTTTTGAATGTCCAAAATGCAATCAGAAATGGGAACACCCTACAGATTTCAAAGAATATGGGGAGTTTATGGCGTTAAGGAAAAGGCATTTCGATGTTAAATTAAGAATGTTACAGACATTCCAAAAATAGAAAAGCAAATGGGCACTTTGAAAAAAAAGATTTCTGGAACTTACGAACCAAAAAAAGTCATTAAAAAGAAAAAAGTAAAAATAATTAAAAAAGTAAAAAAAGTTAATTTAGATCAAGATGTTGCAGAATTAGTAAATGCCCAGATGAACATGGTTGCACTAGGCATAAAAAAATCATTATCCAACAGAGTAAAAGAAAAAGAAATAAGACTAAAAGAAAAGATAAAAGAAAAAGAAATAAAGATATTGGATGATTTAAAGAAAAAAGAAAATGAGTTAAAACAAAAATCCCTTGATCTAGATCAATCATATGGGCATCGGATCAAGCAACTTAATGAAATGCAAAGACAAAAAACAGATTCCCTATTGAAAAAAAATAATCAATTAGAAAACAAATTAAAAAAAGATCATGCAAAAAAATATGAGGCACGAGTCAACTCAGAATTACAAACTAGGGTAACACGAGAATTTAATGAAAAATTATCAAAAAAATATAATTCAAAAAAAGAAAAATTACTAAATCAATTAACCAATAAATTAGAAGACAAAAAAGAATTATTGAGAAAAAAAATCAATTCTGAATTAAGGACCTATAAATCGGAAGAAAAAGGAAAACTAGAATCAAATTTTAATTTTTTAGAGAATAATTTAAAATCAAAATATAAAAATGAATATGATCTGAGAAAAAATACACTACAAGAAAACTTTGATAAAAAACTAAAATTAAAAGAAAATATTATTGAATTAGAATCAATTAAAGAAAAAGAAGCCTTGAAAAAGTTAGAACTCGAATTAAAAAATAAAACAAAACAAAAAGAGAATGAAATTATTATAAGATTAGAAAATAAATCAAAAAAAGAATTGACATTCGAAAAGAAAAGAATAAATAAAAAATTAACCCAGAATTATGAATATAAAATAAAATCAAAAGAAAAAGAATTCAAGAGTAATCAAGAAAGGGAGTTGATTACAAAAAAACTAGAATTAGAGAAAAAAACCGAAACCTTCCTGGAAAATACTTTAAGGGCATTAGAAAATAAGCAAAATAAAATATTATCAGAAAAAGAAAAAATATTGGGCAAACAATTCAATGATTTGAGGGCAGAATTAGAATCCAATTATGTTCGTAAACAAAAACAATTAGAATCTCAATTAAAAAAACAAGAAGAATTAAACTTAAAAAATAAAAAGAAATTATTAAAAAAACAATTAGATGCGAGTTTGGCTAAATTGTTAAATTAATTTTTTCAATTCTTCTATACTTCGAATTTCACTTATATTTTTTCTGAGTTTGGCACTCCCTTCGACGCCCTTTGTCATATACATGACGTGCCCCCTTACATAATTAAAGTTGGTTTGATATTTTTCTGCCAGTTCCAAATAATCCCTAATCATTTCAAAATTAGTTAACTTTCCAAATTTTCCAGTTTTCAAATAATCATTATATTGTTTAAATATGTAAGGATTTTTTGTAGCTGCGCGCCCAATCATAACATAGTCGCAATTGGTTTCGGATAACATTTTTTCTATATCTTGAACATTCCAAACTTCCCCATTTCCAATAACCGGGATTGAAAGATTGTCTTTGACCTCCTTTATCAAATTCCAGTTAGCTTCACCGTCTCTTAATTGAGATTGGGTTTTCGGATGTACAGTAATCATTGAAGCTCCCTCTTTTTCTGCAATTTTTGCAATTTCTAGGACATTAATAGATTTAGAATCCCATCCGGATCTAATTTTTATAGAGATTGGCTTCTTAGTTGATTTTACTAAAGTATTGACAATTTTTTTAACAAAAATTGGATTTTTCATCAGGGCAGCACCACATCCTGCATTAACAATTTTTTTCATCGGGCAACCCATATTAAAATCAATCAAATCTATTTTATCATCTATTCGTTTAACCGCCTTAGAAATATGGTCTAGATTATTGCCCATCAATTGAACAGCAATAGGTTTTTCACATTCCTGAACATCAAATAATTTATTTTTTCCAGAATTAGCAAGTGCAGTAGAAGAAATCATCTCCGTATATGTTAGCCCCGCACCATAGTTGGAGCAAAGGATTCTAAATGCAGCATCAGTTACATCCGCCATTGGCGCCAAAAAAACTCGAGATTCAAATTTCATTTTGTAGTGACTTGCTCACCAACAATTAATGTGTGTTCATGTTGACTAACATATGAATTTTCTTTTTTCTCTGGAAGAACTCCAAATTCATGTAAAAAACCTTCTCTTTTCAGAGCATTCAGTCCAACAGCTAATTGCAGTTTATTAAATGGCAATTGCCTTTTGGCAAAAGGCAAAGACCTATATTTTTCAGAAACAAATTTTAATATTTTTCTAGCATTCATATCTCGAATATTTCCTCTTTTTTCTAATTGATATATCTCTGAGCCCTTCCCTTCAACAATTAATCCATCTCCCGTACTTGCGAAAGGTTCAATTGCAATAATTTGCCCTTTCTTAAGTTTAGTCTTATCACCATTGTCAAAATTAGGGATGCTAGGTGCAGTATGTATTTGCCATAGATCTAATCCATGCCCACCAAGATTCACAATCGGACTGAATCCCAGGGAGGTGATCTCATTATGAATGACCTTGCCAATTTCTCTAATTTCTAACCCATCTTTAACTATTTCAACAGCAGAATTTAATGCATTGAGGCTAGCCTTGACTAGTTTGGAATTATCTCCCAAATCAACCGTTACAGCAGTATCGCCTATCGCGCCATCAATATGCACTCCGATGTCTAATTTACAAACATCGCCCTCTTTAAATTTCAGATCTCCATTTGAGAGAGAGGTATAATGTGCCGCAATATTATTAATAGAGATTTGAGCAGGAAATGCCAATTCTCCCCCAAGGGAAATAATTTTCTCTTCAATAGAATTTGTAACTTCCAAATGAGACTTTCCAATTTTTATCAATCCTTTTCCAAAATCTCTTGCTTCAGATGCAATCTCCCCTGCCTTTATCCAATCTTTCATAAAATCAATAAATAATAAATCTTTAAAAACCTAACGCACATATAAAAAACATGAAGGGCTTCATAATTTACTCAACATACCGAATTTTAAATGATAAATCTTATGTGGTATTATATGGCCGATTAGAGAATAATGAATCATTCATAACAATAAATGAATTTCAACCCTATTTTTTTATTAAAACAAAAGATCAAAAAAAAGCAAAAAATTTCAAGACAAAAGAAACAAAATTAAAAAATTTTGATAATGAAAAGATGTCAAAAGTTTTAATTAATTTCCCAAAAGAGGTTTCAACAATAAAGTCAGATTTGGAGGCAGAAGGAGTAAAAACCTATGAATCCGATATAAATCTCCATACAAGATTTTTAATAGACAATAATTTACAGGGATCAGTAGAAATAGAAGGGGATTATGATCTAGATCATGAAACCATAGACAGAGTATATAAAAATCCAGATTTAAATCAAACAAATTATGTCCCAAAAAATTTGAAAGTATTTTCATTTGACATTGAAACGGATAGGAATGGAAAAAATATTTATTGTATTTCTGCATATTCTAAAAATTATAAACAATCATTCATTATAACAAATGAAAAAGTAAACAATGCGATTTCTTGCGAATCAGAAGAGGACCTATTGCAAGAATTTCAAGAAGAAATAATAAAATTTGATCCAGACATAATAACCGGATGGAACGTAATAGATTTTGATTTAAAACTTTTAAAAGAAAAGTTTGCAAAATACAATATCCCATTTATTTTGGGGAGGGATAATTCCCCTTCAAAATTACGGATCGAATCCAATTTTTTTAGAACAAGTAAGGCCGATATTTCGGGAAGGGTGGTTTTAGATGGATTGGATTTAACCAAATCTTCATTCATAAAGCTAGAAAATTATAAATTAGATACTGCAGCAAAACAACTTTTAGGTAAAGGAAAACTAATTGAAAAATTAGGGCAAGAGAAATCTCAAGAAATAGACCGATTATATAAAAACGACAAAGAATCGTTAATTGATTACAACCTTCTAGATGCGGAATTAGCCTATAAAATAATCTACGAAGCAGATCTATTGGATTTAACAATTCAACGTTCATTGCTTACTGGAATGCCTCTGAACAGAGTAAATTCTTCAATAGCTTCATTAGATTTCTTATATTTGCAAAGGGCAAGAAAAAATAAATTAGTTTGCCCTTCAAACATTTTAGGAGATCGAGAGTCAAGAATAAAAGGAGGATATGTAATGGAATCAAAACCAGGAATCTATGACAACATAATAGTTTTAGATTTCAAATCTCTATATCCTTCCATAATTAAAACATTTAATATAGATCCATCAAAATATCATGAAAAAAAACAAAAAGGAGATATAGAATCCCCAAATAAAGCATACTTCAGTAAAGAGGATGGAATTCTTCCCAACATAATTAAAGATTTATGGATTGCAAGAGAAAAATCAAGAAAAGAAAAGAAAGAATTGTCTAGGTATGCAATAAAAACGCTCATGAATTCATTTTTTGGTGTTTTGGCAAATCCCTCTTGTAGATTTTATAATATGAATATTGCAAATTCAATAACTCATTTTGGACAAAAATTAATAAAATTAACTGCAAAAAAAGCAGAAGAACAAGGATATGAAGTAATCTATTCAGACACAGATTCTATCTTCATAAATACAAAAACAGAGTCTAAAGAAAAATCAGATAAAATAGGAAACAAATTAGAAAAAGATATAAATAATTTTTATGAGAAATATATACAGGAAGAATATAAAAGAAAATCATTTTTAGAATTAGAGTATGAAAAGTGTTATTTGAGATTTTTAATGCCAAAATTAAGGGGGAGTTCTGCTGGAGCAAAAAAAAGATATGCGGGACTTTTAGAGAATGATAAAATTGAATTTGTGGGATTAGAAACCGTTCGTTCAGATTGGACAACTGTGGCAAAAGAATTTCAAAAAGAATTATTGGATAGAATTTTTCATAAAAAAGAAGTTACGAATTTCATTAAGAAATATGTTGAGGATATTCTTGCAGGAAAGAAAGATAAAGAGTTAATTTATAAAAAATCGTTAAGAAAAGAAGTAGAAAAATATACAAAAATTACGCCCCCCCACGTAAAAGCTGCTAAGAAATTAAAAAAAATAGAATCTTCAATAATAGAATATGTAATTACAACTGCCGGACCAGAACCAATCCAGAATAAAACACACCAAATAGATTATAATCATTACATAAAAAAACAAATAAAGCCAATAGCAAATACAATTTTATCTTTTTTCAATACAACGTTCGAAGAAGTTATAGACGGAACTAAACAAACATCTTTATTTAGTTTTAAGTAACTTTTAAATATAAATTAACTAAACAATAATTATGGGCGTAGCAATAACAAGTATTTTACCAAAGAAAGAAATAACTTTTCAAGAATTACAAGGAAAAAAATTAGCAATAGATTCTTCAAATATAATTTATCAATTCTTAGCATCAATTAGACAAATGGATGGCACTCCATTAAGGGATCAAAATGGAAATATAACTTCTCATTTAGTTGGATTGGCGGCAAGAGTTCCAAATTTAATGGAAAAAAATATAAAATTAGCATTTGTTTTTGATGGAAAACCTCCTGCACTAAAGGCAGAAGAATCAAAAAGAAGGAGAGATTTAAAAGAAAAAGCACAAGAAAAATATGACGAAGCAAAAGAAAAAAAAGATATTGCCTCTATGTCAAAATATTCAAGACAAACAATAAAATTAACACCAGAAATAAAAGAAGAATCAAAAGAATTTATTGAAGCACTAGGACTTCCAGTAATTCAAGCACCTTCCGAAGCAGAAGCACAAGCTTCTTACATGGCAGAGCAGGGAGATGTGTTTGCAGTAGTTTCTCAAGATATAGATTCATTAATTTATTCCACCCCAATTTTAATAAGAAATTTAACTGTAGCTTCAAAAAGAAGGGTACAAGGAAGTTATATTCGAATTAATCCAGAAATTTATAATTTAAAACATGTTTTGCAAACATTAGGAATAGATAAAGAACAATTATTAGCATTATCTATTTTGGTTGGAACTGATTTTAATCCAGGTGGAGTGTTTAGAGTTGGCCCTAAAACAGCTTTAAAATTAGTAAAAGAACATAAAAGTTTTGAAAAAATATTTACAAACGTAGATGCAGAATTTGATTGGAAAGCAGTCTATTCAACTTTCAGAGATATGCCTTTAATTAAAGACTATAAGTTAAATTGGCAAAAACCAAATTTGGACAAGGTAGAAGATATTTTGCAAAAACATGATTTCTCAGAAGAAAGAATCAATAGATTAAAAGAAAAATTAAAAGAAAAAAAACAAAAAAATTTGGATAATTGGTTTTAATTTTCGTGATCATCCAATATTGTAAATGCTTGATTTGCCATTTTTCGGGCAATGCTTATATTAGGATCTCGTTTATTAAGTTCATCCATGCATCTATCTAGCATAACTCTAGCCTCATCGCCATCTCCAGTAGGATCCTTTCCATGCTGCTTTCCAGCTTTTTCTACTAGTTTTTTTAAACCTTCCGCCATTCCGGCTTGATTATTACATTGCTCACGATAATCGGGTTTATCTTTAATCCTTGCGAGTGCAGCAATTGTATTAACAAGTTTTTTGACTCTGGATTTTACCTTTTTATATCTTCTTGTCTTGTACTCATCTTCGTGTTCATCCCTGGAGTCTCTATAATCTTTATCTATATCTCCACTTTCAATCTTTGCATCGACTCTAGTTTTTTTTGCAGTAACATACATAGCATAAAGTACTGAAAACACCAATAATACTGAAATAATTACTCCTCCCATTGAGCCCACTAACATTATCCATGCAACAACAGGAACTGTCATAATTGTAATCACCGTTAATAGACTTGCAAATATTCCTGCGTAAATTCTATTTTTATCAAAAACTGGCACCTTCATTGCTAAAATATACAGGATAAATCCAACCAACATTGTAGAAGCAATTAAAGCTATCACATTTGGTTCTTTAAGTGCACCAAAATCGATTGGTAACGTAATTTGTGGTATTTCCCACCCTCCAAGTTGTGTCCTTGCTGCACTAACTTTAAGACTTTCTAATAACATACTAAAAAATCCAAATAATAAAATTTTTCTTTTCATTTATATTTCCTCCTTATTTTTCAAAATAAATTTCATTGTCTAAATGCCCCTATAAATAAATAGGCGGCATAAATGATTAAGATTATTTGTAAAACCATATCGCCTGGATTTATGAAAAAAGGAATCCAAGTGGCATTTTGATAACTAAAGAAAAGATAAAGACCTACAACTGCAAAAATAAATCCTGATGCTATTTTCATTGCCTTATTTATTGGGTCCATCTTGAAAGATTCTATGAGGATAATTACTCCAACAATTGCAACCATAATTCTCAACAATGACTCCTCAATTGCAAAATTAAATGGAAAAATTTTGATGAATGGCATTAAAGAAACATATAAAAATATAAATCCAAGAATAAGATAAATCATACTACCATTGCTATTATCCCAATCACCTTTTTTATTCATATGATAAGATATTAAATCATCATATTTAAAGATATCGGAAGTTTTTAAAACAATATTAATAAAAAAAGAATAATTATGTTTTTTAAAAAGAAAAATTTTAGATAATTGATTTTAAAAATTTTTATGGTTATCTAAACTTTTTTCAGCCCCTTTAACATAATCATATGCTTTGTCTTTATCTGGATTGTCAGTATCAAGTTCCTGCTTAGCTTTTCTAAGCCAATCGTACGCTTCTTCTCCATCTGAAGTTGGATCTTTTTTTCTTTTTTTCCTTACTTTTTTTATCAATTTTTTTATTTCATTACTCTGACGTTTGCAGTTTTCAATATATGTGTGATAATCAAGTTTTTCAGAAGGTTTACTATTGCTATCGATCTCATTAACAATAGAAAGATCATTTAATTTTTTTGCTATACGGGCAGCTTTCAAATGCTCCACGTGATATCTCCTTCGTTCTTCTGCGTTTCGACTCTCCTTATCATGTTCCTCATCTGATCTCTTCTGAACTTCAGGGTCCTCTAATTTTTTTAGATCTGCTTTATATGCTCTATATTTTTTATACCATTTCCATGGTGAACTAACCATTTTTATATTCCCCCTTATTTTTTAAAATAAATTTCATTGTCTAAATGCTACCTGAGATAGATGGGCAGCTTTTTATTAATATCTCCTAGTATCAATTATTTACTATTTAAAGATATCGGAAGTTTTTAAAACAATATTAACAAAAGAATAATTATGTTATTCAAAAAGAAAAAATTAACGTCTGAGGATCTAAAAAAAATTCCAAAATCGTTTGATGTTATTGGGGGCATTTTGATATTTACTGATTTTCCAAAAGAATTGAAAAGTAAAGAAAAATTAGTTGGGAATTACTTATTAAACAAATTCAAAAATATTATCACAGTTACAAAAAAAACAAAAAAATATTCTGGAAAATTAAGAACTGCAAAATTAAAAATAATTGCCGGAGAAAAAAATAAAGAAACGATCCACGCAGAATCTGGAATAAAGTTGAAAGTGAATCCTGAAAAGGTATATTTTTCACCAAGATCAGGCACAGAGAGATTAAGAATAGCAAAATTAGTAAAAAAAGGAGAGGATATATTAGTAATGTTTTCGGGAATAGCGCCATTTCCACTAGTGATTTCAAAACATTCCAACGCAAACGAGATTTATGCTATAGAATTAAATAAACAAGGCCATAAATACGCAAAAGAGAATATAAAATTAAATAAGATAAAAAACATAGTTGCAATCCAGGGAGATGTAAGGAAAAAAATCCCAAATAAAAAATTCGATAGAATAATAATGCCCCTCCCAAAGGATGCAGAAAATTATCTAAGTCTTGCATTAAAAAATTTAAAGCCAACGGGGACAATCCACCTATACACTTTTGAAAAACAAGAAAATTTCAATAAATTAAAAGAAAAATACAAAAAATACAATATT
>Ga0209042_1002259_pt1 | contig 12934 bp, 7 predicted proteins | sample SaaInlV_200m_DNA_6_FD_184649 | JGI IMG/M metagenome (GOLD analysis project Ga0209042, IMG submission 184649) | Marine microbial communities from expanding oxygen minimum zones in the Saanich Inlet - SI037_S2LV_200m_DNA (SPAdes) (version 2) | ecosystem: Environmental > Aquatic > Marine >...
GAGGTGCAGGCCATCGACCGTGACCTCGGCGTGACTCCAGAGCCGGCACAGGTTCGTGTGGAAGTACACCATCCGTACGGACTGATCGTCCTGTGGTCGGCACTGGGACTGGCTCTTGGCGCGCTGGTATGGATGGGTGGCCAGGTCGTGCGGCGCAACGCGCGACTGCGTCGGCAAGAAGCTCGTTTCCGCGGGCTGCTGGAGTCGGCGCCGGACGGCATGGTGGTGGTCGATGCCGCCGGGGAGATCAGCCTGTTCAACACGCAGGCCGAGGCGATGTTCGGTCATCGCCAGGCGGAGGTGCTCGGGAAAGAGATCGAGATGCTGATCCCCGAGCGCTTCCGAGAGAAGCACCCTTCCCAGCGTGGTCGATTTGTCGCCGATCTCCAAACCCGGCCTATGGGCGCCGATGTGGAGCTGCTCGCACTGCGCCGGGACGGCAGTGAGTTCCCGGTGGAGATCAACCTCAGCCCCATCGACTCAGAGGAAGGAGCCTTCGTGGTCGCGGCCGTGCGAGATATCACGGCCCGTCGAGAAGCTGAAGCGGAGCTGAGAAAGCTCTCACGCGCCATCGAATACAGCCCGGCCTCCGTGGTCATCACCGATCCCCATGGCACCATCGAATACGTGAACCCCAGGTTCGTCGAGGTGACCGGATACAGCGCCGAGGAGGCCATTGGCCAGAATCCCCGGATGGTGTCGTCCGGCACGCAGTCCCCAGAACTCTACCGCCAGATGTGGGAGACGATCAGGTCCGGTCGCGAGTGGCGCGGCGAGTTCTGCAATCGGAAGAAGGGCGGCGAGCTCTACTGGGAATACGCCTCGATCTCCCCGATCCTGGATGCCAGCGGCGAGGCGACCCACTACGTCGCGGTGAAGGAGGACATCACCGAAAGGAAGCGGAACGAGGTCGAGCTCCAGGAGGCCCGGGCAAAAGCCGAGGATGCCAACCGGTCCAAGAGCGCCTTCCTGGCCAACATGTCGCACGAGATCCGCACGCCGATGAACGGCGTCGTCGGCATGGTCGACCTGCTCAAGCGCACCGAGTTGGATACCAACCAGCGCAACTATCTGGCGACGGTCGACAGTTCGGCCGACGCGCTGCTGGTGCTTCTCAACGACATCCTCGACCTGTCCAAGATCGAAGCCGGCAGCATGTCGCTGGAATCGATCGATTTCGAGTTGCGGGAAGTGACCGACGGCGTGATGAGGTTGATGGGGATGCGCGCCCATGAGAAGGGGCTGGAGCTGGCCTGTCACGTAAATGCCGATGTGCCGGATGGACTCAGAGGAGACCCAACGCGCCTGCGACAGATCATCATCAATCTGATCGGCAACGCCATCAAGTTTACCTCCGAAGGGGAGGTGGTCGTCGATGTGCAGTGCCGCGAAGAAACAGAGGAAGAAGTGGATCTACGCGTGGCCGTGCGCGATACGGGGATCGGCATTCCCGAGGAAAAGTGTGCGCTCATTTTCGAGGCGTTCTCCCAGGCGGATGCCTCGACGACACGCCATTTTGGAGGGACCGGTCTGGGGCTGAATATCTCCCAGCAGTTGGTAGAGCTGATGGGGGGACGGATCTGGGTAGAGAGCGAAGAAGGCGTGGGAAGCGTCTTCCAGTTCACCGCGCGCTTTGGACGTTCGGAGGTGGAGGCCAAATCCAGATCGAGTATGCTGAAACACCTGGGCGAGCTGCGGGTATTGGGGGTGGACGACAATGCTACCAATCGGATGATCCTGGAGGACATGCTGGGTAGCTGGGGGATATCGGTGATCGCAGTAGACAGCGGCCAGCAGGCGTTGGAGGTGCTGCGCCAGACCAGAGAGAGCGAAGAGCCGTTCGATCTGGTATTGCTGGACGCGATGATGCCGGAGATGGATGGACTGGAGCTGGCACGGCAGATCAGCCAGGATCCCGAGCTGGCAGACCAGCCGATGATGATGCTCACGTCGCTGGATGATCCCGACTATCTCAAGCAGGTGAGGGCACAGGGGGTGCGGCATATTCTGCGCAAACCGATCACCCAGTCCGATCTGCTGGACGGTATCGTAACGATGCTGAGTTCCGGGCAGGGGACCGAACCGCAGCAGATCGAAGAAACCGCTACCGCCGCGCACGCGCCGCTGCGCGTCTTGCTGGCCGACGACAACGAGACCAACCAGTACGTGGCCATCTCCATGCTCGAAGAAGCCGGCCATCAGGTCGTGGCCGTCGACAACGGCCGCGAAGCCTTCGAAAAGTGGGAGGAATCGTCGTTCGACCTGATCCTCATGGACGTGCAGATGCCCGAGATGGACGGGTACGAGGCGACCAGTGCCATCCGCCAGCGAGAAGCGCAGGGCGAGAGTCGCATTCCCATCATCGGCCTGACCGCCAACGCCATGAAGGGAGATCGCGAAGCCTGTCTCCAGGCCGGCATGGACGACCACGTGCCCAAACCGGTGCGCTGGGAAACCCTGCGCCAGGCGATCGATCGCCTGCAGATCCAATCGGCAGATACCGGTCTTGCCATGGTGGAGGCCGTTCCGCAGGAAACGCCCGGTGATGGAGTAGAGGACGAAGATGTGGATGCGGTGTTGGCGCGGCTGGGATTGGAGCAGTTGGACGACGATGAAGGACTCGACGACGACGAGATCGATTCGGCCGTGCTGGCGCGGTTGGACGAAGGATTCGACAGCAGCGACGACCTGCTGATCGACGAAGGCACGCTGATCGACCTACAGGAAATGGAGAGGCGCGGCGCCATTTCAGTGCACAAGATGTTTGACTTGTTCTGCCGTGGGGTCGAACGCATCCTGCCCACCCTTCATCGGGCGCTGCAAGAGCGCCGAAGCGAGGATCTGCGGAACGAAGCCCACGCCCTCAAGGGGAACGCTCGCGATCTGGGGGCCAGCAGAGTCGGAGCTCTATGCCAGCAATTGGAAGATATGGGGCGGGACGGGATCTTCGACGGCGCCGAGGAGTTGATCGCTCAGGTAGAAACGGCTTTTGAAGAAGCCAGGGAGGCGATAGCCGCCTTTTTGGGAGAAGAAGAATAGAACGCAGCCGGGAGATCGATCTACTCCCCCCTCTACTCCCCCCTCTGTTCCTCCAGAGGGGGGGTGGCCACTTTCACCAATTCGAGATTGAAAAACAGCGTGGCACCGGGCGGCACCAATTTACCGTCGCCCTCGCTTCCATAGCCCAGTTCGGGGGGGACGACCAGTAGCCCCCGGCTCCCCTCTTTCATCACTCTAATCCCTTCCTCCCAGCCGTCGATCACCTCTCCCTCTCCCAAGGTGAACTGGAACGGCTCTCCGGTTTCGCGGGAATCGCTGAAAATCGTACCGTCCTGCAGCCTTCCGGTGAAGTGAATAGTCACCAGCTGTCCAACCTCGGGCTGCTGCCCCGTTCCTTCGGTCAGCTCCAGATACTTCACCCCTCTTTCGCTCGTTTCCGTTCGGATGGGCAGACTTTTCTCAAACAGGGATTCCAGCAGTTCCACCGTCACCTCGTCCCGTTCCAGCAGTTCGGCACCCATGTTGAGTGCGCTGCCGTGCTGCTTCAGGCTCAAATCCCTCGAGTTGTAGGCCAGGAAAACCGGGAGGGAATCTTTCCCGACGAGAGTCATCATCCGCACCAGCGAGAAACCATCCTGCTGACGTCCTGAGACCACCACCATCCTGACCGCATCATCCCCCTTGACCAGGCGGACGACCTCCCCTGTCTCCGACTCGATGCTGTACCCCGCATTCAGCCCTGGGTAGGTCTGGTTGACTCTTCCTACCGCTTCCAGAACGCATCGATAAAACTCTACCAGTGCTCCGTCTCTGCCCTGCTCCAGGGCCTGACGGTCTATCGGGGTTTCGAAGCATAGGACATACGGTCCTTCGGCCCGGGGATCCCTTTTCCTGTACCCGAGGAGGATCCGGTGAGCCAGTTCCGCCTTCGGGTCCGTCTGCCGGGGTTTCTCCTCCATCTGTCGGGGCTTTTTCTCTGCCTGCGTGGTCAATCGCAGGGCAGCTTGCAGGCGCTCCATTATCTTGGGAAGCGTGGCATCTTTGCGGATAAAGTCATTCGCCTTGTACTTCAGAGCCGTGCGCACCGTCTCCGTGTCCACCTGCGTGGTCAGCATGACGATGGGGCGCCGGTCCAGCGGAGGTATTTTGCGCAGGTGGCGGAGTGCGGTGATCCCATCCATCCGCGGCATCCGGATATCCAGGATCGCCATGTCGATCTCGTCCCCCCTCAGTTTGGCCAGCGTCAGTCCCTCCACTCCGTCGGTGGCGGCGATGACTTCGCAGCCGAGTTCTTGCAACAGGCTGCTGATCTTTTCGCGAGTGACTTCCTGATCTTCGACCAGCAGAACGGTCTTCCCTGCTCCGGCAGCAGATGGAGATGCGGTTGTCATATTGCATTTTCCTTTGGAAGGTTACCAACCGCATTAATTATGTCCCAAAAAAGGGGCAACGTCAACATTGTCAGACAAAGGCTGCCAAGATATTAGAGGGTAAGCAACCAGAGATCTTCCTGTTGAAAAACGAGAAGCTTTCCTATAACAGCGTCGAACGGCTGATGCGGTATCGGCCTACTCGACGTCCGATACTTTGCTGCCGTTAGTTTGTAGTTTTTGCTGTAGGTAACAATCAGAAATTGGGATTAAAAAAACCATCCGGCAACGGGGAATTCCATCTAACAGACATCTAACAGAGGCGGCAGAAATACCCCGAAATAGGCCGAACTCATCAAAAAATGGATTTGGGCCTATTTCTATCCAAAACAAATTCTTACAGAAGAAACCGAAACAATCCGGAATCGTTTGGGCAACTTTGGGAGCAGGGGGTCGTCGGTTCGAATCCGACCACCTCGACCATTTTTAATAAAAACAACAGCTTTTAAATTCAAAGAGAAGCCCGAAAAGGCTTCTCTTTTCTTATATCCCCTGCTCCATTAGCAGGTGGCCTTTACTAAAGGACCAATGATTATGACAAATAAGATCAATAACTTATATATCAGCACCTGCCCCCCATTGCCATTTCTGTGACGTCACTGTGACGCGAAGAAGGCAATCAGTATCGCAACTGCACGATAGACAGCAACCGAACCACGGCGCCGAGTGCTTGTTCATTCCCATGGTTACTATTCCACCTTTTCTCTGAGCAAAAGCAGACAGAGCAGAGGCAGCACAAATAGCGTCAATAGTGTTGAGGTCAGCACTCCGCCCACGACCACTGTAGCAAGAGGTCTCTGCACTTCAGCCCCCACCCCTACGGATAGGGCCATAGGTATGAAACCAGCGGCATCCGTAATGGCTGTGGCCAAGACCGGCCGCAACCGCTGGTTGGCAGCATGGACAATGGCTTCTCTCAGCGGATTTCCCTGCTCTATGAAGCTGCGAATAGCCGATATCATGATCTGGCCGTTGAGCACGGCAATACCTGAAAGTGCGATAAATCCGACGGCCGCACTCACGCTGAAGGGCAGTCCGCGCACATAGAGCACAAACACGCCGCCGACGAGTGCGAAGGGGATGCCGGTATATATCAACAGAACGTCGCGCAGGTTTTTCAAGCTGAAAAATAGCAGCACAAAAATCAGCAACAACGTAGCTGGCACGACCAGTAGCAATCGTGTTTGCGCCCGTTGCAAATTTTCGAATTGCCCACCCCATTCGACGACGTACCCTTCGGGCAGATGTACCTCTTCTTCGATGCGCTCCCGCGCTTCGTCGATAAAAGACATGACGTCTCTTCCCACCACATTGCACTGCACGCGAATAACGCGCCGCCCCCATTCGCGGTTGATCGTCGCGGCTCCTTCTGCATATTGAATGGTAGTCAGCATGCGCAGGGGAATGCGCTGGCCGCGCTCTGTAGAAACGATCGTTTCTCCTAGCAGTTGCGCGTCGCGCCGATAGCCGTCTGGCAGGCGCACAACCAGATCAAAGCGGCGCTGGCCTTCGTATATTTCGCCGACGTGGTAGCCGCCAATTGCTTCTACTAACTCCAGTACGTGCTGTGCCGATACGCCGTAGCGAGCTAACGCTTGCTGATTGACCTCTACGCGCAACAGGGGCTGCCCCGTCAACTGATCGACCGCGATATCGGATTGTCCGGAAACCTGCAAGAGCACGCGCTGGATGTCGTCGCTGATGCGCACCAACTCATCGAAATCGTCGCCAAAGATTTTTATCCCCAGATCGGACCGAATGCCGGAGATCATCTCGTTGAGCCGCATTTCAATCGGTTGCGTGAAGACCATATTCAACCCGGGCAGGTCGGCGAGTTCGCCCTGCATAGCGGCGACCAATCCAGCCTGAGACCGGGCGCGCGTCCACTCGCTGCGCGGCTTCAGCGATACGAAAATATCCGTCAGCTCAGTGCCCATCGGATCGGTGGCCACTTCGGCCGTGCCGATTCGGCTCCACACGTGGCGCACCTCATCGGGGAATGCCTCTTGCAACAGGCGTTCAATGCGCGTGTTATAGGCTGCGGATTCATCAATCGAGATACCGGCCAGGCGAATCGTATTGATCGTAATGGCCCCCTCGCTCAGGCGCGGCAAAAACACGCCGCCCAAACGCGTGGCCTGCCAGCCCGTCATCGCCAGCAGCAGGACGACACCTGCCAGCACCCACCGCTTCCTTCTAATGGCCCAGTTGAGCGCCAGTCCGTATAGAGGCAAAAGCCACCGCTGCAGTAGATCTCTGCGCTCGGTCAATTTTCGCGGTAGAAAGTAGTAACTCAGCACCGGCGATAGCGTCAGAGCAATAACCAGCGCTCCTACGAGGGCAAAGATGAACGTCCAGGCCATTGGGCTAAACATCTTGCCCTCAATGCCCTGTAGCGTGAGAATGGGAAAGAAGACGAGTAGAATGATGCCGATGCCAAACGCGATGGGCCGGCTCATTTGGCCCCCCGATGCGACGATAGCTTCAACCCTTTCTCGCGCCGTCAACTCCCGTCCCAGCTGCCGAGTGCGCTCTGTCAGGTTGCGCATATTGGCCTCGGTCATGACTACGGATCCATCGATGATAATGCCGAAGTCGATGGCCCCGAGACTCAGCAGACTCGCGGCAATGGAAAACTCGTGCATACCCAGCGCGGCAAAGAGCATGGCCAGCGGAATGACCAGGGCCACGAGCAATCCGGCGCGCATATTTCCCAACAAGAGAAATAAAACCAGTACGACCAGCGCGGCGCCAGCCAGCAGATTGTGCTCAACCGTCTGTATGACGGCGCGGGTCAATTCGGTGCGGTCGTATACGACTTCAGCGATCACATCCTGCGGCAGCGATTTGCGAACGTGCTCCAATCGGGCTTTGAGCCGCTCGGTGACTTCTTTGCCGTTTTCCCCCATCAACATGAAGGCGAGCCCCAGCACCACTTCGCCGCGGCCATCAGCCGTCACCGCGCCACGGCGAATCTCGCGATCAATCTGCACGCTTTCGGCAACGTCGTGAATGTGGATGGGATTGCCGTCCAGAGAGGAGACCGCAATATTTTCTATTTCTTCGATCGTATCGACGCGGCCCATGCCGTGCACCATCTGTGCAAATCCCCCAGACGTGATCAGGCCGCCCCCAACGTTCTGATTATTCTTCTTTAGCGCCGAAAAGATATCGTCCAGTGTCAGATCGAATTTGACCAGCGCCTCTGGAGAAACCACGACATGGTACTGGCGCACATCGCCTCCCCAGGAATTTACTTCGGCCACTCCTGGCACTTTGCGCAATTCGGGTTTTATCACCCAGTCGTGTAGCGTACGCAACTCTTCCAGCGTGCGCCGGGGATCGTCGGAGCGCACAACATAGTGGAATATCTCTCCCAGGCCCGTGGAAATGGGACCTAACTGAGGCCGCTCTATGCCATCGGGCAGTTCGACGCCGCTCAGGCGCTCCGCAATATATTGCCGCGCCAGCGTAATCTCGGTGGCATCGTCAAAGGTCGCCACGACCTGCGAAAAACCGAATTTGGACACAGAGCGCACGTTGACCAGACCGGGTAGACCGCCTAGGGACAGTTCGACAGGCAGAGTGATTTGCTGCTCGATCTCTTCCGGGCTGAGTGCCGGTGCTACGGTGTTGATCTGCACCTGAATCGGCGTCGTGTCGGGAAACGCATCTACCGGCAGCCGGGTCAGCGCCCACGTGCCCAGCACTGCTAATCCTGCGAAGAGCAGCAGCACCAACAGCCGGTTTTCAACGGAGAAAGCGACAATTTTTGCAAGCATCTATGGCCTCGATAAACTAGTGATCGACGCAGCCGGCACCGAGTCGCGACTTGAGAAATTCCGACATTACCAGCGCCCCCGAAGCGACGACCGCATCCCCTGGTTGCAATCCCGAAAAGACCTCAATGCTGCGCTCTGAAACTACTCCTAACTGCACGCGCTGCAACGCATACAGATCCTCTTCTTCCTGGACGAAAACAAAGGTTTGCCCTTCGTGTCGTTGCACCGCGTCGCGAGGAACGAGCAGACCGAATCGCGCGACGTGAGTAAGGACTTTGGCTTGGCCAAATAGACCCGTCTTGATGCGCTCCGCCCCGTCGCCAACGACAGCTCTGGAACGCACCAGGTGCGTGCGCTTATCGACTTCTGCATCAATCCAGACAAGCGTTCCCTTAACAACCTCGTCGGGCAGTTCGTCGAAACGCGCCTCTATGGCCTGACCAACCTGTATATCGCTGAGGCGGTCGGCGGGAATGGACAGGACGAGCCAGCGCGTTTTCAAATCGGCCAGCGTAAACAAAGCCTCACCTGCAGTCACAGCCTGTCCGACAACGGCATTACGCGCTATAAGCGTAGCGTTGAAGGGAGCACGAATTTCGAGCAAAGCCGATGTATTTTCTGACCGTTCAATCTGCGCTACTGCCTCTGTCATTAGACCGAAATTCAGGAGCTTTTGCCGCGCGTTGTTGACGGCCAACCGCGCGAGGCGAAAATCCCCTTCGGCCACTATGTAGTCCTTTCTGGCATTGATGGTTTCTTCGGCTAGCTTCCGCTCCCTATCAAGGGTTTCCTTTTTTAAATCGCGCATTATCAGCGCGGACAGGTACGCACTCTTGGCCTGTGCCACTTCGGCCGAGTGCAATTCGACCAGCACCTCGCCGGCAGCGACATAATCGCCGACGTCCGCCGCGACGCGGTAGACAATGCCGTCGGCACGCGGCGTCACCCGCATAAGCGCATTGCCGTTGTAGTGCACTTCGCACAGGGCCGTCAATCCCGGGGCGCGTTCGCTCCGACGCGGCGAGTATACCTCGATGCCGGCCTTGCGCGCCGAATCCACCGAAGGCATGCGCACCAGCAGGCGCTGACCAGGCGTTAGCTCAGTTGCCCTTTGCGGCTGGCAAATGCCGCACTCCATCTCGAGCACATCGTGCTCGTTGCACCACAGCACTTTACTCTTTTCGACAGCGGCCTGATCCTGTACGGGTATACTCGTCGTCGCTTCATTTTTCAACTCTGGATGACAGAGAAAACATTCATCTTCGTAGAGAAAGTGTTCGTTACAGTACGGGCGCTCTTTGTCTTCCAGTTCCGGATGGCATATCCAGCAGCGGTCTTCGTAACTCCCGTGTTCCTTGCACCACAGGCGCCCCTTGTCGCGTTTGGCAGAATCGCAGATAAAGCAGGTCTCACCCTCCACCTCGTGTGCATGCACTACAACCGCCGCTGCATGGTCGGCATGCTTATCTACGTGCTCACTTTCCTGCGGAGCACAGGATGCAACGAGCATGGTCAGGGCAAGTGTAGCAGTGGTAGGTACCGTTCTCCGGCACAGCGCATTTACCAGCTTTGCGTAGCACATAATTCGCTTTCCACAATAGAGTTTATAGCGGTTAATTTTCTTGTTTTTTCATTTCTGATAAGGCGGGCTCTTCTCCGACGGCGTGCAGCAGCAGCAGTTGCGCCGCGCGATACTCAAACAGCGTCTCTACACGCTCTATACCGACTTCGATCAGATCCTGCTGTGCCTTTACATATCCAGATAGGTGGCTTCCTCTACGCTATAGCTGAGTCGCGCCATAGCGTAGATTGGACATCGTAATCCTCAACAAGTAGAAGGAATTTGCACTATCGGACACGGCGATGCCCACTCAAGGGCTACCATCCCGATAAAAGGCACTTTCTACTGTCGAGGATCAGATCAACAATACCGTCGTATGCACGGAGGGGTGAATGAGGGGAGCGTCGTAGTTTGGGACAAAAGCGGAGACTGCAACAGGTGCGAATAGCCTTTTCACTTGATCCAGAGGATGCACCGATTCAATGGACCCGTAGCGCAGAGACTGGTGACCTTGAGGAAAAAACAGCGAATCCGTATCGATGACAAGATCCCTGCAACTATCGGCAAGATGTGCTTCAGTTGCACCTAGTAAATTCGCCGCAGTCGTCTGATGGTCGCGACAGGGACATTCAACGGCTTCTACGGCGATATCCCCATTGGGATCAAAGCACAGCACCACATTGCCTATGGTGACCTGAGCAACGAACAAATAGGCCAATAACCAGAAAGAGCGGATGGCGTAGATGCGGAATAGCTGCATTTGTATACGAACTAACGTTATGGGAAGTTTGGTGGCCAATGGCCAAGTTAGACCGCACCGGAATGTATGTAACGGCACGCCTATGGGCAAGGTTGTCCACCATCGAGCAAAGCGCTGAATCGGCGTAAATATCGTCAAAGCCACTCTGGAAAAAATCTTCCCACACTCAACTCCAGATTCGGACGATCCTGCGCGATATAGGGAGAGGTTTCTTGAAGGCAGGCGCTCTATATGTTTTGTGACGTCACTGTGACGAAAAGGAACCGGGCAAACCCCTAACAGATCCCAACAGATCAGGACAGAATGGGTTGGGCAATCTGCCTTAAAATCATATACAATATGAATTTATCGCGTAAATTAATGTCGGTTCTTGACTTAGGAGTTTAGCCCTCAAAACTACATGGCTTTTTTTGGGAGCAGGGGGTCGTCGGTTCGAATCTGACCATTTAGACCAATAAAAACAAGGAGTTACGTCATTCGTGACGTAACCCTTTTTTCTTTGGTGCCCATGTGGTGCCCAAAATCATTTTTCCCTCGATCCACTCCTTGCTTCCCCAAGTTGTCTATGCGTATCCTGTCCTTTCTGCTGAAGCTCCTTGGCAAGGAACGTCGCAGCCGTAAGACCCGAGAGCGTCTGGAAAGGAAACCTGTGACGGCCTCCGAGTGATGAGGGGAGACATCTCCAGAGATAGCCCAAAAAAAGCCTCTGATAGATATCTATCAGAGGCTTTTAAAATGGTGGGCGATACTATACTCGAACTAGTGACCTCCTGCATGTCAAGCAGGCAACCAAAAGGCTCAAAAGCAATATACAACACGAAACAATTTACATACTCCAATTTAACGCATTGATATGCGTAGTTATCCAGTTCAATCGGTACCTTTGCGTCAGGTTTGTTAGGCCAGAGTCGCCTGAATTCTTGCTTGTCAGAAAAATTCTGCTTCCTCCAGCATTTATTCTGCCTGCTGCTTCCCGATCACGTTGCTATCATCCAGAAATTCGGCCGGCTCTGCATCTTTGCCGCCTTCCCACATGAGAGAAAAAAACCAGATCCGACTTTCACCAATGCAGAAATCCGCAGGCGTGAAGGTCATCTTGGAATCCAGCGGGGGCTCTGGTCGTTCCGGGTTGTACTCTGCAGGCCAGCCGAATGCTTCTCCTGCCCAGGCCACTCCCTCAGCATGCAGTCTGGCCGCAAATTCCCTGACTTCACTCAGATCCGGAACGATGACCGGAACTACAGGAGCATATTCATCGCCACGCGCCGCTACTTTGATCTTAACGGTCTCCATGCTTTTGCTGTTCCTTTCGCCATGCATCTAAAATATCGTTCTGGAATGCTACCAGAATTCGTTCGATCTCAGTGAGTTCATGCTCTCGAAATCGGCCCGTTCGCGCCAGAGATATTGGATCCACCCAGAATTTGGCTTCCCGGCCTTCTTTTCCCACATGAACATGGGGTGGTTCTTGAAGATCTGCTTCGTAGAACCAGAATCTATACCCTTTGACCCGCAGTATAACCGGCATTCCTCAACCTTGCCAGAAACTTCTCTACCATTATCAGAATGACCTCTGGCGCCCCTATTGACAGCAAGCACAGACCTGTTCCAAAAGATACCTTTGTGAGTCACATTAATCAATCTATTCTCTCGATCTAGCATTGTTGCTCCTGCGCGGAATTTTCCGTCTGGCCAGTTTGAGTTTTCCTGCGCCATTCTCGTAGCCCAGGAATATAGTTTCCTGATCGGGTTGGATGTCGATGGAGAAAAAGCGTCGGGCCCCTCGCCGATGGATGAATTCACCGAAGAAGGTCTGGAATATAGGCAGGCGCAGTCTATAACTCCGATATACGGATCGGTCGATACTCTCCAGGGACAGCAGCAACTCGCCCAGCGCGCCCTCTATCTGCAATCGGTTTTCGAACTGAGGGAACGCATAGCTCTGCCAGTGGGCGCGCGCCCAGCGAATCCGTCCGAATGCTTCCGCCAGGTCGGGCCACCGTTCTCCAATGGCGGTTTCGATCTCCCATCCTTCGACGAGATCGCCGCCGTGGGCGATCAGATGGGCGCGCAGCAGGTCGCGTCCGGCGTGATAGAGCGCGCCGAAGAAGCAGTGCGGACAGTCAGGATGGAAATACTGGTAGATGGCCGTCGATAGCCAGCGCGCAGAGGACTTCATCCACATTTCCCGGGTGAGCGATGTGACGCTGTATCGGTGGGCTTTCCGCCGCAAGGTGCGGAAGAAACCGTCATCATACGAAGGCCTTCCATCTACGCATCGAGCGCGACGCTGCTCGATGTTTCGGAGGGCGTTTTGGATGGCAGCATGTTCGGTTCGGCACCGAGTGTCGCCTTACGTAGTGAAGTAATAATGTCCTCCGTTTTTTGTTCGGTACTCGGC
>Ga0209042_1002264_pt1 | contig 12918 bp, 8 predicted proteins | sample SaaInlV_200m_DNA_6_FD_184649 | JGI IMG/M metagenome (GOLD analysis project Ga0209042, IMG submission 184649) | Marine microbial communities from expanding oxygen minimum zones in the Saanich Inlet - SI037_S2LV_200m_DNA (SPAdes) (version 2) | ecosystem: Environmental > Aquatic > Marine >...
TGATGTTCGCCAGGATTGACAGCGTTCTTCTGATAGTTGCCGCAACGATTCTATCGGGTTTGGCAGGCGCCCTGGTGACCTCATCAACCACGGCTATGGCTATCATTCAGGGACGTCACTTTCATTCTATGGGATCAGTGATGTCACTTCAGATGCAGGGCCACAGTCTGGGAATGTTTATTGGCCCGCTGCTGGCAGGGATAACCATGGATTTTTTCGATATCAGGGTCGCTTTTGTGGGGGCGGGTCTGGTCATGCTGGCTTTCTCCTTCATCTCTTTACTGTTAACAAAGGACTTTGAAGGAAATTAAGCCGGGAACTGGACCAATTAATGTGCCATCTGCCACGCGGTTTTTAGCTGCAAAAGATAAAAATGATGAGGAGCTGCAGCCCAACAATAAAAACTGCGTTTAAGATGGCAAATGGTAAGCTTTGTTTACTGCGAGCGCTTGAAAGGGGGCGCTGCTCCGTCTGCCTTCTGTCGCCGACTCTTCTTTCTTGCAATGCTTGAGTCTGAGGTGAGGTTGCTTCCATAGATGCTCAATCGTTTTGAGTGCAACTTTTTTCTGTCTACTGAGTCAGACAAGGGTTAAAACGGTCATCCTTTTCCGCAGCTTCTTAACTATAAACAAGCCTTTGAATCGCTGTAAAGGAAAAACTTTTGCAGCGAGATATCATATCAGACCACCCACTCCCACCGCTCAATAATTAAAATAGCCAACCTGCCTGGTGATTTTAGCGGTTAACGCCATAGCTTGGAAAATGAATGTCCGATTGGTTTGAAAACGCTTTGATTAAGGGCACAGAGCTGAATTATGAGGTCCTCTTCCAGGAAAGCTTTTTATTGACAGATGCTCTTTTGTTTATTAACGTTGTACACGTTTAAAAAAGACCACTTCCTGATGCCATACGAGTGAATCGGAACCGTACAAATTCCCTTTCGTTAAACATAAATATCAAGAGAATATCTTTATTAGAGGGTTGGTAGCCACCCCATTAATATATCAGGTGGACAACGCTTTGGCAGAGAGCGGGAGTGAATTTGTGAGTGATTTAAATCAAGCATAAACGAGAATTTTTTTGATCAAGGAGGAGAGAAAAACATGTCACCTGTATTGATACCACCGGCGGACTATTCGTTTTTAGGCATACCAATAGTTGCGCTGACCGCTGTTATCACATTGGCGGGATTAGGTTTTTTGACGTTTGTTCTTTTTAAAAGGATGCAGCCTCTGCTGGCCGCTGCGCCGGATGAGCGCTTCGATCGCATTCCAGAGAGAATATTCCAGTTTCTCAAGATATTTCTGGTGCAATATCGTCACCCGCGCTATATGTTCGCGGGCATTTTGCATATTGCTATCTTTTTTGGTTTCCTGTCACTGTTGTTTCGAACCGGGTCACTGGCGATCATCGGTTTCAAAGCCGATTTTGGGATTCCGGGATTGGACGGCGGAGCCTATTTTGTGATCAAGGACTATGCTGCGACAATTGTTGTGATTGCCTGTGTCATTGCTGCCATTCGCAGGGGTCTGTTCGAGTCTGAACGGTACAAGGTTCCGGAGAAATATGGCCATGGGCATGCCGGTGAAGCCGTTTTTGTACTGGCTGTGATCTCAACGATGATGATTACTGAGAGTCTGTTTGAAGCCGCTCTGGTTGCAGCGGAGACGGTCAAAGGGGCCCATGTCGCCTATCTGCCGCCAGCTTCCATGTCCTGGTTGTTTAAAAATATGCTGGGTGGTCTGTCCATTCCTGCGTTGCAGGCAATACATATCGTAGCTTACCTGCTTCACTCGCTGACATTTTTCTTCTTCATGGCCTTCCTGCCCTTTGGTAAGCATTTTCATGTTTATACTTCAGCCTTCAATATTTTGTTTATGCGGGTTGAACGGGGTAATATCAAGCCGGTGAAGTATGGTATCACTGAAGACAAACTGGATGAGCTGGAGTCTTTCGGTGTCAAGAAACTTGAAGATTTCACCTGGAAACATCTACTGGATTTTTACACCTGTGCTGATTGCGGTCGCTGTTCCGATCACTGCCCGGCCAATGCAGTTGGACGACCATTGTCTCCTCGGTTTATCTCGATTAAGGGACGGGATTTGATGTTTAAGAATTATCCCATCTTCGGTGAGAAACCCGAGAGCCAGATGCTGATTGGTGATATTTACGAAGAGGACGAAATCTGGTCATGCACTACTTGCGGGGCCTGTGAACAGGAATGTCCGCTGGGAATCGAATACATCGATAAAATCGTTGATTTGCGACGGGGGATGGTCGACGAAGGGATGGTACCTCAATCCTTGCAGAAACCGCTCAAGGCACTGGAAAAACGTGGTAACCCCTGGGGCAAGATGGAAAAGAAGCGCATGGATTGGGCCAAGGATAAAGAGTTTGCCGCCGATTGTGAGGTGAAGTCGCTTGAAAAGGGCGACACGGCTGAAACCCTCTATTTTGTTGACAGTATTTCATCGTTTGATGACCGGATGCAAGACATTGCCAAGGCAACAGCCAGGGTTCTGGACGCGGCCGGAGTTGATTTTGGGGTTCTGGGAAAACTGGAAAAAGACTCCGGGAACGAAGTCAAGCGCTTTGGTGAGGAAATGCTTTTTCAAGATCTGAAAGAGCAGAATACCGAGGCTATTTTGGAATCTGGGGTTAAGAATATTGTGACTGCCGATCCTCATGCCTTAAATGTTCTTAAGAATGACTATACAGATCTGCCCCCTGTAGAGCATATCAGCCAGGTGATCGCCAGGAAAGTAAAATCAGGTGATTTGAAGCTTGAGAAAGCAGACGATGATCAGAAAGTGTACACATATCATGATCCTTGTTATCTGGGTCGTCATAATGAACTCTACGAAGACCCCCGTAATGCTATTGATGGTATTCCAGGTATCAAACGGGTGGATATGGAGAAAAACCGGGATCGGTCATTCTGCTGCGGTGGCGGTGGTTTGATGCTTTTTTACGAACCGGAAGAGGAAACCCGCATGGGTGTTTTAAGGGCCGAAATGGCTAAAGCGGCCGGCGCGAATGTCATTGTGACAGCCTGTCCGTTCTGCCTGGTAAATATGGAAGATGCCATCAAGGTCGCTGGATTGGAAGGAGAAATGGAAGCCATTGACCTTTCAGAACTGATTGATCGTCATATAAAAAAGTAGAAAAGATTGATCAATGTCCTTATCTTAATTGGTGATTTATGGAAAAAAACTGATTAAGAGCTTTATACAGTAAGAACTTATTTGGGATAGCGGTTTGTGCAAACAATCGTTATCCCCGCAATCGGGTTTTGTATCAATAACATTGGAGGATAAACATGGAGATTTTGGTTTGTGTCAAAAGAGTCCCCGATAATGAAGAAAACGAGATTGAACTGAACAGTGCCGGAAACGACATTGAAAAAGACGATCTTGTATATTCTGTTAACGAATGGGATAACTACGCAGTTGAAGAGGCCATTCAGATGGTGGATAACCATGGCGGTTCTGTGACCGTGGTTTCGATTGGTGACGAGGAGTCAGAAGAGGTCTTGAGAAGAGAGATGGCCATGGGTGCTGAAAAAGGTATTCTGGTTTCTGATGACGCGTTTGAAGGATCTGATGGTAAAGGTGTGGCTACCATTTTGAAGTCTGTGGTTGAGAAAGGCAATTATGATTTGATCATGACCGGTGCCCAGGCGGATGCTGGTGCGGCTCAGGTTGGTGGTATGCTGGCAGCCCTGATGGATATGCCTTATGCGTCACTAGTCAACAAAATTGAAGTTCAGGATAAAAAGTTGAAAGTAGGTCGGGAAATTGAAGGTGGTGATCAGGAAATGAATGAAATTGATCTTCCCTGTGTCTTGTCCATACAGACCGGTATTAACGAACCTCGCTATGTTGGTATTCGTGGTATCAGAAAAGTGGCCTCTGTTGAAATCCCAACGATGACTGCTGCTGACCTGGGTCTGGGAGCGGATGCGGTTGGTGCAGGCGCAGCCAAAGTCCAACGGAAAGATTACTTCCTGCCTGAACTGGGTGAAGGCGCTGAAATGCTGGAAGGAAGCACAGATGAGATCGTTGATAAACTGATTGAACTACTTAAGGCAAAAGGAGGGCTACAATAATGGCACAAATCTTCGCATATATCGTACATAAAGACGGCGTAGCCGATGATACCGCATTGGAGCTGGTAGTGGCTGCCAAGAAACTGGATGCCAGCGTTGATGCCATTGCTGTGGTAACCGGTTCAGGCGCTGAGCTGGACACGGTTTGTAATGACGTGGCTGCTTCATACAAAGAAGTTTATAAGATTGATAACGAAGCGTTGGCGTATCCAAACGCTGAGGTTGTCAGAAAGGCGCTGGTTAATGTTTTGCCAGCAGATGGCATTGTCCTGGTACCCCATACCACTTTTGGTATGGATCTCGGACCCGGCCTCTCCATCAAGATGGACTCTGCTTTTGTAGCAGATGCTGTTGACTTCGAAGGTGTTGATGGCTCAACACTCAAAGTGGTTCGCCAGGAGTTCGGTGGTCAGGTCAGTGCCCATATGGAATGTGATATTTCAGGTGGTGCAGTGATCAATGTTCGCCCTGGGCCCTTCCTGCCGGACGAAAGCAAGAGTGCAGGTGGACAGGTCGTGGATAAATCAGGTGATGCTGGTGACCTGGCAGTTGGTCGCAAATACCTGGAAATCATCGTTCCGGAAGCTGGTGATGTAGATATCACCAAATCAGATGTTCTTGTGTCTGTAGGTCGAGGGATCGAGGATGAAGAGAATATTGAAGTTGCCAACGAACTGGCTGAAGCCATGGGTGCTGTTGTGTCCTGTTCAAGGCCGATCGTTGATGCGAAATGGCTGGATAAATCACGGCAGGTCGGAACTTCCGGACAGACTGTTAAGCCGAAAGTTTACATGGCTATGGGTATCAGCGGTTCTTTTCAGCATCTGGGTGGCATCAAGGGCTCACCTTTCATCGTGGCAGTTAATAAAAACCCGAAAGCGCCCATCTTCCAGGTGGCCGATGTTGGGATTGTCGCAGATATTCTTGAGTTCATGCCTGAACTGACAGAGAAGATCAACGAAGGCTAAACACTAATTCGTTTTGGTCTTAATTGAAAGCCGCTTGCCAGGCCGACCCTGGCAAGCGGCTTTTTTTGTTTAAATTCCAGAGGCAACATCTATTCACAAAAACCAAATAAAGTTATAGTGTGTTCAAAACAGCGTTTATTATAGACGGCGGACCCAAGGACGAATTGTCGCAGCGAGTAGGAAAATTAAGAATTGCATCAGTGAGGATAACAGGAGAGTGATATGACGCATCAGCCCAATGACACCATTGTTTCCATTGCCCGGCAGAGAGCCGCAAAACACCCGGACAGAAAATATATCATATTTCTGACTGACGGAGAAGAGCAGGAGGAGATCCTGACGTATGGAGAACTGGACCGCACAGCCAAACAGGTGGCTTGCTGGCTGTCGGAAAACGGTGTCAACAAGGGTGACCGGGCGCTGACTATTCTGCCCAACAGTCTGGCATTTAACCAGGTATTTTTCGGTTGTCTTTATGGTGGTGTACTGGCTGTGCCTCTCTCAGAGCCTGCAGGCCCGAAACAGATGCGTTCTTATTTGGAAACCTTTGTTCCCACAGTCAAAACCGCAAAGCCGAAAATCCTGATTACAACCCCGATTCTGGTCGAGTTTTTGAAAAATGGTCTGCCAGATGAGCTGGTGGATCTGTTTGCAGGGATAAAGATCGTGACAGCGGAGGCTGTACTGAATGAAGAAGTGACATCCAAAGATCTACCTTTGCTGCAACCTGCAGACCTGGCCTATCTTCAGTTTACTTCCGGCAGTACAGGCACCCCTAAAGGCATCATGATTGCTCACTGTAATGTGATGGCCAACATGGCACAGGCCCAGGTCTCCTGCCAATGGGAAGAAGAAAAAGGAACCGGACTCTGGTTACCGTTGTTTCATGACTTTGGTCTGGCTGCAGGTATGATCGGCGCTCTTTATTCTGGGGGTTTCGTGGTGTTGATGACACCAGTCCATTTTATTGTCAAACCTGTCCGCTGGCTCAACGCCATTTCAAAATACCGCTGTGCGTACAGCTATGCCCCACCGTTTGCCTTCGATATCTGCTATCAAAAGGTGACGGCAGAAGAGAAAGAGAAGCTGGATCTCTCCTGTCTTATTTCCGTAACTTATGGTGCAGAGCCGGTCCACTACAAAGGTGTCAAGGCGTTCAACGAAACCTTTGCCGAATGCGGCTTAAGCAAAACAGCAATTCAACCGGGTTTCGGAATGGCAGAAACCGTGATCATGTTTTCCAAGTCCAGCGGTCTCAAAACCCTCTGTGCGGATCGGAAGCTGCTTGAGACCGAGGGTAAACTGCGGCTGATTGATGATGCCTCACCTGATGAGGAGAAAAAATATCTGGTCAGCCTCGGACCGTCCATGATCGATCACGAAATTCTAGTCAGGGATGACAAATATAAGGTGTTGCCCGAAGGTGAAGTCGGGAAAATCATGATCAGCGGGCCCAGCATCTGTGAAGGATATTTTGAAAATCCAGACGCCACCAAAGAGGTGTTTCAGCAGCAAATTGTGGGCAGAGAACAACCATTCCTCTATACTGGTGATCTGGGACTGATGTGGGAGAAAGATCTCTATTTCACCGGGCGCATCAAAGATTTGATTATCATCCGGGGTCGTAATTACTATCCTCAGGATATCGAATACGCTCTGCCCCAGGTGGAGGAGATCCGGCCGGGATGTGTCATCGCTTTCTCCTCTGACAAACTCGCATCAGGTGAATCACTGGTGTTAGCCATGGAGATCAAAGGGAATCTCCTCAAGGATATGGAGATGTTCACAAACTATATTTTACCGGCGGTGGACAAAAAGGTGGTGGAATTGGTCGGACAGCAGTTCCAGATTTACCCTGCCGAACGGATCTATCTGCAGCCTGGCACCATCGCCAAAACCTCCAGCGGTAAAATCAAACACAACGCCAATCGCCTGAAGTTTCAGGACGAATCTTTTGAGGGACTGCTGGTTAGACTGCCCGAAACGCCTGAACCGGAAGAAGCCGCTGCGGCAAACGGAATTCAGGCGATAGTGATGAGGCTCTTCAAAGAGATTGTTGAACAGGAATCCATCTTGGATGAACCATTTTTGGACCTGGGCGGGGATTCTATTAAAATCCTGGAGTTTTTGGAAACGCTGCAGGAAAAATACCCACGACCGGGCCGGGATATTCTTGACATGGTAGATGAAACAACGACATTGCTGAATATCGTCACCTGGCTGGAAGATAAAGAGTGATTGTTTTTTTTTGATCTGCCTGAAAGGGCATGACGCTTTTAGATGAATTTGGAGGGTGCCGATGGGTGCGAACAATTCGTCAAACGGATATCAAGCTAAATTGCGCACGGCGGAAGAGGCCATTGGCCAGATTCGCTCTGGAAAACGCATTTTTATCGGGTCAGCCTGCGGTGAACCCATCCACCTGGTTAACACCCTGGTAGACCAGGCCAAGCGGTTTTCCGATCTTGAAATCGTCAGACTCATGAGCTCAGACCGCTCACCGTTGAGCCTGATTGCCACCGAGTCCCAGGAAAATAATCTGAATGTGCGGTTTATTTACCAAGGGTCTGCAACCAGCAGTCGCCTGGCAGCCAATAAGCGCTATATAGCGCCCATGAACCTTTTCTCAGTTCCCCGCTTGTTCAAGGAGAGGCACCTGCCCCTGCATGCAGCCCTGATCCAGGTTTCTCCACCAGATTCTTTTGGCTGGATGAGCCTTGGCGTTTCAGTTGATGTCACGATGGCGGCAGCCCTGTCAGCAGACCTGGTAATTGCCCAGGTCAATCCTCGCATGCCCCGAATTCTGGGCCACAGTTTCATCCACACAGATGATGTCGATGTCTTTGTAGAACACGAAGAGGACGTTCTTGCTATTGAAAATATCCCGGAATTTGAATCAGCACTAACCATCGGTCAATTGGTGGGGAACCTTGTGGATGACGGGTCGACCATTCAGATGGGGCTGGGTAATACACCCCAGGGGATCATGCAGGCATTGTCGGAAAAAAATGATCTGGGAATTCATAGTCAGTTCATGGTCAACTGTATGATGGATCTGGTTGAAAAGGGGGTGATCACCAACCGTAAAAAGGGACTCAATCAAGGAAAACTGGTAGCCAGCAGCGCTATCGGGACCAAAGAGCTGTATCAATTTTTGCATGATAACCCGGCCATTGAATTCTATCCTTCCGATTATACCAATGACCCGAGCATCATCTCGCAGCACAACAAAATGCTTGCGGTCAATGTGGCCAAGGCCATCGATTTGACCGGTCATGTGGCGGCAGAGGTCATGCCGCAAAACCACTACTCCGGGGTCACCGGTCTGCTGGATTTCGTGAGGGGAGCGTCAAGTTCGCCTGGCGGAAAATCTATCATCATCATTCCAGCCACTCGTCATCAAGGGCAAACCAGCCGCATTTTGGCAGAGTTAGAAAGCGGATCCGTGGTCGTCCCCAGAAGTGATGTCTCTTATGTGGTGAGCGAATTCGGTGCGGTTAATCTTTTCGGGAAAAACCTGCAGGAAAGAGCAATGGCTATGATCAGCCTGGCCCATCCGGATTTCCGGGACGAACTGCTACAGCAAGCAAAAGAACAAGGCCTGATGGGGAAAAAGAGAACCCTCACCGAATTTGTCAACGGCATTTATCCGGCGAAAATGGAAGAGAGGCGAACGTACGGTGAGGAATCGGTGACCTTCAGGGCCGCCAAGCCGGTTGACGACCGTCGCATTCAGGAACACTTCTACAATATGGCCCCAGAGGACATTCAATCCCGCTTTTTCCACGAAAAAACCTGCTTTCTACGTAATGATATGGAAGGCATGTTCCAGATCGACTATGTCAAAGACATGACAGTGGTGGCGGTGACAGGTGAGTTCGGTTTTGGTAAGGTGATTGCGATGGGGGTCTACCTGCTCGAACCTTCCAGAAATATGGCGGAAATCGCCTTTTCGGTCTCAAAAGAGTGGCAGAACAAAGGGATCGCCAATGTTATCATCAAGAAATTGATCCATGCCGCTCGGGAAAACGGGATTGCGGGTTTCGTGGCGTATACCTCAATGACCAATAAGGGGATGATCAAGCTCTTCAATAAAATCCCCTACAAAATCCACACCTCTGTGGAAGAGGATATGCTGGTACTGATGACGCGCTTCGATGAGCCGCGTTCGTAAATTGACAAGATTAAATTCTCAGGCTTACGTAGAGACAACGGACCTATTCTCCCACGATCTCTGAGACGGTTTTTCCGAATCATGACTGACTCAAAACAGGTTTCTGGGCATCAAGCATAAGAAAGAGGAAAATGAAGAGAACTCCCGGTCAGGTCACGCTGCAACCCGCCAAAACTGGTATTTTCGATCATCTCATCGCCGATCTGGTTTTTGATACCGATCCCAGCGTTTTTGGGTGTCTTGTCAGAAATGACCGAGAGCTCTTCAGTCGCTGGATCACACCGCTCTGGCAATCGGCTGAGTGTTCCTATTCCCATGATTGTGCCACTATAGCTCTGGAAGACGGAGAGTTACTCGGCTTTGAACAGGGGTATTCCGGAGGGCTGCGCCCTTTTCTGGAAAACCAGTCCGGAAAAGGTGCTGCAGGCCTTTTCAGTGGTGATCTGTTGGCCCACGTCATGACCTGCTCCCAACATTTGAACTATGTCGTCCCTTTTGTGCCCAAAAGCGCCTATTATGTTCACCTGCTTTCTATTCGTGAGGAAAACCGAGGGCAGGGTCTTGGGAGGAAACTCCTCGAAAATGCCTTTAAGCAGGCTGCTGAATCCGGGTTTAAATCAGTGCATCTGGATGTTTATGAGGGGAACCCGGCGATTGGGTTCTATGAAAACATGGGGATGGAAAAGTGGCTGGAAACTCGGTTTCCAGCCATGCAAGCGCTGTGGGAGATTCCGCCGCATTTCAGGATGGTGAAGACCTTATAACACCTTCTTCTTCATCTAGCGGCGGCTAAACGCGGTGGATTAATCCTTCACACACCGGACGAGTTTCTTTTTGTTCTTATCCTCAGACTTTACGGTTCCGTCTTTGAAAGAGACGGTGAACCTTTTGTTTTTGTGGACCGGATCCTCGTCTGCGGTCCAGTATTTCTCGGGATAGAAATTGCTGAAATCGCCTTTTCTGGCATACATATTAACCAGCTCGTTTTTTGTTGGCAGTCGCCAGACAAGATAGTTAACCAGGTTCAGGCTCTGGCAGTACGTATTCGCATCTGCCCATTTTCTACTGATTTTGTTTGTATTATCCTGCCACAGCAATTGTGTCGTATCATCAAAGATGTAAATCCCCGGCATATCCAGGATATACTCGTTTACCGTATAGGGGTAGTCTCCGGCAAGGATAGTCCGGGTCATAAATGCCGTCAAATTATTTTCATCCGTCACTGTAACACGGATCTCGCCGGTTTGTGCATCATTGAAATCCGTAATGAATATGGGATTTCCGGAAGTGTTAAGGCTGGCAAAGTCGCCAGTTCCCTGCCAATCATAGACCAACCCGCTTTCAGGATTAGTGCTGAGCGTTAACTTCAGGGCGGTGGCACTACGGCTGAAAGCCAAATCTGTAATGGCGGGACCGAAAATAACAATCACACCGGAATCGGTCCAGGTATCAGGATCGAAGCTGACCACGTCTAAAAAATAGCTGGCGCCAACGGTATCAGAGGAGATCAGGTCCTTGATGGTGATGGTCAATTCAACGGCGCCTGGTGAGGATGGCGCTGTGAAAAACAGGTCAAGATTGCTGGCCGGGTTGTGAACACCTGACAATGAACTGACAGGTACATCGTCAAAGGCGGCTGCAATCTTACCACTAGTGACATTGATCGTATATGAGACGTCTGCGGTATAATTGATATTAAATGAAATCAATTGCGGATCTGAGTCGATCAATACCTTCTGAGGTATACTTACTGAAACGATGACCGGGTTATCAGGCTGCACGCCATCATCAATAGAAGATAAAGCAATTGACACATCGTTGTCAGCCCCCTCAACGAGCGTTTGTGTGAGAGTGCCTGAGTATATGACCTCATCATCCGCATTTAGACCCTTGGCATTGAAATTCAGGCTGAGATCATAAGGTAATTGGCCTAGTGTACCAGTCCAGATTCCGTCAATGTTGTCGAGTGTTGTGGAACTGATCGCCGTATCATCTGATGCATCCCAAGCGTCGACAGTAATTGTTGCAATCTCATCAACTGTGCCCAATGCATTGAAATTTGCCTGGTTCGATTGGGCATTCATATTAATACTGACATTGATGCTGGCTAAATTCGATTCGGCCGCTGTTTCTTCAGTCGTCTCTTCAGTCGCTTCAGTAACTATTTCCTCTTTCAATGTCTCTTCACATCCATAGCCGATGATCATGGTTAAAAAGATCAGAATTATTGCGGCTTTGTTTTTCATTTATTACTCTTTGTTAATGACTTGTGTGTTGTTTGTTTTGTGAGAGAGTTATCTGTTCTTGTTATTTATGATGCAGGGGGTGTGCCATGCTCTAGGTGTATATTAATACATAAATATATCAATAAAATAGAACTTAAATCCAATTCCGGGGATGCCTCTGAGACAGGCGCATTGTCTCACAACTGTCTCATCCGAGACAGTTGTGAGACAGTTTGCGTCAGAAAAAACCGCAATGGGTGTCTTTAGAGGCCAGGGCTGGAATGGAGGACGTCAACTTTAGAGCTTTAATCAGGGAAAACAGGTGCTTTTTTTTCGAGAAAAGCGGCAACACCGTGAATGCATTCGCCGGAGGCGATCAGTGAGACAGCTCTGTCTATCTCGAGTGTCAAGGCATCTTTTAGTGGCAGGTCTGGACTGCGGCGGATCACTTCCAGTGCAGCGCCAATAGCTTTTGGTCCGTTGGCAGCGATTGCTTCTCCCAGCGCAATGGCATCGTTCAGTGATTTGCCCGGGGCACTGAGACGGTTGACCAGTTTCAGTGACAGCGCCTCATCAGCCAGAATCTTTCTGGCTGTCAGGATCAGATCGGCAGCGACAGAAGGACCGACTAGGCGGACAAGGCTTGGGGTCCCTCCAAAGTCAGGCATGAGCCCCAGACGGGTTTCTGAAAAACAGACGACGGCGTTGGAATCCATGACTTTCAAATCGCAACGCATGGCAATTTCGGCCCCGCCACCGTAAGCTTGTCCGTTGATAGCGGCAATGATCGGCACTGGCAGCTCTATTAAACCGTCCACCACCGCCCTCACTCGTCCGATTGATCGCCGTGCAGGGACCTCATCATTGTTTTCAGCGGACGCCAGCAAAGATTCGAACATGGGGTTGTCCGGGTGGACATCAAATCCGGCACAAAAAGCCGTATTGCCTTCTCCCACTAGAATCACAACCCGTGGCAAGTGCTCCTGCAGTTGTTTGATGACCGTTTCCAGGTGGGAAAACATTGCGGCATTGAGTGCATTTCTTTTCAGGGGCCTGTTCAGGGTGATGATAGCAATTTTACCTCGATACTCGAGACTGACGTTTTCTTCTGGCATGACCTTTTTCAGGTTACTTTGGGATCGTTCATAAATAACTTCACATAGGGATCGTACAAAAATAACTTGGCATAATCTGTCCGCAAAAGTCCCATAAAGACTGGACATTTTGCAGACAAAATCCCAAGACAACGTGTTTCCTTTTCATGCGACGTGTTTCTTTAACGCTAATGAGAAACACTTGACTAATTTATGAGCCGACCCTTTGTTATAGATGGCAGCGGAATCAGATTTCGATATGCAACTGCTCCAACCGGCGGTAAAGCGTGGCGCGGCTGATTCCCAGCAGCTTTGCAGCTCGTGTTCGATTGCCTTTAGCCTGACTGAG
>Ga0209042_1002266_pt1 | contig 12914 bp, 12 predicted proteins | sample SaaInlV_200m_DNA_6_FD_184649 | JGI IMG/M metagenome (GOLD analysis project Ga0209042, IMG submission 184649) | Marine microbial communities from expanding oxygen minimum zones in the Saanich Inlet - SI037_S2LV_200m_DNA (SPAdes) (version 2) | ecosystem: Environmental > Aquatic > Marine >...
CCACGCCCCTGGAGGATTTGAAACGGCCGAAGGAGGAGACTTGTGCTTTGGTGGTAGTTTTGGTAGCTTTGGTAGTTTTGGTGACTTTGACCATTTTGGTGTGTTTCTGAGTATTTACAGTTCTTTTTAACTAAGGAAATCCCTATATCGATGGGCCACAACCTTAACTCTTTCGGATTCGGGAAAAGGTAAAAATTGACGCATCATATTACCGTAGGGACAAAAAGTAGACGCTTCGTAACTCCGTAATAACTCGAGTGGTGAACTGTCCGGTTTGGCTTCTTGAGCTACAAAGTCATCGAATTTCTTAAAGTAGTCCTCTAGGCCCCGCAGTCCAGTGGCTTGCTGTACAGGCCCGGAATCATATTCAGAGCTCTTGCTTGGTGGAATGCTTGGTGGTGGAATGCTTGGTGGTGGAATGCTTGGTGGTGGAACGCTTGGTGGTGGAATGCTTGGTGGTGGAATGCTTGGTGGTGGAATGCTTGGTGGTGGAATGCTTGAAGCTTTTTGAACAATTTTTGCTATTGTTTGTAAATGCTCTGCACGTTCTTTAAAGTTGAAGCAACCCGTTGTTTCGAACCATTCGTTTCCCAGATCACAACGTTTATTCAAACTAATACATTGCTCGAATAACTTTAACATCATTTTTTCAGCTTCCACCGAATCATCCACTTTGAGTGTGAATATGATTGACCTTGGTTTTGTAGGTCCCAAGTAGCCACGAAGTCGTTTCTGAACTTTTTGTTGGGTGTGTCCCGCTTTTATTATGTGTGGATTTTCGTGTGTATTGAAACAGTAAATGTAACCGCTCATAATCTCTCAACGAACAAATCTTGAACAAATCTTTGTTCACTTTAATATGTTTTCCCAAAATCCTCTTGTTGTCCCCCCTGGTTTAGGTCTATCGGCCTGAAAGTGTCCTCTGTACATGACTGAATTGTCATAATTTTGCAAGTTTACTTGTGGTGGTGGTGGTGGTGCTACTGGTGGTGGAGGAACTGTTGAAATCGATACTGGTGTCATGTCCGTATCATCTGATTGTATCTTCTCTTTCATCAATTTGTATTCAGCTAACCTTTGATTTCGGGTTGCTTCGAAAAGCTCAGCTTGTGAGTATTCATGAGCCGAACGCAAAATACTCAAATAATCTTCTGCACGTTCAATATACCACCTTGGAACAGCCATTATTATTAAAGTTAATATTGCCTTTAATAATAATGAATTTACAACTGAATAATAATTTAAATGAGCAAGCGCAACTGGGGGATAGAAGAAAGTTAGGAAGACCCGCGGTATTTACCCGTGCAGCATTCACCCGATCATACGGTGCCGCCCGCGCGCGTTTGATATTCCTAGGAGAACTGATGTTGCTAATGAAATGGAACAAGGCTTCAAGGCAAAATCTAAAGTACCCAAAAGAAAGGTGATGTATGCAGGACAGACAAATGCCTCTGGACACTTCGGGTTTAAAGAGAAGAAAATCAGAGTGACTTGATAGAGGAGTAAGAATGCCGGAACGCCACGACTGTAACATCTGCCAATCGAACAGCACGAAAAGCCAGCTTGCAAGCTGTCTGTTTTGCGAGTATCACGTCTGTAAGTCATGCGCGCGCCAGTGGCTTCTTTCACTGAACGAAGACCCGACTTGTATGAATTGCCATCGCCCTTTCAATCACGATGCGATGACACAGTTGTTTGGTGCAAATTTTGTGAAGAGTGAATGGAAATGTCACAGAGAAAGTGTGTTGCTCGATCGTGAGACTGCCATGCTTCCTGAGACGCAGCCTTACGTGGATCAGGAACTACAGAATCGCGAAAACAAAAAGAGAATTATCGAATTGGAGCAAGAGAAGAAGCACATGAAGCGTAAGATGCGTGAGATCGACCGGACAATCCACGACATTTCTAACACCAGGGTTGAAGTTAATACAGACAGGCGCGAGTTCATTCAGCGGTGTGCGGGTGATGGGTGTGATGGATTTTTGACTCACAATTGGAAATGTCGAAAATGCGGCTTCGATACATGCAAGGAATGTGGTGCTTTCAAAGGCGAGAATCCGGAGCTTCATGTGTGCAAAGATGAGGACAAAGCAAGTATGAAATTGATTCGAGAGGATAGTCGCCGTTGCGTCAAATGCGGTGCATGGACTTACAAAATTCACGGATGCAATCAGATGTATTGTGTTGCCCCTGGTTGTAACACTGCATGGGATTGGCGTACGGGAAAGGTGGTGACTGGCGTGATTCATAATCCGGAGTATTTCCGCATGAGACGCGAGTTGAATATTCTTCACAGAGATTTGAATGATATTCCTTGCGGGGGCGCTCCAAGTCCTGAGGAGATACTGGCCAAATTGGGGAACTCAATCGAGTACCGCGTCTTGACTGGACATCTTCGTCTTCTGCAGCACATCAATGCTGAGGAGTTGCCTAGGTATCCGGATAGACCCCTTGCTCAAGACAATCGAGATTTGAGAATCCGTTTCTTTTTGTCCGAACTGGGAGCAGATGACATGAAGATCAAGTTGCAACAGCGCGAGAAGAAAGCCAACAAGCAGAGGGATATACACATGCTACTTACCATGCTGGTGACAACTATGAGTGATTTGATGAGACAGATCGTGGTAGATCCATCAAGCTTTTATGCGAATCATACCAATATGAAAAATCTCATTGCGTACTACAACCGAGAGCTGCGGAATATTTGTTACAGATATCAATGTGTGGGCCCAAGTGTCTACACAGCTGATATCGAAGGTGGATATTGGAGAATCAGAAATACAAACAATCCAATAACTATCTTCCCTACACCTCGTCCTACACCACAAACTTAAGTACTCTTCTCTGTGTGCCTCTGAACTTCGATGGGTTGAAAGGTACAGGGTGGGCTGGAAAGTACAGGGGGGGGGTTATGTTTGTAAAAAATGATTCTCATGGTAAATAAATGGACAGTGTTCGAGTGTTGTTTTGTTTCATTCTGGTTTTGTGTGTGTCACATTATGTATTTTTCTCTGTCTGGAATACATTCAATAAACCTTTAACTGGTCACAAGTTTTTTGAATACAACACTAGAGTCGAATATATATCAAGTTGTTTTCATAAGTTGAATGCATCAGTTTGTGGTGATGTACCTACAGATCTTCAGAATCTAGTGACAATGGTTCCTTTGGGACAGGGGCAGTGTAAGAATAGCCCTGGGATTTTAGTTCGTGGAAAAGTTCAGGAGCTTCATACTGATTTCGAATCGATCGAAAAATGGTGTTTCCATTCCCTTTGACATCCGATATTGCTATTATTACAGAAATGATTGCCATACAAAGTATGGTCAGTGATGTTTGTTGTGATACAATTTTGTTGCTCAGAATATACAAAGACGTGTATTCGACAAATATAGGTACTGCTTCAAACGGTCTATTTGTAAGATATGTAACGGCGTCATTCGCATATTCTGGTTTTTTTATTATCATACCGGGTAGTTTTGTCCACAAAAGGGTAATGGACAAACCCATAAGTGTGAACACCACAAGTTCATACTTATCAGTAATGTATTTTTTGAAGAGCTCAATCATCTGAAATGTTGTAACAAATCTCAACATAACGATACATACTTCTAATAATATTACAGTGACACCCATGTTTGATATAGATTCTCTCAAATACAATCCTTCTTTACCACCAAGTAAATAAAAAAACAATCTTACTACAGTCGCTATAAGTGCGGCACTTACCAAAGTCACCAAATTGTATTGCTTCATCATTTACTTTTAACAAAGTAAAAAAATGCATTAAAATATTTTTTTGCTTTGAATTAAAAGAAATTAAAATATTTTTTTGCTTTGAATTAAAAGAAAAAAATTAAACCACACCAAAATGGTCAAAGTCACCAAAGCTACCAAAACTACCAGCAAACCACAAGTCTTTTCCCTCGGACGATTCAAATCCACCAGCCCATAGATAGAAACCCTAAAACTATCATCAAGTCCATATCTAACGTCACAAACGACATTTTTTTTACCTTTAGTATATTAAATGACATCAATTTGTGCTCAAGAAAATGATATTAAGTATGACTCTAATGATTTAGCTTCTTCTGATGTTTTTGTAAAGCTTTCGCAACATACATCTGTAGAAATGAGTGATTTCACTGTATTTGTGCTTGTGTTTTTGAGTTATTTTTTACATCTTGAGTCATTGAAGTATCATGTGTCGGAAATGATCCTCGGTTCAAAGTCTATCATACAAGATACAGTGGCGGCACAGTCAACAAGCAATGTTGCAACAAAGTTACAGCAGTCTCGAACCTTTGATATTTCATTAGCAAAGATGTACACAACTCTTGTAAGCGAGGAAAACGAAACATTAGAGTCAGGGTTGTATGGTAAAACACTTTTTAACAAGATTCATACGTTCAAGCTCGCGATTCCATTACTGATAGCTATTGTGATATTCATAGTTTTCTTATCTCTCACCGCCCCCGTTTGGCCGTCTCAATTGGGTGGTGATAATCTAGTGATCATAGGGCTACTTACTAGTGTGGCTTCTTTGGCATTATCATACTTCGTGCTCACTGTAGAAACACCAGCTCTCCTGTGGATCATTCTTGTCTCAGTTGCATTTGCAACATATGCAGTCGTAAAGACATCCAATTGCGATCCAGATAAAGTGTGTCTGTACAAACCAGGGGGATACGGGGACGATTTTCTAGACTTCAACTATGTTTGGATCGGTCTTGCAGTTGGAATGTTTTTTATTCAAAAAGTGATGTTTAGTATATTATTATACAGACACGGGCCGTATTTTAGATATTTACGTGGTTTTTCTTTTGTATTTTTCCTTCTTTTCTATGTGTTTATGATTGTAACAACCTTTCATTCAAGTCCAGAAACAAAACACCACCAATACACTCCGTGTACATCCAAGGGGACTTTTGTAGGGCAGTTGATATATTGGCCATTATTTCTTGTAATTGTTTTTTACATAGAAAGAGGATCGCACACGTTTAGAGATGAAATCACTAGCCTAGGTTTTGCTATGGCTATCTTGACGTATGTCCTCTCAACACTTCTTTTTCTCGTCCCCATACTCACTATTGCTGCATGGGAAGGAAATCGTGATACAACAATTTCTAGACAGACATGTTCGTTAAGACAACCCACCATAAGCCTTGACAGACCAGACTCAAGATGTTGTAAAACACAGAAAATATCATCATCATCATTAAGAACTTTTGATGTTCATTTCAATAATCTAGCGGGGCAGAATGATGTAAATTCAAATATAGGTATGAGATTTCAATTGGTTAAAGAAGGTGGAGAAGATATGACCAGCCAAATCACGTACATGCATACGCCACCCTCGGAGGGGTATGTCCTTCAAATTGTTCGAGGTACTGCCGCGGGTGTTACGATATCCAATGGAGAAACCCTTGGACAGTATCAAATTGCTATGAAAGCAGGACCACAAGCGTTTACAATATCGGATGGCGGGAGCGCAGACTACACTCTTAAGATAATTTTTGACGATCAATCGCAAATGAGTTTTTATCAAAGATTCAGTTCAATAACTCACAACCAGTCTTTGACATTTTTACAAACAAGTGATGGTCTTAACAGATATTCTGTGCCAACTACGATGCCTGATGGTTCTGCAATGCCCAGTGGCGATTTTTCTGTTGGGCCCGATGGTGTGGTACGCGACACGTCCAATAATCCACTGATGTCCAATGGTTCTGCAATGTCTACTAATCACACGATTCGAAGCGATAATGTCGTATTAGATGAACAATCCGACCCTGTGACAACTGCCACGGGCGAGGACGTCCATGTTGTAAGAGGCACTCAAGTAGTAACCTTAGAAAACACATTAGAGACCGAAGATGTAGATGTTGTGGGATGCACGGGTCGTAATAAGCCAGAGGGCATCAACTTGCGTGGCAATTTAGCAATAAATGAATTCACCCCTGGTTCAGGAGTTAATCCCATTACTTTCACAGGACGACATTCCAATACGGGTGCCGGTATGGGTACTTTGTGGGGTTTTATAGTCGGAACCGCACTTGCACTTGCTTATCTTGTATTTGCGGCAAAAGAAGACCCTAATGGTTTTATGACTGGAATAGCTTTTGGATCCATATATGGAGGTCTTGTAGGAGCCCCCGCTGGTTTGTTTTCGGGGTTGATTGTTGAAGGAATACGCGCAACAAATAAACCTAGGAAAATACGATTTGAATACTTAGATGCAAATAATTACCCAGTGGCAAGAGTAGAGGCAGATGATATCGCTGTTGAAGAGGATACTGCGGGCCTGCTGGAAAAGGTTCCGTTGACTAAAACGCATATTAATCCCATTTGGAAAGAATGTAACGAGCCGGACCAGGAAGCCACAAGCTCAGTTACGAACACCAAAACTTGTGACATTTCTCAGACTCCTCCACTCACATACATCCCTCCTGATCACTGCAAATATATTGCAGATATAAATATTGACTTTACTAAATACCCTGATTTAAACAACGAGAAACATTATCAATTGACAATAAATACAAATACTGGAGTAAATAACCAGTCATATATTCATTTCAAACAAAAACCAGACAATGATCCTATTTTTGGTCCAGAATGGTATATTTATTGGATGTTATTTATTGTATTCTTGCTTTTATTGACTTCTGTATACATGGCTGTACTATGTGCGTTCTTTGAGAGCGAAACTTTCACTACAATGCTTCGAGGCGCCATAACAACACGAGCCCTCGGGGGTGCGGCCCTTAAACAGCCCGCTCCCGCTCCCGCTCCCGCTCCCGCTCCCGCTCCCGCTCCCGCTCCCGCTCCCGCTCCCGCTCCCGCTCCCGCTACAAATCCTACCCCCGCTACAAATCCTACCCAACAATAGGTGCAACGACACGAGCCCCCGGGGGTGCGGCCCAAAAGGGTGGTAAAAAGCTGTATGACAGACTCAGGAATTCGTTGACACGCAGGGGGGGGTGGTGCTAATAATAACATTAACAACAATAACAGTAACAATAATAACAGTACCAATAATCAAATTTAGTCGCTTAAATCGTTGATTTGGGACACAAGACCATCTCTTGAAGCATGTATCCATGCCCAATTGTGATATCTTTCACATTTACTGTGAAATATGGTATTTTTGGAGTGCGTCTCTACTCCTCGTCCTCGGACTCCTCCTTGCGGGGGCGCTTGCGCTTACCAGCGGCGGCCGGCTCGGCCTCCTCGCCCTCCTCGTCATCAGAGATAAGGTCGATCAGCTTACCAGCAGGCTTGCGCTTCTTGGTCGCCTTGTTCTTGAGTAGCTCGGCCGTTTTGCCGAGATGAAAGGAGTTGATGCACAGGCCCACGTTCGCGCACGTGTTCTTGCTGTTGACAATGCGTTTGTCCATCAGGGCGAGCTTCCAGAAGAGATAGTCGCTTGCAATGAACTTGTCGAAATAGTGAGAGTGGCCGGGGTAGAACCGGCAGAGATCAGCAAGTGATGGAACGTACTGGACCGTCTCCGTCTGCGTCTTGAACTCGCGGTGGAGGTGCTTGGGCAGCTGGCGGGCGGATGGCGCATGGATGAATTTGATGTGCTTCCACCACTTCTTGTCCTTGAGCTCGAGAATCTTGATGGTCTTCTCTCCGGTCTTGTTAGCGACCACGAGCTTAAGCTCCGCGTAGTTCGCGCACTTCATGTAGTAGGCCTGGTTGTCGTAGTTCACGCCAATGTAGGGGATCTCCGTGAGGCTCTTGAAATCCGTCCCGAGGGTCTCGTTGAGGGCAGCGAAGGATCCGCCGGCCTTCTCGAAGATGTCGTTGACGTGAACGATCCAGGTCGAGAGTAGGTAGAAGAACTCGAGCGTGCGCCACTTGTCGACATTCGCCTGAGTGGCCGGCTTGACGCCCAAGATCGTCTGCCCCAAGCAGTCTCTCACGTGCTCAGCCCGAAGTGTTTCGGCAGCAAAGCTTTGGACGTTCTCGCCGTGACCGTAGAGGAACCGCGACAGCCGGTCCATCTGGAGGATTGTGAAGATGCCACAGTCGAATAAATTGCTCTGCTCCATGCTCTCGTGCGAGATGTTGATCTTGAAGTTCTTCAGCTCGTCCATAAACGCAACAGGAGTAGGGAAGGTCTCCAGCTCAGTGAGATGATGGGAAATGGTCTTCCCCTGGACAACCGTGCTCATCCAGTCGAAGTCCTGACGCATGAAGTGGACGGCCGCGAGGATCAGGAACTTGGTAGCCTTTCCGTTCTTGATATCCCCCCCGAGAGAGTCCACAAGGAAGACGTCAACAGCCTTGCCAGCGGCGTGATTTGCTGCGGCGTTGTCAAGATCGAGAGCTACGAAATGAAAGTGGTTATCGTTCGGGTTGAGCATGATGATGAACGGGCTCTTCTTGTTCTGCGTCTTCAAGAACAGGTGCCGGTAGGTCGGGCGCAAGGCAAGCGTAGCGGCAGAGTGGAAGGCCTTGGCGTCCATGGCGTGCGCGTGTGCTGATGGTGATCGCGTTCTTGCTTGAACCACAGGGTATGGGTACACATGTGTGATCCACCAGGTGGTTGCCCCCAGGGGGGTCCCTTACGAGTATCTCTTCTTCTTTCTCTTCTAAACTTTAGGAAAGAAACAAGACGGGAGGGACTAGAGGGTGCCAAGTGTGTGACCTCTGATAAGGTCACACATGTGTACCCTTTGTGGTCGATCAAATTGGACCGACTTGTAATTACGTGCCCAACATCTGCGCGTTCGATACCGTGCGTGATTCCACGGCACGAATGAAGAGATCCCTCCCGCGTACTACTACCGAGGAGGCGAAACTGGAGGAGTCGCCAACCATTTCCCTCTGTAGCGCCAAACTCTGTAGCGCCAAATGGTCTACGGTCGTGAACGACTCTACTGCTCAGTCAGTGGTGCCATTCTCCCGTCGCCGGAACACCTGTATGTCTGCCTTTGATGAACTCCGTAACTCGGGACACAATGGCGTCTTCAATCCCGTTCCCATACAGCTCCTTGTCAAAGAAGAGGACATCTGCGAGCTCTGTGCTCCCCTCGAGAAGGCAACCATCGGCGTAATCTGCACCGGGTGCCAGGCGATGCTTGACGATGGCCTGGCGGAGATTGTAAAGATTCCTGCCCATTTGATGGTGCCCGAGTACAACCACCTCCTCGATAAGAACAGCAAGGTGAAGGAGACCACCTGGACGGAGAAGACCACCAACTAACCCTGCTTATATTTGGTGGGAGCCCTCCACCAGTGCCCCGAAGACTGGCCTTGTCAAAGTATCTATGCCGTGCTGAAGGAGATGGTCGTGTCTAGGCAGGGCACGTGGCCATCGAACTGAAAGAGACGAGCTCGTGCTAGGTGTATTGTGTATGTGGTTGCCGGCGAAAGGTTAAGGAACGAGTTCGGGATAGATATTTGAGACGACAGTAGAGTACAAAAATTCGCTTTGAGAAGTGTTGTCGATCCGTCACTACCGGACATAGTGAAAAGAGTTGAGTCATCTCTTATGAACACTTCGATTTTTCTGTTGAATAATATAAGTAGGGATTGTGTGGTGGAATACGGGGTGGTTTGGCTAGTGCTCATCATAATCAAGGACGGTGGAGTAACGTAAAAAGATGATGGCAATGATTCGACAATATACCTGGACGTACCATCAACAGTAGAATTCATTTGATTATATTGCTCTGACCTAACTGCATTTTGTTCTTGATTTGTACAAACACATAACACTGATTTTCTTTGAAAGTCAATAACAATATCTCTATTTTCAAATGCAGTTTTCATAACTATATTTGGTATTGTGTCCGAGTATGAGCATAGATTTCTTATGTATCCACAAGGGGTGAATTTAAGTTCTATTTTTGATATTGAAAATGGTAAGTTTATACCTGTGATCTGATAAACATGTGCTGTGGTACTACTAAGTTTAAATATTTGCTGAGGTAAAGATACAGTGTTTGTGTTTTGCCATATCAAAGTATCAAATGAAGAATCTGAACGGACTATCGTCATATCAAAAGATGATATAGGGTCTATGTGTTCCAATATTATTTCACTTTCATTGATTCTTTCTGTTGTAAAGTCTTGTAAAACTATATTTGGTGCATTTTGTATCAGTAAAGGCGTGAGATTTAAACTGGGATTCGTACCCACTACAGTGCCTGTAGGTACTATTCTAGAAGTGTTGGTTAAAGTGTTGGTTAAAGTTTTTGTAGTAATAATCATTTTCCCATTTACACTAAAAGAATTGTTTGTAAATACAACATTATTCCATGTGGACAACATTATTTCACTTGCATCACATTCGAATTTATTTGTAGAATCTTGTAATACTAATTTGTTGTTAGAAATAAGTACACAAGATACGCCCTGAATAACAGTAACATCATCCAATGATGTCCTGTACCACCAGAATGTGAAATTTGTGAAACTAATTTGTGTATGTACTACACAACATCCGTTTTGTACATCCAAACAAGCCAACCAGGGATGTTCTGAGCACAGATCCCATTTACTTTCAAAACTATCAAATATTGCACCTAAATTTTTCAAATCTATTGCTCGTTTTCTACAGAACAGAGCGCTCGTGCAGCTGTAACTATCAAAAGTGGTGTCTTCAATTGATACCAAAGAAGAGTCCGACCTAGCAATCATCCTTGTGTCGTCAATTAAATCGAAATTATTTAGCTGGGCGACAATATTGACAACTGATGATGAAAATACGTCTCTGTCAAGTTGACCTGATGTATAATATGCTGGATGAATAGGAGCATGAACAATTGATTTTTCAGATATCCTAAAAAGTACATTTGATCCATTGTTTGTTGTCAATGAATGGACTCCAGTTGTTGATGGTACTTCAATGTTTATAACACTAAGTCTTTTATTAGAAAGCTGTATTTCACTCTTCAATTGCCCATCAATTAATATTTGAACTGGTATAGTTTCATTTGAACAATAGACTGATATTGTTTTTATATCACTTGGTAAAAATATGCTTTCTTCACAACTAAGTGTTTTTCCATTTTCATCTATGAATGCAGCATGAGATATAGTGTTTCCAACATTTTGTGTTTTATTTGATGATAGTGAGTTCAAAGAAGTAGACACATTCAATACTTCAGTCAAAACATCATTCAATGAATTTTGATTCATAAAAAAACCTGACAGTTCGTATATTTCTGTTGGTGTTCTTTTAGCTGCACTGATGACACCAATAGTCGTGTTATTTTTTTCGAACACCAAACTCTCACCATCATTTAACTTGACTTCTGAAACACTGCTTCCATTGATCTCTATAGGTTCGGGGTGGAAAATGTATCTAATACCCGCTATGATTTGAAAGTTTTGTGGGGCCGCCATTCCATTGAAAAGAATAATTCCATTCTCCAACTGAGATACAATGGTGCATTGCAAGTTGTTCATTTTTGTATCGTCACTTTCATTGATCAAATTTAATGAATTCTGTATCATTTTTTTGTGTTTGAAACAATTTCTCTCTATTGAAGATATTATTGGGAATATTGCATTAGTATCCTTCAATATATGATCGTATAATTCGGCTTCTTGCAAGTAAAATTGTTCCAAGGATAAGTTCTGGAAAGATTTGTGACTTATACGGGTGAAAGGAAAGGTTTTGGATGTATCAACTGTGCAGATGGTAAATGATTCGTTTTGTAACCCACCTTTTCTTACTATATCAAGACTTCCGAAGGCGGATACGATGTATGGCAATGTTTTGCCAGTTTTCAAAATTGGGAACGTTGAAAATGTTGATGAAACGGTTGGAGTAAATACTTTTATTTCATTTAAACCCAAAGCTCCGATGTGCTCTAAAGTTATGAAATTTGATGCATTGCTTAGAAACGAAAGTTCCGATGAAGATCCATCACTGGCACCGGGAATGGTCGTTCCCACAAATTGTGCTATGTCATTGACACTCGAAGATATACTTACTTCGAGTGTACATGGCGGTTTCACTTCGATTGCTGAAATTGGTGAAGAACAATGAATGATAAGCGTGGAAGTGTTGTATTTCAACCCCAGTCCAACACCTAGACCGGATGCGGTAGGATACATCTCATTGAATGCTGGAAAATTGAGTGGATTGGTATTTCCTTTTGAAAAAACACGATTATAATCAGTGTACACATCAAAAGACACATCCGAAAACGAAGCAAAGACTATTTGTGGGTTCAAATCGGCATGATGATTAGAATAGCCAAGTGCGTTTACCACTAAATCATTGAGTGAGTTTACTGTTACAACGTTATCAACATTCAAACCATATGGAATGTCCATTTCCTAATACAAAATATTTGACAAAGCACGTGTTTTACGAACCGTTCATTTATTTAAGATTTAAACAACGTCCATCCACACCTCGCCCTCCAGCACGGCCACCTCGTTAGCCACCCCATACCGAAATTCGTAACCGCCCGTCTTCTTTTGCTTCCCACGGCAACACGCACTGATGCTCCTGGTATAGCACCGCAATATTACGTCTGGTAATATTCACTATTATCGAGTGACAAACTCCTGGTGTTAGTTGGAATACCTGATCTAAAAGAAAGCGGTATAGATTCCTGAGTCTTTCTCCATTCATTGCGAGCAACTGCCTGTTTGTGATTATCGACTAGGAACGGTGTGATCAAGAACACAGCAACACCTATAAACAGAAAAGACAACAAAAAAATGAAATTTTCTTGAGAAACACCATTCACGAAATTAGAAAGCTTGGTTTTCGAATTTGTTTTTCTTATGCTGTACATGTTATATTATTACAAAGAAATTATATTGAAATCGACTATTGTTTTGCTGTACTCATTATTGGTTTCTATTATTTTCGAACATTCGTGGTGTTGTTCGTGGTGTTGTTCGTGGTGTTGTTCGTGGTGTTGTTCGTGGTGTTGT
>Ga0209042_1002275_pt1 | contig 12882 bp, 12 predicted proteins | sample SaaInlV_200m_DNA_6_FD_184649 | JGI IMG/M metagenome (GOLD analysis project Ga0209042, IMG submission 184649) | Marine microbial communities from expanding oxygen minimum zones in the Saanich Inlet - SI037_S2LV_200m_DNA (SPAdes) (version 2) | ecosystem: Environmental > Aquatic > Marine >...
ATTGCATGTGATGATTCTAAAGCTGGAATGATGCCCTCTGTTCTAGTTAACATTAGAAATGCATCTATTACTTCAGTATCTGTTGCTGAATGATACTTGACACGTTTTGTATCTTTATAGTATGAATGCTCAGGTCCTACTCCTGGATAATCAAGCCCTGCCGAAATACTGTGAGTTTCTGTAATCTGTCCTTCTTTGTCTTGCAACAGGTATGTCATCATGCCATGCAATACCCCTTTACTTCCTGCAGACAATGTTGCAGAATGTTTGTCTGTTTTTAATCCGTGACCTGCAGCCTCTACTCCGATAATTTCAGCATTTGTATCTGCTAGTGGATAAAACGTTCCAATTGCATTTGATCCTCCTCCAACACATGCAATGATGCTATCTGGTGTTTTGTTTATTTTTTTCATTTGGGTTTTAATCTCATTGCCAATTACACTTTGAAAGTCTCTTACCATTACGGGATACGGGTGCGGTCCTACTGCAGAGCCTATCAAATAGTATGTATTTTCTACATTTGTAATCCAGTCACGAATTGCCTCATTTATTGCGTCTTTGAGCGTTTTAGAACCTGATTTTACTGGATGAACTTTAGAGCCTAGCAAATTCATTCTATAGACATTGAGTTTTTGGCGGATGGTGTCTTTGTATCCCATATACACTTCTGCTTTCATTCCTAAAGCTGCACATGCCATTGCAGTTGCAACTCCGTGTTGACCTGCACCTGTTTCTGCAATGATTCTTTTTTTATTCATTTTTTTTGCAAGTAATGCTTGACCTAGAGTGTTGTTGATTTTATGAGCTCCTCCATGTAACAAATCTTCTCGTTTAAGATAGATTTTGCCTCCTCCTATTTTTTCAGATAAATTCTTTGCATAGTATAACGGTGTGGGTCTTCCTGCATAGACTTTGAGATAGTAGTCTAATTCTTTTTTAAATTTTTTGTCATTTTTAAATTTAAGATAATTTTCTTCTAGTTCTTCAATTGCTGGAACTAGTGTTTCTGGAATGTATTTTCCACCAAATTCTCCAAATCTGCCATTTTTAGGATATCTCAATATGCATTCACCATTTTTTTTACCTGTTCTTCAATGTTATCACTTTTCATAATGCTTGAACCTATCAAAAATGCATCTGCCCCACATTTTTTTAAATATTGAACATCTTCAGGTGTGTTAATCCCACTTTCAGATAGTATTGGTCTTGATTTTTCAATTCCTGCAAGTATATTTTCTGTAGTTTTAAGATCTATCTCTAATGTGTCGAGATTTCTATTGTTAATTCCTATCAAATCGGCATCTGTTTGTAACGCGTTTTCAAATTCTTGTTTTGTATGTACTTCTAATAGAATTTGTAATCCTTGTTTATGACCATATCCGATGAATTCATCGATTTCTTTGAGATAATTTTGATCAAACAATGACTGAATTACCAACATGAAATCTGCTCCAATTTTTTTTGCAGTGTCAATTTGGACTTTATCAATCATGATGTCTTTCATTAGCATTGGAACATCAACTGTTTGCCTTACTTTCATGAAATATTCCGGTGATCCCTGAAATAGGTGTGGCTGTGTTAATACGGAGAGTGCTTTTGAGCCTCCTGCAATCATTTGTGACGCAATACTTACAGGATCTGTCAAAGTACGGATTTTTCCTAATGATGGGGATGAGAATTTTACTTCTGTTAACAATGTGGCGTGAGGATTTGTTTTGATATTTTGAATAAAGTCCTTACTTGATTTTTCTAAATCACACTCAACCTCGTACACTCCATCATCAATTGCCATTTGAGAATTGTTTACAAGTTTTCTTAGAATATTTTCAGCCATTAGTAATCTCCTTTAATTTTGAAATATTTCCTGTGCCCTTTACAAATTTTTCTAACAATGAATACGCTTTCCCACTTTCAATTGTATTTGTTGCTATTTCCACTGCATCTTCAAAGTTTTTAGCAATGTCTGCCACAATTAATCCTCCAGCTGCATTAAGTATGGTAGTTTCAATCATAGCTTGATTTGCAGTATTGTTTAACACTTTAACAAATGATTCTATTGCGTCTTGTTTTGATTCTATCTGAATATCTGAAAGTTTTGATTTATGTAATCCTACAACTTCTGGATCAATGACATTCATGAGTACTTTGTCTTTTCGTAATATGCCTACTCGATTAGTAGAACTAGTTGAAAATTCATCCATCCCATCATCAGAACGAACAGTCATGATATTTTGTGCCCCTTTTCTTTTAAGAATTTGTGGCAATCTATCTAGATATTCTATAGAGAACACCCCAACTAGTTGATTTTTTACATTTGCAGGATTTGATAGTGGTCCTAATAGATTGAATGCCGTTCTTTTACCTAATTGTTTTCTAGCTGCAGATACATGTTTCATTGCAGGATGAAATTTTTGTGCAAACATAAAACAAATATTGTATTTTTCTAAAATATCTACAATTTCTGCAGGTTCTGAATTTAGATTATATCCAAAATATTCAAAAATATCTGCACTTCCTGATACTCCTGAACTGGAGCGATTCCCATGTTTTGCAACAATACCTCCTGATGCTGCTACCACAAATGATGCAGTAGTGGAAATATTGAATGTCTGAAGTTTGTCTCCTCCTGTACCACACATGTCAATTATGGTTCCTTGATTTTTAGGTGTAATTTTAAGTGAAAATTCTTCCATTTTATCTAGCATTCCTAATAATTCATCATCAGTCTCTCCTTTTTGGGCTAAAGATGATAGAAACTTTGAATTTTGAATATCATCTGTTTTACCTGATAACACTTCAGTCATGATTTGATTAATTTCATCATATGTTAGATCTGTTTTTTCCTGTAATTTTGAGATGTATTGTGAAATCATTTTTCTCTCACTTGTTTTATGAAATTACCTAGAATTTTTTTCCCATCTTCAGTCATTATTGATTCTGGATGAAATTGTACACCTTCAATTAAAAATTCTTTATGTCGTATTGCCATAATTTCTCCATCATCTGCAGCAGTAGCTGTAATTTCTAATACATCTGGAATTATTGTTTTGTCTCCAACTAAACTATGATATCGAGTTGCTCGAAATGGATTTTTTACATCTGTAAATAATTTTGAATTTGTATGTTTTACGGGACTCGTCTTTCCATGTCTTACACATCCTGCATTTGTTACTTTTCCACCAAATGCGGCAATGATTCCTTGATGTCCTAAACATACTCCTAGTATTGGAGTTGTGGGTCCCATATCTTTGATTACTTCTGAACATACCCCAAAATATTTTTTATCTTCTGGTGTACCTGGACCTGGAGAAATAATTATTCCATCATACTTGTTTTGTTTTATTTGTTCTAGTGTAATCTTGTCATTTCTAATAACATCGCATTCAACTCCTAACTCTCCTAGATACTGTGCAATATTGTACACAAATGAATCATAATTATCAATAATTAAAAATTTCAATTTGACTCCTTTAATGCTTGAAGCATTGCCCCAGCTTTATGTTCTGTTTCTTTAAACTCATTTTCTGCAACAGAATCGGATACAATTCCTGCTCCCGATTGGACAAAACCTTTGTTATTTTCTATGAATATACTTCTAATTGCAATTGCAAAATCACAACACCCATTATATGAGAAATAGCCTACTGCTCCTGCATATGGGCCTCTGGTTTCTGTTTCTAAGTCATTAATTATCTGCATTGCTCTAACTTTTGGTGCTCCTGACACTGTTCCTGCAGGAAATACTGCTTGAAACGCATCAAACATGTCGTTTTCAGGTGCTAAATTACCTATAACATGACTGACAATATGTTGGACATGACTGAATTGCTTTATCTGCATTAGAGATTCTGGATGAACTGTTCCATATTTACAAACTCTTCCGATATCATTTCTGCCTAAATCCACTAACATAGTATGCTCTGCTAATTCTTTCTCATCATGAATTAATTCATCAGCTAATTGCTGATTCTTTTCTTCATTATCTGTAATTTTTCTAGTTCCTGCAATTGGGAATGTTTCTACTTTATCATCTGTTATGCGCACTAACATTTCAGGTGAAGCTCCAATGATTGTTTTTGTATCTTGTTTTAGATGATACATGTATGGTGATGGATTAAGTTTCCGTAATGTTTTGTATAGTGTTAGATTATCTCCTGTCACATCAAATGCAAATTTACGTGATAGTACTACTTGGAATATGTCTCCATCATGAATGTATTTCTTTGCCTTGTTTACAATATTTGAAAATTTATCTTTGTCCATGTTTGGTATTACTTCACTAGATTTGAAATTTCCAAACGTATCCTCATTCATAATTAACTTATCAAATCTATTTTCATCATGATAAAAATAAAATAATTTTTTATGTACATTATCATATATTATTCCATCATCATAAATTCCAAATTCCATTAGAGGCTCTGATGTCTCATTGGCGTCATCAATATCTTCCACTAGTCTGACTGCATCATAATTTACAACTCCTACTGCTCCTCCAAGATACCTGTATCTTTGATCATCATATTTTCCAAGTAATTTTTTTAATTCTGCAAATGGATCTGTAGTTTGAATTGTTTGAGTTTTGTCCTTTGTGATGATTTCAACCTTGTTTGAATATCCTTTAAGAATAATTTTTGGATCAAAACCCATCACGGATGTTTCAGCTAATACCTCAGGACCTGATAATGATTCAAAGAGAAATGAATGAGAATAATTTCTTGAAATTTTATTGTAAATTTGAAATTGGTTTTCAGATAAATCTAGAGGTATTACTTTTGCTGCTGTCTTTCCAAAGGTGTCCACCCATAGACAAAATTCTGGTGCTTTATTATTTAAATTGGTTAGAAGATTACCTTTGAACTATTTTTGTCTGAAATTGTTGATTTCTCAGGCATGAATATATTACCGTATGGTACGGTACCTTTATAGTCTAGTTGATCGTATGATCCTTGACATGCAAGGTGCCAATCAATCTGTTATCCAGGATATGCAGATTTTTAAAAAAATCCCTGATCCTAAGAGCTCTGTTAGTAAAGTAGAATGTTATGTGTGTGGAAAAGGATTAACAGATGGTTATTGTATTTCTGCAAAAACATTACCTTCAGGTATTGCTTTGTTTTGTGATACACATTATCCATTACAGTAGATGCTGTGTGAAATTATTCTGTAATTCATTTAGAATAATTAATCTTTAGTTTTCAAATAGACTTATTTTTTGATTAAATTATGAAAATTATTTTTTTCATTGGATTTGCTTTATTTTTGTTGATTCCTCAAATTGCATATGGATCTGAAATTACAGCTGAACCTGAAAAAATATTATTTAATCCCAATGAATGGATAAGAGTTCTAATAGACATTGATGGTTATTCTGGAGGCGATGTAACATGGTCTGCTGCTTTACCTGACGGAACAATTACTGATGGGGTTCTTTCAAATATCAAAGCATCTAAAACCACACATACAATTATTCGCAATGCATTTGATGGACAATTTGGCACTTGGACAATCTCTTATGAGTATAATGATACTGTAAAAGTAATAGATGTTAAAGTAGATCCGTTAATTGTTTCAGTTACAACTGATCAATCATCTTATTTCCCATGGGACACTGCTATTGTCAAAATCTCTGCAAATTATTATGATCCTAGTGCTGCAAAAGCTGAAACTGTAACAATGGGTATTTTAGATAATGAGGGTGTACCTGCAAAATTCTTTGATGATGTGAAAATCAAAATGTATCAACCTACTATTATTCAACACTTTTCAATTGATGAGTTTCTTAGTCAAAACCCATTTGGTGTTTATCATGCAATTGTAACTTATTATGATGTTATAGTGGATGTCTCATTTGAATTGACAAATCCTGATACTACCACTTCTTTATTTTTAAGTAGCAACAAAAAAGTATATTCTCCACACGATGTTGTGGAACTGAATATTGTCACTTCTGAAATCATTTCTGACACTGGTATCTTGTCTATTGTTTTACCATCGGATCAAATAATCACAAAAACTATACCTATTTCTGATTCTCTTACCCGAATAATCCTCGATGATATCGACACCTCGAAAATTGGGCTTTATTCACTTGAATTTGAATATGGTGCCAGTCATACTGTTGGCTCTTTTGATGTGTATGATGAGAGTTTGGATAGTTCTGATGGTTCTAGTTTGGAACTGAATATTATTTTAAACACATCTCAATATCGCCCTGGTGAGACAATTCAGGCGACCATTAGTACTAGTGATCTAATTGATAATCCGATTACTTATTGGTTTGAGGATTCTTCTGCAAATCATGGACAACAGTTTTCTTTTGTCAACCCTACATCTGGAACGTTTAATCTCTCTCATATCATCCCTGTAGATTTTCTTCAGGGTCCTTCCAAATTATATGTAAAATATGGGACTACTGAAACATTTGCTATTTTCTTTGTTTTTGGAGAATCTGTAACTCCTTCTGAAAATTCTGAAATAAATTCTTATGATGGACCTGAAATTTTATTGACAATTGATAACAGTCTAATTGATTTTAGTAATATTTCTGATATTTCAATTTCCCCTAACTCTGAATTATTTGTAGTTGATTCTGATACTTCAAAAATTAATATTTTTGATATTGATGGAAATTTCATTAACTCATGGGATGCATCAGATAACACTGGTAACTTAAACAATCCTGTATCTATCCTTGCTGAAGAATCAATTGTTCATGTGGCCGATGCAGGGAATTCTAGAATAGTCACTTTTGATAATGATGGAAATTTTATTCGCGAATGGGGTAATTCTGGAATTGATTACAAATCTATACAAAACCCTACTGATATTGCAGTAGATAATCTTGGTATCTATTATGTTTCAGATGGTAATCAAAATAAAATTTTAAAATATAATGCAGATGGAAATTATGTTGATGAAATAAATTCTATTTTAACTGCATCAGCTAAATTTGCATCAATTGAATCAATCACAACTGATGATGATGATGTTTTCTTACTCTCCACTATAAACAACAGAATTTTAAATTTTCATAGTAATGGTGGATTTTTAAAATCATTTGGAACTGCGGGACAAAGTGACAAACAAATTCAAAATCCCACTTCTTTAGAATTTAACGATGGTAATCTCTATGTTGCAGATTCTGGCAATAGTCGTGTACTGGTATTGAATACCTCTGGAGAATATGTTGCTAAATGGGGCACATTTGGTACTGGTCTTGGACAATTTAATCAAATGGCTGGAATTGATGTTGATCTAAATGGCGATGTTTGGGTTGTAGATTCTGGTAATAGGATTCAAAAATTTTCGTCCATATCCCATGTAGATAAACCCAATATCCCGGAATGGGTTAAGAATAATTCCAGCTGGTGGGCTGAAGATCAAATAGATGATACGACCTTTGTTGAGTCAATTCGATACTTGATAAACGAAGAAATTATTGTAGTGCCTAAAATTTTAGTTGAGGCATCACACTCATCTGAAATTCCATCATGGATTAAGAGTAATGCTGGTTGGTGGGCAGAAGGTGTAATTGATGAACAAACGTTTGTTAACGGAATAGAGTTTTTAGTTAAAACTGGAATCATTCACGTAAACTAGATTTTTACTATATTCGAATTTTATTGATGTATGTTTTATGATCAAATAATTGGAATTAGTAAAAAGTGCTGAATTATTTGCAAAAAAGAAACATTCTGGAAAAAGTACAAACGGTTCTACATATTCAAAACATCTTGAAGACGTTGTAAATAGACTCAAAAGTTTTGGTGTGGATGATGAACAACTTTGTGCAGGTTGGCTACATGATATACTTGAAAATACTGATACTAGCTTTGATGATTTGCATGGGAAATTTGGAAGTATAATTACTGTAATTGTTTCATCCTTGTCAAAAGATATGACTATACCTCGAAAACAAAGAAACAAAGAATATGCAAAACAACTCAAAGAAGCATCATTTAATGCAAAATTAATTAAATTATGTGATATTTCTGCCAATCTTAGTGATTTGAAAAATTACAAAGCATCAAAATCAAAAATAATGCGGCAAATAAGACAAAATCGATATCATTTGATATTGATCAAAAATGATTTAATTGATAATCCCAATCCTAAAATTCAAATTCTTTTAAACAATACAAACGAAATTTTACAAAAGTACGGTCAAAGAAATACTCTTTAATCTTTTTATGAGTCTGAATATTACTCATAATATGAATTTAAAATCTGAAAAATCCATTAAAGAATATCTTAAAACATTGCCTGATGACACTATTATCAAATATTACCTTGATGTGGAATTTACGCCATTTCCAATATTAGTTATACAAGAATACACTCGTAGATTCAAACAAAAAACAAAGGGTGAATTAGTAAAAGATCTTAAACTACAAGCAAATTTAGCTAAAAAGAAAACACGTGAATTAGGTGTAATGGCTAAAAACCATAAACTTGTAGATGATGTATCTCGAGAAAAATCTGAAAAAATAATTCGTGATGCAAAGAAAAAAGGGTATGCGATTAGTCAGCAAATTGCTAAAAAAAGTGTAAAATTAAAATCGAAACTAAAAGATAAAAAACAATCCATCCAAAATATTACTAATTCAAATTCTCAAAAATCCACTAATTTGGATTTACTTGTAAAATTAGATGAATTAAAAAAAGCAGGAATACTAACATCTAGTGAATTTCAAGAAAAAAAGAAAAAAATCTTATCTAAAATTTAGAATAATCAATAGGCTTAAGTTTCAAAAATTATTCCATAATTCTGTGGACATATATCAAAAAAAAGTACCTATTTTTTTGATAATAGTACTAGTTGGAATTTTGATATTACAATATGTTTCAAATGACCAAAATTCAAACGTGCTAATTGATCCTCAAACATGTGAATTATACATTAAAGATTCTCAAATTGGTGGTAAACAATACCTTGATGAATTTGATTCAAAATGTATGACTTTGAAAAATCTAAATCCTTGATACTCTGTACTTTTTATTTCTTCTTTATTTTTCAACTATCTTGGTTTATTGTATATAGACAATTTTTTAAATTAGATGTGTCTACTAATACCATGAATGATAAAACTAAGACTAAATTAGATAATTTTCAATTAATGGATAAAATAGCAACTCAAAATTTTTTAGAAATCGAACATAAAATTCCTCATTTTCAGCAAATACTCTTTGATTTACAAAATGAATATTATAAAATCTGGAAAAATTCTATAAATTCCAATTTACAGTTATTTGAAGAATGTATGTCAAAATCTGGATTTGATTACTCATTATCCTCTTCTATGAATTCTATTGTTTCTGATGTTCATGATGAGGCTACAAAGTACAGGGATGTTTGTAACAAAATTGGTGTCTCTGTTATAGAATCAAGTAAGAAAAATGCTAAAACATGGAATGATAATGCAAAAATCTTTGATGAGATGAATAAAAAAATAATGAAATTTTGGATGCCATCATTTGTAACGCCATCATCAAATTCTGAAACTGTTAAGAATATTTAATGAACATATTATTTTTTCTCATGGATGATCCAACTGAAATCAATTCTGTTTATTGGGATGAGCCCTCAAAGTCTTGGCAATACAAAATCGTTAAAGTTGATGAATATCATGGATTTGTAAATTGCCAATATTGTCATAAACCAATTTCACATAATATTAAAACTGATAATGAATTCAAAATTGTTTACGTAAAATGCATGTGTCAAAGATAATAAAAATAATGTAATTAATTATTAATCTCTAAAATCAAGATCATTGTTAAATACCATATTGCCGTATACAATATAACGAGAAACCATTGTTCTGCGTCGTAGAATGATTGGTCTGGAAAACACAACATGTTATGTTTACGTCTGTAAAACGTGTTTTCCTTGTACTCTCGTTGTTTCAATTACTTTAGATGTGATAATCAATGCAAAGTTTGATTTTTTCAGAATGATAAAAATACCCTTACTATTAGATTGTAATTTGTGAGTAATCTTGATGATTCTATTGGAAAAATACTCCTTGATCTCCAAAAAGATGATCCTGACACATTTAAGAAATTAATGAAAAAAGCACAGGTTGAAAATCCTGAATTATTTGAAAACTCAATTGATGCTGAAAATACAGAAATTGATGAATATAATCAAAAAATAGACGAGTATAACAACAAAATTGATGACAACTGATGTATCGTATACGGTTTACATTTGTTTAAATTCAGTAAAAAACTCTTTTGCATCTTTTTTTGATAACTGTTTATTTTTTGTTTGACAATAATTTGTGGTATGTGTACATTTTGGACATCCTCCCCAATCATCACCTTGTAAAATTAATTCTTTTTGTCTTTTATCTGTTGGACAATCACAATCATTTATCAAATAAAAACATGTGTTGAGAATCTTTTCAAAATTATCATAAATTATTTTATTACACCCGTTATACCCATCTGACGTATTATCATATAGATAGATAACGCCATCTTCGTAGTAGGAATCAATATCATTTGATTCCGATTTTGTTAAGATTTTACTTGCATTAACTAATACATGCATGATGGTATGAATTTTTGAATCTATTGTCACTGTATTTTTTATATCTAAATTTAACTTTGAAATTAATTCTGATGGTATTTTTATGCTTGTAGAATAATGTTTTGAATTCCAATGAAAATCTTTCCATGATGAAATTGAATTACCATCAAATGTTTCAAATTGATCTGATGAATCGTTATAATTTCCTTTTAGGTAACCTGTAATCGTCTTACCCATTTCAATTAATCCATAACGTAAAGAAATTTTTTTAGTTTTACCATTTACTTCTTTTTTAACCGTATTTTTTTCTGATGTTTCTAATATTGATGTTTTAACAATTGGTATTGTTCGTTTTTGTTTTTCATCTGATTTTTTTAAATATGCGTTAGCTCCATTTTGAGTTTTTGAAATTGATTCTACCTCATAATTTTGTTTGTTAAAATGATAGATTGCCTTTTGATGTAATTGATAATATCCTGCAGGAATATCTCGGGTTCCAATTTTTTTAGAATTAAAATAAATTCCAATTTCCCCTGAGGTCCCCCTTAAATTCACACTATTTGCAAAATCAAAGAATTTTGTTTTATCAGGCTCAATTGCAGCATGTTTTTCCATGCCAATTGATGCTGTATGTTTTTCTGAAATTATTGGATTATCTTTGTTTATTTGAATAATGTGATTTTGATTCAAATATGATGGGATGTTTCGGGCAAAATAATGACATGTTGCATCCTCTGGATCAAATACACAAATTGCATAAGATTTCTGCCCTTTTCTTCCTGCACGACCGATTCTTTGTACAAATGAATCATACTCATTTTTAAATGCAGAAATAACTACATCCACATTACCGATATCTATGCCGAGCTCTAATGTGGGTGTACATGATAATACATCAAGTTCTCCTGCTTTCATTTGTGATTCATATGACTTTCTATCTTTTTGATCAAGGCCGCCACGATGTATTTGAATCCTAATTCCATCATTTGATTCCTCAACATTTGATGCTAAAAATTCTGCATCATTGTGAGTGTTACTAAATACAAGTTGTTTTGAATTATTTTTATGACAAATGGATGACAACATTTCCATTGTTGTTCTCTGTCCAAATTTCCTAGGCATTATGAAAAACCTATGCATATTTTGCCTTCTCCTGAATTTACTTTTAACAAATGAAAAAGAATTTTCAGGTAAATCAAACATGTTTGAAAAAAATTCTTTAGAGTTATCCAAAGTTGCTGATGAACCAATCACTTGAATTTCATTCATATAATTTTTCATTCTTTTTAACACATGATACACGTTAGAGCCATGAAAACTGGTGTAAGAGTGAGCTTCATCCATTACTATGATTTTTGCATTTTTAAATAATTGATTCCATTTCCTATCTTGTAAAATTAAATGATAATTGATAAAATCAAAATTGGTTGCAAGAATTATTGATTTTTTATATGACTCTGAAATAATTTTATCCTTGTATTCTGTACTTTGCCCCCCGTGAATTGAATACGCAGAAACTGTGTCTTCTAATTCACATTTTTGAATTAAATTTGATATTTTTGATATTTGATCATCAATTAGGGCATTTAGTGGGTAAATCAGTATGGTAAATACTCCATTTGTTGGTTTTTCAGTTATTTTTTGTAAAATTGGAATTGCAAATGCTTCTGTTTTACCTGATCCTGTGGGTGCAGAAATAATGGCGTTGTCTCCTTTTAGAATTAAACGAATTGATTCTTCTTGGAATGGTAGTACTCCTACGAACCCACATTTTTTTAATCCTAAAATAATATTTTTAGATAATACATCATCAAGATTGTCAATTGGATTTTTTTCTGGTTCTAGTGCCATTAGTTTTTCATAATGGATTATTGCTAATGATTTATCTTTATGACCTTGTACTATTTCATTAATTATTTTATCATTATCTATTTCTAATTTTGAGATCTTATCTACATCAAATAAAATACTTTCTGGTAATGTAATTTCATTTTTTTCTTTAATTGTATTTGTTATAGTTGGGTTTGCTGTGGATATTTTTCTACTCTTTCTTATTTCATCAGGATAATATGTTCCTGAATCTACAGGACCATTACAATTGTGTGGCTCATCTGTTCTTGCATCAAGTGGGATAAATTTACCGCTATCTGATTTGAATTCCTCATCCCAGTAAATTTCTGAACCACATCCTTTGGAGCATTGTTTAGTTCGTCCTGAATAATTCACTCCATACGTTGGTTTTTTTGGAATAATTTTTTCAGGATTACATTTAGGACAAATCCCTGGACCGCCTACATCTGCAGAATTTTGTGTAAGTTTAGTATCACAATTAGAACAAAATTTCA
>Ga0209042_1002295_pt1 | contig 12823 bp, 15 predicted proteins | sample SaaInlV_200m_DNA_6_FD_184649 | JGI IMG/M metagenome (GOLD analysis project Ga0209042, IMG submission 184649) | Marine microbial communities from expanding oxygen minimum zones in the Saanich Inlet - SI037_S2LV_200m_DNA (SPAdes) (version 2) | ecosystem: Environmental > Aquatic > Marine >...
ATATGCACGCTGCAGGGAACAAAGCCCACGGCATGCAGGATTTTCCCGTTCAGGCTCAACAACAAGCCCATCTACAAGAATGGCGACAACGCCAGGATACAGATGGGCGACAAGACGTACTACCTCTACATGGACCCAAACTGCAATGGGATCACCCATGGTCAGCCAACCGAACGGTTCGCCAGGCAGATCGTGCCAGAGATTGTGAGGATCGGCATGGGGCTCCCCGTCAAGCAGAAATACACTACCAGTAAGAGCATCCACTGGCGACCCACATAGCAAGCGTTAAGCCATCTGATCGCTGTTTTCTATCTGATAATATTGAATGATCCAATCACAGTTGCGGGTTTGACGGTTAACCCAGGCGAGAAAAAGAACGGATTGCTAACCATACCCGAGTTCTTTGCGGACGGACAGGCAATGGAGATACCTTTCACGGTGCTCCACGGCAAGGAGAAGGGCAAGACACTGTACGTGCAGGTGGCGCAGCACGGTAGCGAGGTAATGGGTTTGGAGGGACTCAGGAGGCTGATAACGGGCCTTGCACCCGAGCTAATGGACGGGACCCTGATTTACTGCCTGCCAAACCCCCTGGCGTTCAGGGAAAGGGCCAGGGCAACCATCCTGGACCCCAAGCCCGGTGGCATGAACAGGGTTTGGCCGGGTGACCCACATGGCTCACTCACCGAGAGAATGGCATACCTCATCTGGACCGAACTCGTTGTCCACGCCGATGAGGTGGTCGACCTGCACACTGCCGGCAGGAACGCCCCCGTGTGGGTTTTCTACGAGGCCGACGGCGTGTCCAAGCTTGCATCAAGCGAGACCGCATTGAGATCAGAGGAGATGGCGCACCTTTTCGGAGCACCCATCCTGTACGTCGAGGCCGAAGCATACGGGGGGAGAAAGACATTGCGGGCCAGCTGCGTTGATAACGGCATCCCAGCCATCGTGCCTGAGCTGGGGGGATTCAGCCAGCTCGACGAGGAAACGGTGATGATCGCCTACAACGGCATCAGGAACATCATGCTGAACCTGGGCATCATCGAGGGGGACATGGCGATACCCGAAACCCAGGTCAAGCTGGAATGGCTGGCGGAACCGAAAAAGTTCTACGCCTACGCCGACAAAGGAGGAATCTTCATCCCTGAGGTTAAGATGGGTGACACTGTGGAGGAGGGGGGCAGGCTGGGGATAATCTATAGCCCCCGGACCTTCGAGACGATCCAGGTGTTGAAGGCCCCCCAGACGGGCTACATCTTCACGATAAGGGAGGACCCTGTGGTGCACCAGGGAGACCCGCTAATCTCGGTACCTAGACTGCTTGAGAGAACCAAGAACTAGTCAAGCACAAGCCCCATCTTATACTCGTCACAGTACTCCTTAAGGATGTGATTGAAGTGGTTCATCCTGAAGTGGCCCTCGACCTCAAAGCCCAGCTTCTTGTAGACATTTATGGCCCTCGCGTTGTGGGCAACAACCATGAGGTCCAGCTTCTTGATACCTCGTTCATGAGCAATACCAATCATGTAACCGGTTAGGATTGTGCCAAGCCCCCTGTCCTGGTAGTCGTCGTGGACAGTTATCCCGAACTCGGCCCTGTGACTGTACAGCTCCAATGAGTTGAAGCCCAGTGTCGTTGACACAACCATCCTTGGCTCACTTTCTTCATCAACGAAACCCAGTATCGGCAGGGCCTTAGAATAATCGATGCCCTTGAACCACTCCTCGACCCGTTCCTTGTTGAACGGTATCGGAAGAAACTCCAAAGTCTCCTCGGATAGGGTCGAAAACATATCCCAAGCAAGTTCTAGATCACCCACCTGCGAAGGTCTCAGGGTAACTGATGAACCGTCCTTCAGAGTGACGGTTTTCGGTTTGCGCCAAAAGGGCCCATTCATGAAAAAGTAAAATAGGTAAAGGCTTTTTAATTTAGCCTTCTGCTCTCGAACTCGGCCTTGATCGCCGCCAGAGTCTCTGGGTTCGTGAGGAGCTCCACTGACGCCATTGCTAGCGCCTTGACCCCGACCTCTAGACCCTTGTCCCCCTCAGGAGTCATGGATACGTCGGCGAAGTCCTTGCTGTGCATCGCCACTCCCTTATGACCCAGCCCGATCATGGGATGGATTGCGGCCACGACATGGGTCACGTCCGCGAAGTCAGTGCTGCCCCCTGGCGGCATCTTTGCAACGGCCACTGGGTCCACGTACTCGTGGTCGAGGGCCTCAAAGGTCTTGATGAAGAGCTTCTCAAGGCCGTCGTTCTGCAGGTTTGATTTCAATCCCGCACTCACCGTGTACTCCAGCTCGCAGCTAGTCGCCAGAGCTGCGCCCTTGGCGCTGTTGACCACCATCTCGATGAGGTGGGGAATGTACGTGTCGTCGCTGCTTCTGACACCAAACCTGAGGACCGCCTTGTCGGGAATTATGTTATTCGCCAGCCCACCCTCGGTTATTATCCCATGGACAACGGCATTGGCGTCCCGCTTAAGCTGCTGCCTGTTTGCGTGAATAGCCATGTACGTCAGGACCGCCGCGTTCAACGCGTTCTGGCCGTTGTGAGCGTCAGCTGCGGCGTGGGCTGTCTTTCCTTTGAACTCCAGGGTGATCCCTGTAACTGCTAGGAAGTTGCCTGTGACCATGGATGTGCCCGTCATTGGGTGGACCATGTAGCTTACATCAACGCCCTCGAAAACCCCCTGCGCCGCCATACGGACCTTTGATCCGCCGTGCGGGCCATGACCCTCCTCGGCCGGGGTCCCGATCACCCAAACCTCGCCCGGGAGCTCATCAAGGAGCTTGCTAACAGCGATACCCGCGCCTACCCCGGCAGTCCCTATTATATTGTGACCACAGCCGTGCCCGATCCCTGGAAGGGCATCGTACTCGGCGCATATCGCGATAACTGGCCCGGACTCTTTTCCTTTCCTCACCGCCTTAAACGCTGTGTGCATCCCGAAGAATGGGTACTCGACCTCAAACCCGTGACCCCTGAGAATCTCAACGAGGAGTGCACTTGATTTCTCCTCCTCGCTACCGAGTTCGGGGTTTAAACCGATCTCGTCCTTTGCTTTTTTCAGTTCAGGGAGTAACTTGTCTGCCTCGTCCTGGACCTTTTTCATGTATACGGAGTTATCAACCATGCAAAATACTCGACGTAATCCCCTTTAAACATCGTCTATGAGTTCAGGTGTCAGTTCGGGTCCCGGCTTGTCCTCGTAGAGCACCGGTCCTGCTAACGTCCCGAAAAGGGCCGTGGTTATTACAATTGGCGCGATCAGGTTACCAAAAATCCCCGTATCGGTGAAGAGGTGGCTGCCCTCCACGAGGCGCGGCAGCTGGGCAAGCACGAGGGCGGTAAGCCCGTTGCTGAACTCCAGCCTCGATACCTTGACCTCCACCTGGCTTAGAGGCACGAACATATTGGTCACGTTGACCGAGGCGACCCTCACCAGACCAATCACAACCGCCAGACCCATCCCAATCAGTAGGTGCCCCGCGGTGAAACTGAGCTGGAGGCCCACAAATAGGAACAGCATGGACTTTATGAGGAAAGTGATCTCCTCGTAGAAGGCCCGCAGCCTCCGCTTCTCAACCCTAACGTTCTGTTTGAGGTTGAAACGGGCCGCAAGTAGAGGGTAATTGATCATGGTGAGGCCGAATACGAGGCCGGAAAGGGCGCCTGCCCCTGGTCCACCCAGTTGCTCCCCGCTGATGTAGCTGATGGAGAGCACGGCTATGGTCATAATATAGTTGAACGGCCTGTTCCTGGCCAAGTCGAGTACCTGGACCCAGAGCACCCCCATGGAAAACCCGACTACCCCGGCTACAATGAACACGAACCCGATGTCCTTGAACCCCTCATAAAGTGGGATATCAGGCATCTGGATGAGGCGGATGAGGGTCATCGTTGTCACGATGCTGAGGCTGTCCGTTACAATTGACTCCAGGACGAGGAAGAGCCTACCTTCGCTCGCATCGCTGTTGATCATACCGATACACCCAAGTATGGAGAGGACTGTGGATGTGCTGGTTCCCCCTATCATCGCCCCGAATAGGAGACCCTCGGTTATAGTGAACATGGATGGAAGAATGTAGTGGAGGAGGTTGCCGATGACAAAGACTGTCAGAGTGAATGTGATTACTCCCAGGTATCCTGATTTTTCCAAGCTTTCCCTGAATGTCTTGAGATCCACGTTGAGCCCCGCTTCGAACATCAGGAGGTTAAGGGCCATTACTACTACAAATGGGATGAGGTTCGTGACGGTATCGATCTTGAAGAGCCCGAGCACGGGACCAAGCAGAACCCCGAAGCTGATCATCCAAACCATGTCGGGAACCTTGGTTAACGTGAAAAGCATTCCGCTGATGTAGGCGAGGAACAGGGCTAGCGAGATGAGGATTACGATGATGTTTGCGTCCAAGTGAACACGCTCAATAGGCTTTTTGAGTGAACTTGGCGTAGAATGACGATACGGTCTTTAAATCTTCTGCGTCATCAACATAAAATCGACGATATTTAGCTAATATAAGTTAATGCGGGGTTTTTCTACTCGGAGTGGTACGAGCTCAGCAGGATCCCGGCCAGCGTAATAGCTCCACCTATCAGCACCAGTCCGCTAGGTACCTCGTTGAGAAAAAGAAGGGCAAGGATCGATGCCCCTATCGGCTCACCCAGGAGGCTGACCGAGACAACGGGGGCTAGAACGTACTTCAAAGCCCAGTTGTAGAGGGTGTGGCCGAAGATCATGGGGACCAGGGCGAGGAGGAAGAAAAGAAAGTACTCCCTTGATGCGTAACCGGTCAATTTTGCCCCGGTTAGAATGCTCATCAATATCAGTACTAGGGCAGCCGATGCATAAACCGGAACAACATATGTAGTCAGGTCCAGGTTCCTCCTGAACATCCTGCCACAGAGGAGGTAGATGCCAAGCATCAGGCCACCAAGGAGGGCGAGAAGGTCCCCCCTCAGACTGACTTCGCTGACCACAGCGTCTCCCATGGCGATTATTGTGACTCCGATCAGGCTGATGACGATCCCTGCCATTACCCGCCCGTTGATCCTCTCCTTGAGGAAGAAATGGCTGACAACTGCGACGAAGATTGGGTCGCTGTGGACGAAGATCACGCTACTGGTCACGGAGGTCATGCCGAGACTGGTGATCCAAGACGCAAAGTGGATTGCCAGTACCACGCCAACTCCAATCAAGCCAAGGAGGTCCCTTGTGCCCAGTGCCCTGAGCTTGGAGACTCCGTCGTTCCTGATGAAGAGCGGAAGTAACAGGACCACACTGATGAGCATCCTGTACATGGCGATGATGACCGCCGGTGCATCACTCCACCTGACAAGGATAGAGGCTGTCGAGACGGCGACGATACTCACCAGCATGACGAGGTTCGGGGGGAACCTTGGCTCATCGTTCATGGTACAGAGTTATGGCTTGGGGAGATAAAACCCGCGTTTTTATTTTTTTTCGTAATAGTAGGTTACCTACAATTCGATGCTCCCACTAACGCGTATTAAACGTTAAACGTCCAAGTGTCGAGTACTATGGGATAGAAATGGCAATATACGAAGTGGAGTCATGGAAGGTCAAACCGGGCAGGGAGCACGAGCACGAAGTGGCTATGAGGAACTGGTTGGCTTGGGTCAAGGAGCACAGGGACCTGTTTCCAGAGTGGAAGAGCCTCAGGTATGTCACAAAGTATATCGCCGGAGACGAAACCGAGCGGCACGTGATGATGTGGGAGTACGCCAGTCTAGCGGCTTTCGAGGAGTACAAGGCAAGGCGCAAGGACTACGAGGGCCCGTACAAGGAGTACAAAAAAGTTGACCCCTACTACATGGATGTCTTCGACCACACCAGCATGAACGTGGAGATCTGGAAGCCCCAGGACAGGGACATCTGGATCGAGTGATCAACCCATTTTTCTAGGAAACTATAAACCATTTTTCATCAAATAATACCCATGTACAAGTGGGTAACGAACTCCGTGGTCATGGCGGAGAACGAACACGGGTCGAACATATACTGTATCTCTCTCAGCGACGAGCTGGTGTTCATCGACGCAGGGATGCTCAACGAGTATACGCTCAAGTTCAGGGAGGCAATGGAGGTTTATTATGGCAAGGAAGCCTCCACGTTGTTCATCACGCACGCTCACATCGACCACATTCGGGCAATGAACGCGTTCAGCGACTGCGAGATAGTGGCGGCGGAGGCTGCGAGACCCAGGTTTAATGCGCATATGGCCATTGATTTCAACGAGGAGCGGCTGAGCCGAATGGAGGGAGTTTTCCCATATATCAGAGAGGGCGTCCAGGATGGCGAGTTCCTTGAGCCAACCAAGTGGGTTGATGCAAATTATATATACAAGGGTGTTGGTTTCAACGTCCACGGCGGGCACTCGGCATGCTCATCAAGCGTGTTCATCCCTGATGAGAACTGTGTAGCTCTGGGAGACCTGGTTCAATCGGAGAGGCAGCCGTATTTCGGTGAATCTGACACGGATATCAATGCGTGGATCGGAGCATTGGATGCATGGGAAGGCTCGGACATAGCTCACGTATTTCCAGGGCATGGCCCACCTGTAGAAAGGGATTACCTCGGAGGGGTCAGTGGTTATTTCAGGGACTTGACGGAGTCCCTGCGTTCATTGAGAACAGAAAACATCCCCGAGGAGGAGGTCCACTTGAATGAATATCTTCCATCAGGTTACTGGCCGGAGGATTCGCCAAGAAAGTCAGCCCATTATTACAGCATCAGGCGGCTCTACGCCAGTCTATAGGGGTAAGCCCGCTGGCTTTTCTCCCCAGATTCGCTTGAAGTTACCGCCGTAGATTTTTCTAAGGCTTGAGTCGGGTAGGTCTAGCCCAATGTAGGGTAGCTCATATCTTGTCAGTAGATCATCTGCCTCGTCCGGTGTATAGAACTCGTCGGAGGTCTCAAGGAACTTCCTGATCATCCAGATCCTTGCCTGGTGCTCCGGTAACGTCTCGCTCATCCCGATGTCGGTGCCGAAAAGGATCCTGTCATCGTAGCGTTTGAAGAACTCGCGGTAATCGTCCCTCCTGCGGGAGATGTTGTACATGAGCTCGACGCCCAAAGAGAGGTCTAGGTTGGTGGTTGGGTACCGGTCAAGGAACTCGGCTGCCTTCTCCAGTTCAGGCGACATGAACAGGAAGTGGCAAAGTGCTATCTTGAGCTCTGGGTGCCCAGCCAACACGTTCTCGATCTCGCTGTACAGCTCGTCCATCATGGGGTAGTCGCCGTTATAGTAGCCCCAGCCCCGAACCTTGGCCCACTCGGGCGTCTTGTCCTCGTACCAAAAGTCCTCCACGTCACCGATGTGGCATAGCACAGGGAAATCCTGGTTCTCGCATGCATTCCAAAACCTCTTGTAATATTCAGAGTCCAGTGGTGCATGATCTATGCGGAGGACGGTCTTGGAGCCCATCTCGCCGATGCCATCATACCCCATTGATTTCAACCCGAAGATGTACTCGCCCCAGTCATCAATATTGTAGGCGGAGGTTTCACCGGTCCAAGGAGCGGGGGCCCCAGCGTAGAACAGGTCGGGACGCTCAGCCTTGAGCTTGAGAGGAGGGTGGTCGGGGCCGTCAAACACGTACATTCCATTCAGTTTGCATGACTCCGCGACCTTAACTAGGGAGTCCAACTGTGGACCGTGGTGACGTCGCACGTCCGTTTTCCTGAGCATCCACAGGTGGATGTGGCAGTCGATGACGGGGATGTCCTTGAAACTCGAGAAATCAAGACCCATATGTTATCATATAGGTCTGGCTGAAAAGCTTTCAACTCCTAGACATGAGGTCATAACTCATACCCCATTTACTTTTATATACAATCAACTATACCCAACTATCCCCCTCAAGATGGACACCTCCAAAACCGGTCCAGAGATGTTTTTCAAGCCCTGGTAGGGACATGCCTTCAAACACCTCCAAGACATCCACTCACAAGTACCGGAAAAATCAAGAGTAGCCCGGGAGAGATTCGAACTCCCGTCTGAGGCTCCAAAGGCCCCCATCCTTGTCCACTAGACGACCGGGCTGCGCTAGCTCAAATTGACACCCGCGGTTATAAATCTTATAACGAGGACCCGGCAAAATCAGCAACCTTCAAATCCAACCCAGCTAAGTCACAGGGGATAGCCAATGACGCTTACCGGGAAACAGAAGGCCAAGCTCAAGGGACAGGCACACCGCCTCAAGCCAGTCATCCAGGTGGGCAGAGCAGGCGTAGAGGAGCCACAGATAAACAGCATAAAGCGGGCCCTCCATGAGCACGAACTCATCAAGATAAAGTTCCTCGACTATAAGGACCACAAAAAAGAGATCTCAGAAAACATCGCCAGGGAGACCGGCAGCGAGATCGTGGGTATCATCGGCAACGTCCTCATCCTGTACTGGGAGAACATGGACAGGGGCCGCCGCAAGATCAGGCCCTAGATATTTTATGCCCTAGAAGGGTTTTTATCATAAGATTTACGAGATATCTTTCCATGGGAAGGCGAAAACTGGACGAAATCGACGTCTCCATCCTGAGGAACCTGCAGAAGGACGCCAGAACTAAGTACTCTAACATAGCAGAGCAGTGCAGCGTCAGCGTTGATACCATCATCAAGCGATTCAAAAAACTCAGGAATAAAGGGATAATCACAAACACCACCCTGTTGCTAGACCCCCGTAAGTTTGGGAAGGAGGTCATCGCAAACTTCAGTATAGACGTGGAGCCCTCCAGCGTTGACGAGGTTCTGGAGTTCCTCAAGAAACAAACCGGAATCTGCTTCGCCACCCACGCCATGGGTGAATACGACATATTCTCCATCGCCACCCGTAGGAACATGAACGAGATGAACAGCCTCAAGGAGACCATCCAGAGCCACAACATGGTGAGGGAGGTCAAGACAAGCATCTGGGTCGACCAGTTCCTGCTATGTCCACAGAACTTTGAGTTGGAGCCATTGATCGAGGGATGAATATGGACGAGCTTAACACAAAGATAATCGAGTTCCTGACCGAGAACGCACGCCTCAGCTTCAGGAGGATAGCCAAAAATACAGATAAGTCAACGGACACAATCATCAACCACTACAACCAGATGCGGGAAAACGGCGAGATCAGGGGAAGCACCGTTGTAGTGGACATCGCCAAGATTGGCTACGAGGGCATCGCTGCATTCCAGATAGACGCGTCCGTATCAGACGACGTCAACCCGGGAGGCATCCTCCAGACACTCATCGAGATGCCAAACATCATAGTCGCCACCAAGACCGTGGGGGAACACGATCTGCTCGCCCTGGCCGTAATCCATGACGTGAATCACTACCAGGTAATTAGCAGGGACATCGCAGAGATCAAGGGCGTCAAGAACATGACATCGTGCATCTGGTCTGGGAACGAGAAGATACTACCAAAGTACTTCATCATATAGACCCTATTCTAGGACAGTGAGGCCGGGATAGATAGGGAAAGCCCCCACCAGCTCGAGTATGTCCTCCTTGATCAAAGCCTGTCGTGCCCTGTCTTTATAGTCCTTTATCACAATCGTAATGCACTGGGCTATCACCTTCATCTCTGACTCTTCCATACCCCTGCTCGTCACGGCGGGCGTACCTAACCTGATACCCGATGGATTAAACGGGCCTGCCTCATCGAAGGGCACGCTGTTCTTGTTCACAGTGATCCCCGCCCTGTCAAGTGCGTTCTGAATCTGCTTACCCTTGCCCGTCAGCCCAGATTTCCTGAGATCGATGAGCAGGAGGTGGTTGTCAGTCCCGTCAGTTACGAGTTTGATGCCAAGACCCATCAACTCCTCGGCCAAGGCCCTTGCGTTCTTAACGATTTGACGGGCATAGCTTTTAAAATTCGGTTGCATTGCCTCCTTGAAAGCCACTGCTTTGCCCGCGATGATGTGGTTATGAGGGCCCCCTTGAAGACCAGGGAACACAGCCGAGTCGATGAGCTGCGCCAGGTTCTTCTTGGATTCTGGATGGTACTTTTCATGGAGCCTGTCCTTGGTTTTACTGAGAATGATTGCCCCTCGGGGTCCCCTGAGACTCTTATGTGTCGTGGTGGTGGTTACATCCGTGTCGCTGCATGGACTGGGATGCACGCCCCCGACGATTAGACCAGCGATATGGCTGATATCAGCCAAGCTATATGCGTCCACATCCTTGCAGATCTCACAGAACTCCTTGAACGGCAGTTGCCGCGGGTATGCTGTGAGGCTGCTTATGATCATCTTGGGCTTTTCCCGCTCAGCTATCTTCCTGATTGCGTCCATGTCCAGCAACTCGGTCTCCCTGTCTACGAAGTAAGGAACGTTACGGTATTGCCTGCCGCTGAAGTTAACGGGGCTTCCGTGCGTTAGGTGGCCCCCGCTCCCAAGATCCATACCCATGAACTTGTCACCAAGTTCCAGCAGCGCAAAGAATACGGCATGGTTGGCTGGGCTCCCGCTGTACGGCTGCACGTTGGCATGTTCCGAACCGAACAGCTCCTTGGCCCTATCAATGGCCAGCTGCTCTATTACATCTACGTGCTTCTGACCTCCGTAGTACCGCTTCCTGGGATAGCCTTCGCTGTACTTGTTGGTGAATACGCTACTCATGGCCTGCATCACGGACCTAGAGGTGAAGTTCTCGGATGGAATCAGCTCGACACCGTTCTCGATCCTTGTCACTTCGTTCATTATGGACGCGTATATCTCAGGATCCGTTTCCTGTAACCTATTCATCAACATTGGATCTCGCCTAAACCTATTTGGCATCGCAGGTTACACACTTAAAGAATGCTACAAACTATGAGGTATCAGCGAACAATATCCTGTAACCGCTTTTTCTAGTCAGAACAGTGTGCTCCCCGAAGGTCTCATCCATGGCTCTTGCCAGCATTTTACCTCCCTTTTTAGACTGGATCACAAGTTGAAGGGTTCCCCCCTCGACAAGCCTCTCCTTTGCTCTCCGAATTAGTGGGAAAACAACTTTTCGCATACCAGCGGATATGGGTGGGTTTGAAATTATAGTATCAAACATAATATCGCCCAAGGACTCATACAGATGGCCCTCATGTACACTGAAATTGGATACCTTGTTTCTCTTCGCGTTCAAGCGGGTAAGCTCCACCGCCCTCTGATTAATATCAGACATCACCACTTCCAGATCAGCTCGTTCTCTGGCCGCTACGATTCCCAGAATTCCGATACCGCAACCCATATCCAATAACCTACCCCCTTTCGGTAGAATCATGTTCTCTGCGAGAATTCGAGTTCCGTTATCTATCCTCTTGGAGCTAAAGACTCCCCGTGAGGTAATGAACTCGTATTGTTTGCCCCTGAGAATAGTCCTGATGAGCCCTCGCCTGTCCTCCACAGTTGGCTTGCTTGAGAAGTAATGTGAACCGCTCATCGCCCTGAAATAATAATGGGACTGTATAAGGGTTCTACCAGTGTTTTGGGTATATACCCATGGGCATCAATACGCGTGCACTTGTAGCCACTATACCGTGACTCTCTGCCTGGATTTTTCCACTGCTCAAATCTGCCTTCGCTAACGCAACGGCCTCTCCCTTCTGGGTGTAGATGCCGACTAGATTACCGACCTCGATCCCAGTTTCATACCTGAGCACCCCCGGAATAGCCAGCTGGGCTCCGTTGCAAATGGCCCCGACCGCTGAGTCCCTTATCCAGATCTTTGGGAGGAGATCCATCCCATCCTCGAAGGGTCTGATTATCTCCTTGAGCCGGGAGTCGTCGCCCTCATTCTTCATATCCACTGCCTCGCTGAGGTCGAACAGACTGTAAAGATCAGCCTCGGTGAATGGTCCGCTTCTTGTCCTCCTCAACTCCTGCATGTGAGCTCCGCATCCAATCACCTCTCCGACATCAAAGCATAGCTTCCTGATGTATGTGCCACTTTGGCAGTCTACCGTGAAAAGCCAGTTTCTCCCTTCACCTTCATGGAAATCGATATTGTAGATATTCCGGGTCCTGAGCCGCCTCGATACGCTGCTCCTCACAGGCGGCCTCTGAAATACCTCGTCCTCAAACAGACTCAGAGTCTCCCGGATCTTATCCTCAGAGACATCTTCGTGTGTCCGCAGGACACAGATATACTGCTTGCCCGAGTCCAATAGAGCCTGGACAGCCTTTGTACCGTGCATAAGCATCGTGGGAAGGATGCCCGTGACCTTTGGGTCAAGAGTCCCTCCGTGCCCGACCTTATCCAGCTCCAAGAGCTTCTTTATCCAGGCGGCGACCTCGTGGCTTGTAGGTCCAGCGGTTTTGTCGATAACAACCATACCAAAGCGGAGCAACTCGTTTAATGATCGCTCCTCTGGGGGGCATCCGTACTCGGGATTGGTCTCCTCTTCGGCTTTGACTCTAATCTCCCTGGAGATCTCCCAGGCTGGAACCTTCGACATGAATTACCTTCACTACAGCGGTTCTTTTAAGGGGTATGTTAGGTATTGTTGTCCTCTCGCATCTCATCCTGAATATGCTCGATATCGACCTTGTAGCTCTCCTCATTGTCGGATATTATCCTCATAGACTTTTTCATCAGTTCAGAGGACATACCCAGTGTCCTGACCTCTTCAATAACGGTGTCCAGGTTATCTGCTAGTTCCCTGAGGGTGCCCTGAAACCCGTCCAGATCCGTGCTTACTTCCTGTCTGAACTCCCCATCAAGCTGATAAGCCAGAGCAGATGCTTCCCTTGTCTTCTCCCATGAAGCCTCCAGGTCACTCTTCAACTGCATTAGCTTGAGCATTAATTACTCGATTTCACTACTCATGTCTA
>Ga0209042_1002315_pt1 | contig 12723 bp, 8 predicted proteins | sample SaaInlV_200m_DNA_6_FD_184649 | JGI IMG/M metagenome (GOLD analysis project Ga0209042, IMG submission 184649) | Marine microbial communities from expanding oxygen minimum zones in the Saanich Inlet - SI037_S2LV_200m_DNA (SPAdes) (version 2) | ecosystem: Environmental > Aquatic > Marine >...
AGGACAATCGCGGAAGGCTATGGGGGACAGGAGTTTGGCGCGCGCGCTCGGGGCGGAAAGGTGTACTACGGACCCAATCTACAGTAAACTACCGCTAGTTCATTTTGAGGCCAAATTGTGCACGTTCCGGACGACGGTGCTACCCGCAGTGGTAACATCTCGGCCGAAAACAGCGCAAGATGGCCCGGAAGGGACCGCGCCCTTCGGGGCGGCGTGGAGGCCGGGCATCTCCCAGCCCCGGGCTCGGAGCCGTTACCGCTGAGGGTAGCGGCGTCCGTAGCCCAGGGCCGAGATCTGCCCGACCCGCACTGCCGACGCGGCTCGCGAGACCTTTCTGGACGGGCTCTAACAAGACCGTGTGTGGGTGTCGATTCTCCAAGGCGGAACGTGGGCCAGGACAACCCGGAAAGGACGAGACGGTGACCTACCGCGTATTAGCAGTCATTCTGGGAGTCATTGGCATCTCAACCGGCGCGGCCCCAACGGTGCTCTGGTGGTCAGCGCCCCTTGCACCAGGCCAAACTGTCCTCGTTCACGGGGGCGACTGGGGAGAAGCCCCGGCAGTCGAGATGGTGGCATTGCCCAACGGTCGTCCAGGTCGACCGCGGGAAGCCGGTCCCGCGACATTCCGCCGGCCGCTGCGAGTCAATCCCCTCACTGTGACCGACACCGGCATCAGCTTTGTTTACCCCGCAGCTCTGCGGAAGGGCCTTGTTGCCTGCCGTATCAAAGCAGTCGACCGCGCTGTGTCGCAACCATTCGTGTTGAATGAACCCGCCCCGTGGTGGATCCAGGGAGACTGGGGCGAGGAAGCCAGCCCCGGCGGCTGGTTGCGCATCCAGGGCCGCTGCCTCCAGCTGGGTGAGACCCCACGCATCGTCCTTGTCAGTGATACAGGCAACCGTGAGGAACTGAAGCTGTCTCGATTCGACAGCTGGTCACTGGAAGCCGCAATCCAGCCGGACACCCCCGAGGGTGTCTTCGAGGTCTTCACGCACAACGGTTGCGGGGGCAACCAGGGCTGGCGCTCAGCGGGTCACGTCCACATCACATCCCATGCCGAGGTCTGGAAGACCGACACCTTCGATGTGACCGCCTACGGAGCCACCCCCAGTGATGGCCTGGATGACAGTGAAGCGCTCCGGGCTGCTCTCCAGGCCGCGACGGACAACGGCGGAGGGATCGTCTACCTGCCTCGTGGCCGATTCCAGTGCAACGAAATGCTCCATATTCCCCCTCACACACTTCTGCGCGGACAGTCCAGAGAAGCGAGCCAGCTCTACTGGCCGGACGCAATCAACCCTCCCGAAGCACTGATCGAGGGATCCCATTCGTTCGGCATCACGGATCTGTTCATCCACTCGGGAGCCTACCGGAATGGCATTGTCTGTAGGAAACCGGAGGCCGGAGCCCCGGAGGCCGAAACGGCATCCAACGTCACCCTGCAGCGTCTGCGCCTGAAGCTGGTCGTCGATCAGTACATCCTGAAGAACACAGATGAGTATGAACGTAGGTCCTACATGCGCGGGAATGGCATCGTCATCTCGGGAGGCAAGTTTGTTCGAGTCGAGGACTGCGACATCACCGCCTCCAAAGAGGGCAGCACCACGCTGTTCTTTGTGCTCAACGCAGCGTACCTGCAGGTCGCTCGATGCCGCATCAGCGGGTCCGGCTGGGCCATCGTCGGAGGCAACCGAGTGATCTTCGAGGACAACGAAGCCACCAACTGCACCTACAGCATCCATGCAGAGACGAACAATCTCTACTGGGGACGCAACCGACAGTACGCCGTCTTCACCAACAACCGTGAGAGCATCACCAACGACGGCAGTCGAACGGCCTTCGCGGACCCCGTCAAAGGAGTAAGCGCTGGAACGGATGTCACACTCGGAGGCGAAGGCAAAGAGGTCCAGTACCGGTACGGCCGGGAATTCTGGCTGGGCAAATCCCTTCAACTGGTCCAGGGACGCGGGGCCGGACAGCTGCGCACCATCGCCGCGCTGGCAGACAACCGCGTGACCATCGACCGCCCCTGGGATATTGCCCCGGATGCCTCCTCACTCTTCATGGTGAAGGCTACTCGCAGACGACACCTGTACATCGATAACTACACCGAGGACTCCACGATCGCTATCCAGCTCTATGGCGGTCTCGTGGAGGGAATTCTGGCAGGAAATCGCTGTGCTCGAGCAGGCGGATTCCTGGGCTTCGGGATGAAGTACTGGGGCGTGATCCCGCTCTGGTTCATGCAGTTCCTGGACAACGAAATCCTGGAGGGAAACGGCTACCGTGGTCCGCAAAACGAGCTGCCTCCGCGAGATGCCGTTATGGCACTGCAAGATCGCGGCAGGGGGCTCGACCTTACCCGCTCGTGCGTCATTCGGGGAGCCATCCTGCACAACAATGCCCATGTGTTCATGGAGAGCGCCAACGGCGTTGTGGATGACTGCGTCGTGCGCAACGCCTCTCGTGGAATCGTCGTTGGCCCGCGTTACGCCGAGTCCACCGTCCTTCGGGGAAATCGCTTTGAGGAAGTCGCTCTGCCACTGAACAAAGTCGCACTGTTGAGAGCGAAACTGCACCCGGCCGAACGTGTATTGGCCATGCTCTCCGGAACTCGGACTCGGTTGGGCGATAGGACGCCCAGATCCTGGACGGCGATCGAGGCACGGCTCCGTGAATCGCTGCAAAGCACCGAAGTGGACGGGGACTCCGCGGCAAGCGACGCCCAGGCCTGCCTTCTCCAGGCCATCCGGAGTCTATCCGTGAACGGGTCGAGCGTACTCCCGGAAGGGACACTGAACGCGTTGCTCGGCACTCACGCAAGCTTCCCGAACTGGGATGGAAACCTGGTCAAGCTGTGTGGAACTGATGACCGCATCCAGGTCAAAGCTCCACTGAGTGTGAGCCTGTCTCCTGTGGCCCCCCCCGGACATCCAGTGCACGCTCGCTCTGGCCTCACATCCGGGTTGGGAGTTCAGCAACGGGCCACTGGCCCTGGTGCCCGGCGAAAGTCGCCCGATGCCAATCACAATCTCTGCTCCCCCCGGCCCAAAGGGCTTCTTCCGCCTCAGCGGGACACTGACGCTCACAGGCCCCGACTGGCGGCTGGCTGAACCTGTCTCACTCCGAACTCTGACGGAAAACCGGATCTGTGGCTGGCTCGTGGCAGGGCCATTTTCCGGTACGGCGGAGGAGGGGCTGAACCATGTCCCCATCACGCCGGAACGGCTCGACCTGAAAAAGCAATTGAGCACGCTTGCCGGCAAGAAGGGATGGGAGCCATGGACCGAGGGAAATGTGCACGGGCGCATCGATCTCGGCGCAGTCCACGGCAAGGGGCTCACATCCCCTGCCTGCGCTGTTGCCTTGGCCGTGATCAGGCTCACAGAGACGGTCCCTGTTCGCTTCACGTTCGACCGGTCCGTCCGCCTGTACGTCGATGGCAAACGTTTGGGGACAAATGGGACCCGGGGGAACTGGGGCAGCGTGACCCTCACGCCCGGAGACCACGTCCTGCGTGTCCTGACCGCAGGGCTCCCCGGCAAAGCGTGGCGCTTCAAGGTTGCATCAGCCCTCGGTGGGGACGTGGGGATAGGAGCTTTTTCAGTGGTTCCTCCCCGGGAAGCTCTGACCGCAGGGACGCTGCTGGAGATGCGGGCGCCATGACATCCCTTCCGCAAGAGTATCGCGAGTTGAGCAGGTGAACGAGGTCTGTAGATGTGTAGTACAGATGGTGTCAAGGTCCGGATTGCGTCCTACAATGTAGAGTTCAGCCGCAGTGCGACTCCGGAGCAGATTGGGGAGATGCTTAGACCCCACGACTTCGACGTTGTGGGGCTGTGTGAATCTCCCGCCGGAGACTGGACTGAACGCGTAGCACACGCAGCCGGGTTGGAGCATTGGTTTGCGGGGGAGGTGTCCTCGGCGAATCACAAGGACAAGTACAAGGCCATTCTGAGTCGCACGCCCCTGGGCGATACCGATGAGCACCGTCTTGGCTCCGGCAGCGGCTGGAATCCGGCGTCGGTGGTGAGTGCGACGACATGTGTTGGCGGGCTTGCCATCACGTTCTCCTCACTCCACATCTGTGCGTCCGGAAGCAGCGATGGGCATGCATTCGAGCTTGCCACGCGCATCCTTCCCACGTTGGGCCCCGGCCCGGTCGTGGCGGTCGGCGACTACAACAACCGCCTCGAGGACGATGCCATGCTCACTCTCGATCGGGCTGGGATGAGATCGACGTGGCGTGATCTTGACCTGGACCTCACCGGAGCGTTCACCTGGAACGCCTTTGCTCCCGACAATAGCAGAGCCGGCGTCATCGACCACATTCTGTATAGCCGTGCGTCGAGCGGTCAAGTCCGCGCCGGCGGCATCATCGAGATGGCACAGCCACTGTCAGACCACAAGCCCATTTGGGCAGAGATCGTGTTCCCCGTTGGCTGAATGACAGCCGGGCTGCCGGCACCAACACATCAGCGATCCACCAAGACGTCGGGAATCGGCTTCGACGTAGTCCCCACCACGCAGTCGCGAAGCTTCAGATAGTCGTCAGTCAGAAACGTGCAACCTACGCGTCTCGACTCAGATACAGCAGTGTTTCGCCTTCCACCGTGAATGCCTGTCCGAGGCGCTCATCGGTGCGCCGGTTGCGCCACACCCAGGGCGAATGGATGGTCTGCGGCTGCGAACCGACGTTCGCAATCACCAAGTACGTCTCGTCGTTCACGAAAAGGCTGATGATGACCGAAGCTGGGAGGGAGCCGGAGACCACGTCGCCATCCTGCAGTTCAAGCCACACGCGAGTTCCAGGCGTAACCATGGGGCGATAGAGCCGCAGGTGTTCGAGCCATACGTCTCGAGCTCCGGCGCGCCCCGGGTGGCTGTCCCACCAGCCGTAGGAGTACGGCCCGTCCGGATGACGAACGCGTTCATCGCGGATAGCGTGCATGTGTCGGGTCCACCAACAGTCGAGCCCTCGCCGGTAAGACATCCCCGGGGCCATGCCACGCTCCCCGGTCAATGGACGTCCGTCGACGCGCAATGGGAATTGCATGTATGGCACGGAGTGCAGGAAGAGCAGCTCCTCATTGTCCAGCGGTCCGTGGCTCTGGTCGAGGCAGGGCACCACATACGGTGAAAAGTCCTTCGTCGCTTCGCGCAGCCCGTGGAGGTCAACCACGCCCTCCCCGACCCAAAGATAGTCATACACCGAGTTGTCCAACCCCCGGTTCTGCGCACCTCCCACATGGACTTTGTACACGCCTCCTCGCGAGTGGACCAGATCGGCCTCCTGGGCGACCAAGTCAACGAAGGCGGAATGGCACGTCTCGGTCTCCGGTCCGGGAGTGGCATAGCCATCCGGGAACGGATCGAGGAGGCAGACGGGATGGTAGCCGACATCATTGTAGAGGCCATCGATGTCGTACTCATCAAGGATGCGTTCCAGGCGAGGGAGAATGAACGCACGCCATTCGGGGCAAGCCGGGCTGCAGCGTGCGTAGTCGAAGTAGAGCTCAACCAGGTGCGTTCCGCCGGTGGCCCAGACGGGCTGGAACTCGGGGTCGGTTGCCTCGAAGAATCCAGTGCTGGTGTAAAGCATGACCCCGATTCCGTAGGAATGGGCCAGGTCAATAAACGCGCGCAGCCCCTCCGGGTCGTGGCTCGTGAACTTGTCGGCGCCGAGGACGCGTTGTGAGTCGTTCCACTCCTCATGCAACTGGACGAGTTCAACGCCGCCCTCCGCAAAACTCGCGAGCAGCGTGTCGTCATACTCGGTGGGCCGGATGCTGAACGGTACCGGGTAGTCCCCCACATTGTACGTGACCTGCCCCGGGAGATAGCGCCCAACGCGGTGTGTTCGCAGACACGAACGAACGACGTTCTCCGCCGTTTGCACGTTCTGCAATCGCGCCTGGTGCTGGGCGGCGGTCAGCTGTGGCTGATTCATAGCGCGTCCTTCCAGCGTTGTCAGTGGTCGGTGGCAGCTCCGGTATAACCCAGCCTACAAAAGCGTGGCCCCGATTCAGGTACGGCTGGAGTCACCCCACGCCATCGAACGGGCGGGAACACTGACCTTGGTGCCGGGCCTGGGGCCCCGCCCCATAAGCGCTAACTTGTTGAGCAAGTTCCTGTCCAGTCCTGGAGAAAAGTTGACGGTTTCTTTTCTGACTTTCTTTGCTTCTTGAGGGCCGTTAGGCCCGGCCCCGGCCGGAGTCCTGCCCGCCGGGAGAATGACCTTAGTACGTCGGACCGGCGGAGATAGCAGGACTCCGGCCGGTACCTCTGTAGCCGCCAGGTTTTCTGACGTCTCAGGCGGCTTCGCGATGCACGTCTGCTGGCACTTGGTACTGCAGGCTTGTGTGTGGGCGACGATTGTTGTAGAGCGACACCGCCTGGGAAACAGCACGCCGCGCCTGGTCGCCGTCTCGAAACGTCATCCGTAGTCCATACTCCTGCTTCAGGATGCCATTGACTCTCTCGGCATGGGCATTTTCGTAGCAGTGGTTTTCCTCTGTCATACTGACTGATAGGTCTCGCAGGAAGAGCCGTTTCACGTACTCATGACAACAGTACTGACAACCACGGTCGGAATGATGAATCGGGAACCGGTTTTCCGGCAGTTCCGCAAGAGCCTGTTCCAACGCAGTGACGCAACCGATGGACTCCAGACTATCACCGCAGTGGTAGCCCACGATTTTCCGCGAGTACAGGTCCATGACCAAGGCCAAGTACACGAAGTTGCCTTCAGTGCGCAGGTACGTGATGTCGCTAACCCAGATTTGGTTCGGGGCAGTTGGCCCCAGATCCCGAATCAGGTTCCGGAACACCGGCAGGCAATGCTGCGAGTTCGTCGTTCGCGGAGCTCTCGGCAGGGGATCGACCAGCAGCCCGTGTTCACGAAGCACAGAGAAGAACGCGTCGCGGCCGATGGAGATGCCAGCGTCGGCCAAGTCTGCCGACAGAAGCTTGTGGAGCTTGCGCCCTCCGATACGAGGGTGCTGGCAACGCTGCTGGCGAACCAACCTGGCGATCAGTTCGCCATCCACTTTCCGCACCTTGCGCTGCTTCCGCTGCTTGTAGTAGTTCTGGCGGGTCATACCCACTTTCCGGCAGAGAGCACTGATGCTCACTCCTCGCATCCCGTCGAGCGTTCCCCGCGCCTCCGTGACGCCTGCTTGGCGTGTTTTTTTTTGAACGCATCAGGATCGGTCTGCGTGCGCTTGCAGAGCATCCCGAAAAACGCACGGTCCAAGGCGCTGTCCATATGGGAATCGGCAAGAGCCGCTTCAAGCTTCCGGACGCGGTCCTTCAAGCGCTTGATCTCTCCTGGTTCACCAGTTTTCGACACTCTCACCACCTTTCTCAGCAAGTGTCCCTTGCCATACTGCCGAACCCAACGGGGAATGGTGTCCTGGCCACGGATGCCATGGGCACGTGCGGCCTCAAAAGGACTCCCGAAACGACCTCGTTCAAGATCATCCACAACCTGCATCTTGAACGCTTCACTGTATCGCACTACTCTCTGTGACACCGGTCTCCTCCTTGTATAAGTGTCAACCTATACCAGGACGAGACAAGCCGGGCGAACGCTGAACATCGAACGTCCAACGCCGAATGTCGAATGAAGAGAACCGGAACAGTCTCCGAAAGAAGCCGTTACAAACCTCGACGTTCGACGTTCAGAGTTCGATGTTGGACGTTCAAGTTAGCGCTTATGGGGCTCAGCCCCAAATACCCCCGAACAGGCTGACTGACCCAAACCCCGTCTGCGCATGCAGCCCACGATCCAGAGAGGATTGACACCATGTCGAGCGCTGTGCCACGCTCCCATGCTCCCTTCGCCTTGGGTTGGGGTCGGCGGAAAGGCTCCCTCCTCTTCTTCGGCTTCGTCTGTGTCGCTGCCCTCGCAATTGCAGACAATGCGGCTTTTTCAGAGGACTTCGAACAAGGGCGAGGCGAATGGCGCCCACCGACCCTGGGTGCCATCGTGCAGAACAACGGCCACGGTGGTACGGCCGGTGTCAAGCTCACCGATGCTGACCCGACAGCGTATATGCCAGCTCTCACGCGCACTGTCAAGGTGAAGTCCAATTCCCGGTACAAGTTCAGCTTCTGGTATCTCTCTGCGGACTCGCCGTATTTGTGCGTGTCGGTGCTGCAGAAAGCCGCGGACGGGACAGCCGTCCAACGCGATGGCAACGACCTGGTCAACTGGTTCTTGCCCGTACAGAGGGGCGGAACGCTCGGCAAGTGGCAGCAATCCAAGAACGTGATCAACACCTCCCCCAAGACCACGCACTGCGTCCTGCGCCTCAGTCCTGCCGAAGCTAAGCCCGGTTGGACGGGCACGGTGGTCTACGACGACATTGAGTTACGCTACGTCCGCGCCGCAGAGGATTCGCTGCCGCTCAAGCCGCTCCACCTCCTCAAACTCGACTTCCACTCTGAGCACGCTGCCATTGTCTGTCCGGATGTTCCGCCGCTGCGAACTGCAGGAGAAGGACTCGCAGACGCCATCGAGGCCGTAACAGAGCACCGCCCCCGAGTGCTCGATGACGATGTCGCTGTTGCGGCCCTTGGCCTGGGGCCAGTGGTCGTGGTCGGCAACCTCATGAATAACGCTCTGAGCAGGCGGCTGTATCTGACCGGATACGACTTCACCGACATGGCCTGGCCCGGCCGCGGCGGCCACGTGGTGCGCACCGTCCGCGACCCCTTCGGAACAGGCGCCCATATCCTGGTCGTCAGCGGCAGCTGCACTCTCGGCACGGCCAAAGCCGCGGCCCGTGCGGCAACGATCATTGAGACGGGGAACGGACGTCTGGCTACCTACGAAAATAGTGTCTCCCTCGGGGAAAATGCGGACATCATCAAGGCCTGGACATCCCCCGTGCTGGCCGAGGACGCCGACTGGAAACGTCAGGGAGCCTGGGGGAGTTGGCAGTATCTGGAGAATATCGGCAAGGCAGGAATGGGCTACTTGCGCACAGGCGACGAAGCCTATCTCGGGCCATTCCGGTGCGAGCTGCTGCGCTTCTTCAAGCAGGACGTGTTCGAGCGTGCGCAGGAAGCCCCCTCACAGATCCACAGCTGTGTCGATCTGATTCTCGCCCCCTGGAACTTGCTGGCCGACCATCCCTTCTTCACTACCGAGCAACGCCGTGACATCGATGAGAAGTTCCTCTTGCTGGCCTGCAGCCATGAAGGACCTCGGCAGCTTGCGAAGGCCGGCTGGGGCCTGCGCGGCAACCATGGTCTCGGTCGGGCATTGGACGGTTTCTGGCTGGGGCGCTACTTCCAGCGTCGCTACGGCGTCCCGGAGGCGACCGAGTGGCTGGAGTACGTGGATCGCTACTTCGAGCCGCAGTTGCTGTCCAACAAACCCACCGAGGATGGCGGGTATCACCAATACCAGGCCTCGCTGCTCTGCACGCTCATGTACGCCATGGCAGCGGGGAAGCAGGAGTACCTGATCGGCACGGCGTGGCGCGAGGCGGCCGACCGGGCCATCCTCGAGCATCGTGTGGGGTCCGGCCCCATGGCCTACCTGAGCGCCCGAGCGGTGTATGCCAACGACCCAAGCTACCTGGCTTTGGTCGCATGCGAAGGCCCGGAGGCCTACGTCAAGCGTTGCGCAGCCATGAAGCACGCCAGCGTCCTCAGTGAGAGCCTGCGCTCCTTCTGCGGATTCAGGACACCGGAGGCCCGACCGCCATTGCTTGGTGCCCGGGTCGCCCCCCTGTCCCCCATGTGGCACAAACTCATGGACCAACAGAACCCGAGGCGCGAGTTCCGAGTCTCAACAGAGCCGGAGGAGAGCTACGACAAGTTGGTAATCAGGGACGCTTTCGAGCCCGGTTCATTCTACCTGCGAATCGATGGTCTCGGCGGTGGCGGGCACTCATTCCAAGACGCCAACTGCATCACCGAATACCGCGACCACGGGCTGTCATGGCTACGTCAGCAGTACGGCTATAAGGGCCCGACATGCTCCACGCTTCGCCAGCAGAACGGTGTTTTCGTAGCTCTCGACGGCCAAGGACCACCTGGTGTCCACGCCTGCGCTAGACTCCTCTATGTGCGCAAACTGGGTGACGGGCTGGACGCATTGGGAGGGACGCTGGAGGGGATCGGGGATGTGGCGTGGGAGCGACACGTGCTGCGTAAGCGGGACGCCTGGACGTTGGTCGTAGACCGAGCCAAAGCCCTAAAGGCGGGCGAGCTTCTTGTCGAACGCCACTGGCACGTGACAGCAGACCGGTCGCCGTCCTCCCCGAAAGAAAACGACGGAGTCAGCGTCTACAGTCACGCCAAGTACTCGCTGCACCTTCAAAGCGTCGGCATGCTATCGGACGACGACAGCGGCGGGTCCAGTCGCACGGAAATCGCGCGTTTCGCTGCTGCCGCGGGTGAGAGCGCGGACCTCGCAAGTCTGCTCTTCGTGGATGCGCAGCCTCAGAGCGAACGATTCAGTCTTGAGGCAATTCCGTCGGGGTGGCAGATCTCCGATACCGAGGGTGGAAGTACGCTTGGGGTGGTGTTAACCGCAGAAGGCTTGGCTCTCGCTGCCTCTACCGTCGCTGTTCCGACGGCATCGGCCCTGAGGCGGCTGGCGCGAGTGCCCGCTGTTCCAGAGGTCGATCTTGAGTGGCAGTGTATCGAAGTCGGGAACGAGGTCACTGCGCTGGCCGTCGCGGAAGACAGACTCGCGGTTGGAACCAAAGCCGGCACGGTCAGCGTCTTTGGCCGCGACGGCAACCAGATATTCCGGTCTGAAGTCGATGCAGAAGTACTGTCGCTGCACGCCGTGAAAACTGATCTGCTCGTGGGCACGGACAAAGGGACGCTCTTCTGCCTCGAGGAAACAGGGAGCTGCAGTTGGCAGGTGACCATCCCGTACGAACGCATCGGTTGGCCGCACTGGAGCGACCGACGCAGTCGCATTCGGGAGATCACCACTGCCGACGTCGATGGCGACGGGAGCCCGGAGATCTTCGTGTCCAACGGGGACCGCCGCCTCTACGCCTTCGGGGAGGATGGCAAGCAGCGCTGGAGAAAAGGCGTTCGCTGGGGCGTTCTCGTGGCTCTGACACCGGCCGTCTGCGACGGGGCGTTCGCCTTGTTGGGCGGAGTCACCGGACCGACGCTTGGCGGAACGGTGAAAATCCACGATGCACACGGGAACATCGTCGACAGACTTGGGGTTGACCGCATGCTCAGCCAGCAGATCCGCGACCTGCGTCTGCACGATCTCGATGGCGACGGTACCACCGAGATCATCGTGGCCCGAGACAGCGCAAGCAATCAGCTGGTGGTCTGCAATGAGGATAGATCGCTGCGCTGGAAGGCCGACGTCGGCGGGAGTCCCGACGCGTTGGCCGTGCGCGACTGGAAGGGCACGCCCCAGATCCTCTGCGCATCACGGGCCGGCTATCTCCACGCGTTCGACGGCGACAGTGGCAGACAACAGTGGTTCTGCTACTTCGGGGATGATCCACGCATGGTTTGCTCGCGCACAGACGGAACTGTCCTGGTCCTGTGCCCCTCAGGGAGGATCTTCGTTGTCTCGCCAACGGGAACGCTCACCAGTCGTTGCCAGTTACCAGCCCCCATCACCGCCCTCCTCCGCCCCGGCGAACACCGTGTGCGCCCCTCGTGTATCCCGATCGGCCTGAAGAACGGCAGTGTCCACGTCCTCTGGTGACCTGACTTGCGGCACTCTCGAACAGGGAGGATCCCTGCCGGTCGCGACGACGTCGGATATGTAGCCGGCTGGCCCTTAAGGCACAGACTCTTGTGTCTCGCTGTATACCCCACTCACGTGACTCAGCACCGCTTCACCGGACACGCGGATGTAAACGTACCCCCGTTCATAGGGAGCAAAATCCCTCATGAACGTGAGTGTCGAGGAGGCATTGGTCAGCTCAAACGTCCCCAGCGGCGCCTTGGTGTCGTGCGAGAATGCCTGAGCCTTGAGGGAAGGAGGACGAACGCAGGTACTTGTCCATAGCGACAGCGTTCCCTGACCGGATACGCTCGCCTGGCCGGTCAACGTCCCGTGGCTGTCCGTTGACGGGATATCGAGGAAAGAGTAGATCAGTCCATTCTTGAGCCGCAGTCGGGTAGATCTCCCGGACTCAGTGAGCAGTTCGCACTCCTCCGCCTTCACCCCCCAGTGCTTGATGAAGCCATCACCGACTAATCCTCTGTCCCCTTTTTTTTTTCGCGCGGTTCCGCGAAATTGCCGTTCTTGACCACATTTCGCCCGAAGACGACGCGCCGGAATTCCGGGACACGGTGCGGGTAGTTGCCATCCAGTGAACTCGTCTCCTTGACCCCCGGAGGCTGCAGGTTCTTCGTGCTCCGCAGTGCGTACATTCCCCAGACCTTGCCGGGCGATACGTCCCCTCCCATCGGCTCCAGAGGCAAGCGCAGCTCATAGACGTGGCGGTCAGCAAGCGCCTTCACCTTCACCTCAGCCTGCGAGTCGTGGCTGCGGTCAATGTTCGGTCCCACCATCACCGAGTCGTAGAAAACACCGTTCGTGTTCACACAGATGTGATAGAACTGTGTATCGCTGTGCGGCGCCGAGAATTCGAGCTCAATGTGATCATCGCCCCAGATCTGCTTGCTGTCTCTCTCCTTCATCTTGGCGATCACCGGTCCCCATGCCTTGTCGTCCATCGCCACAAATCCCACATAGAGATTGGCGTCATC
>Ga0209042_1002316_pt1 | contig 12722 bp, 10 predicted proteins | sample SaaInlV_200m_DNA_6_FD_184649 | JGI IMG/M metagenome (GOLD analysis project Ga0209042, IMG submission 184649) | Marine microbial communities from expanding oxygen minimum zones in the Saanich Inlet - SI037_S2LV_200m_DNA (SPAdes) (version 2) | ecosystem: Environmental > Aquatic > Marine >...
ATGGCACCCCGTTTCCTGACCACCGCCTTTGCCGCGGGATGCGCCATTCTGATCCTTCTTTCATTGGTACTCAAATCCCTTTCCCGGTTTGATGCCGGAGAGAAGGCCATACAGAAACTGGCGACCATTATGTTTTACACCCTGATCATTAACGCGTTTTTTCTGGCAGTGGAATATTTCACGGCCTTTTACAGTCACGTCCCCGCCTATACTGAAACCTTTCGCTACCTTTTTTTCGGGATCGATGGCAATACCGCCTTTGTGCCCTGGTTCTGGGTGATGAATCTGGCGATCCTCGGCGCCATCGCCCTGCTGGCCTTTCCTGCTGTCAGACGTCCATCTCGAACAGGCGGGCATCTCCGATTATCCGAAGCCTGCATTGTTGCGCTGGTCGGTCTCTGGATCGACAAGGGGTTTCTGCTGGTGCCGGCGGCCTTTATTCCCAATGTTTTTGGCCGGATCATGGAATACCCGCCCTCATGGGTGGAATTGACCGTATCCTTTGGCATCTACTGCCTGGGCATGCTCATGATAACAGCCCTCTATAAAGTAACCCTGGCTATCAAGGGTGAAACCGTTATACCCTGATAAAGGATCGTTCAAACAAAGATAGGAAGAACTGACGGCCCGGTTTTTGAAGATTGGGCCGTTTCAGGAAAGATTGTCTAGTTTTTGGAGATTGGGCATGACGAGCGGCAGAAAAGCGTTTTTTTGGGTTGGGGCCCGGTTTTGGTATGGGGTAGGCGGAATCCTGCTATTGCTGTGCGTGTTGCTCCTTTCGGCGCCCCTGATCATAAACCTCGACAGCGTTCATAGAGAGATTAAGGCCCGTTTCGACCAGGAAACGGGGGGGCACGGCACATTCCAGAAGCTCGACCTTTTCTTTCTTCCCAGGCCCCATGCGGTCATCCGCGGTGGAAGGCTCTCTTTTCCCGGAAAAGAAAGCCTGGTCTTTGAAGCCTTAACGGTTTATCCAAAGCTTCTGCCACTGATTAAAGGAGAGTTTCTTCCGGCCCACATTCAACTCACTTCTCCCCATACAGATATTGACCTGTCATCCCCAAAAAAAGACAAACAACCGCCAACCCCGACTCCCGAAACGGTTGTAAAATTCCAAATGCCCGAGGCGTTCCGCACCTGGATCAACAAAACCGACGGTCTTACGATCCAGGTTGAAAAGGGTCTTCTGAATCTTACCGCTAGTGCCCAATCTTTAAAAACCGGGCGATCATTCAGGTTCAGTGACATTAACATTTCAGCCGAGAACGCCAGCGGCAGCCTGATCCTTGAATTGACATGCGCCTCCAACCTTTTTCAAAACATGAACCTGAAGGGACAGATGGAACTCGCCTCCTTTAAAACAAAAGGGAGACTGACCCTTTCAGGTTTCAAGACCGGCGAATTACCGGACCATACGCTACACCACGAGACCATGCGGGTGGAAGACGGGGTAGTAGACCTTCAGACGACCTTTGAAGGGATGGGGTTTCAAAGCCTGAAAGCCAATGTGAACCTGTCCGCACCTTCGCTGGGATTATCGCGCAGTCAGAGAAAGATTACGGTAAAAGGCGCTCGAATCGATGGCAACATCCAGTTTGGGAAAGGTTTTCTGGTTGCGTCTTTGTCTGACATGACCCTGGACTATCCCCCAATGAACCTGTCAGGGGTCTTTAAAAAGGAAGATGATACGCCACGGGTGAGCATTCACCTTGAGGGAAAAGACGTGGATGTGCCGGCGCTTCGTTCCTGCGCCCTGGATCTGGCGGGGGATATTTCACCTGTTAAAGATATTTTTGAGGTCATCAGGGACGGAAACGTCCCGTCCATAACGGTCGATGCAAAGGGAAAATCCCTGGCGGATCTGGGCAATCTGAATGCCTATACCATCGAAGGCCTTATGCGAAAGGGGAAGATTTCCCTGACAGATCCGAGTCTTAACCTGATGGATGTAGAGGGAAGTGCTCTGATCTCAAATGGGATCCTCAGCGGGGGGAGGCTTCGGGCAAAATTAAATAAAATCAAAGGGACAGAAGGTATCCTTACGGTAGCGCTCAAAGATGGCGCCGCGCCGTTTCACCTGAACATCCAGGTGGACGCAGATCTGGCCGAGGCCCATACCGTTTTAAAACGGCTTATAACAGAGGGCACCTTTGCAAAAGACCTTCACCATATCCAATCCATAGAGGGTCAGGCCGCGGCACAGTTGAAACTTGACCAAAATCAAAGCGGCCTCCTGGTGGATGTGAATGGTTCATCCTGCCGTCTGAAAGCCCACTACCGCTCCCTGCCGTTACCCATGACCGTTAAAAGCGGCAGGATTCATTACCGGGAAAATCATATCCAGCTGCGTGAACTGACAGGCACCTATGGTCAATCTGAATTTTTTATAGAATCAGGTCTGTTAGACTGGAAGAATAAACCGCAAATAGAGATTGCATCTGCAAAGGCCACGGTATTAATGGAGCAGGTTTATCCCCTCATTTCCGCCATGGAAGGCCCCGGCAAATGGCTGAAAAAGTTGGACAACGTCAAAGGCCGGGTGTCCATTCATTCCCTGACCCTGAAAGGTCCGCTGAAAACCCCTGCCGCCTGGCAGTATCAAACCGATTTACAAGTGGAAAAACTGTTTCTGAACGCCGCGTTTTTGCCGGGACCGCTCAAGGCACAAAAAGCACGGTTGAACGTGAACACGGGGGGGATTCGCATCAGCAATGCTGAGGTCAGTATCCTGGATGCAGACTTCAGCATGGCGGGTAAATTGGCGGGCCCCGTGCAAGATCTGAAACGTTTTGAAACCACCCTGTCAGGAACCCTGGGGCCTCAAGGGATGCAATATCTCTACGAAACCCTAGAACTGCCCGAGGACTTTCTACTGCGAACACCCTTGACGTTTCAATCGGGTCGTGCCCTCTGGGAGAAGGACACAAGCGTATCATTCGGGGGAGATATGCTTTTCCCCGATGGACCCAGCGTGTCCATGGATGTTTCTTATGGGCTTTCAAAATTGAATATTCGAAACCTGGTGGTGGAGGATGATGCCGCAAGGGCTTCTCTTGCTATGCTGGCTCACGAAGAACTGGTAGACCTTAATTTTTCGGGAAAATGCCAGAAATCGACCCTGGACGGAATTTTCGTAAAAAACCATGTTTTGGACGGTTGGATTGAGGGCGACATATCCGCCCGGGTATTGCCCATGCTATCATTTTCCACCTCGGCAGAAGGGTTTCTCACAGGAAAAGACATCCCTGTTTACCCGATGGCGCTGCCCGCAAGAATTGAGGACTTTTCTTTGCACGCCGAAGGTCAACGGCTCCGTTTTGATTCGGTTCGGATGGTTCTGGGTGAAAACAGACTCGCCATGAATGGCACGGCTGATCTTTCAACGGAAGACCCCAGATTTGATGTGGACATTTCCACTGATAACGTTAACCTTGACAAAATCCTGGCATTCCTGAAAAAATCTGATGACACCGCCGTGAATAAGGATGATAAAGACCCCTGGCATTTCCCCGTTCGAGGTACAGCCCATTTAATGTGGGACAGTTTGAAAATCGGCGGGTACACCTGGCAGCCTTTTCAAGGGGAAATCATTGTGGGTCCTGAAGGCATCCGGGTTACCGTAGAAAACGCCAGGCTGTGCGGCATCTCGTCGCCGGGGGTTTTACGTATCAAGAAAGATGGCATTGGACTCAATTTTCGATTGAAGGCTGAAAAACGTGATCTGAACCAATCTATAACCTGTCTCACCCACAAGCGGGTCAGTGCCGAGGGCACGTTTGATCTGGAGGGAAAAATCAAAGGAGAGGGCAATTGGAACAATCTTTTCGAAAAGCTTGAAGGACCTATTGTTGTTTCTTCCGCCGAGGGCCGGGTTAAACAGGATCCGGCACTGGCACAGGTGCTATCGGTTTTAAGCGTCACGGATATCTTTAAGGGCAAACTTCCCACCCTTGAAAAGGATGGATTCCCTTATGATTTGATACAGATTAAAGCGAACCTGAAAAATGGCAAAATTCACATGCAAAAGGGCCTTATGAACAGCCCCGCCATGGACCTTGTTTTTCATGGGGACGTGGATCTCTTGAATGAACAGCTCGACCTCACCATGCTCGCGTCCCCGTTTACCTTGACGGATCGCTTAATCAGGTTTATTCCGGTGGTGGGGTACATTCTGGGCGGAACACTGATTTCCGTTCCCGTCAAAATCGACGGCCCTTTGAAAGACCCGAAAGTCCGGATCCTTCCCTTTTCGGAGATTGGATCCGGCGTGTGGGGAATACTGAAAAGAACCCTTGAAACCCCGGTCAAGATTGTTGAGCCGTTTGTGGGAGAGGAAGAAAAAACCAAAGACAAAGAAGATGGATCAATATTCTGGTAAATATTTTTTCCGGAGGATAAAAAGATGAGAATTGGAAGTATTGTTTTACTGCTGTTGCTTCTGGCTGCCTGCGTACCTGCAAAGACATGGATCAGCAGCCCTTCTACACAACAGGTGCAAAATGCTGATTTCAGTGCTCGACTGACACCCCTTAAACGGGATAAGGCGCATTTCGTATCATTCAGGCTTTTCATTGACAACAAGACAGGCCGGAACCTGAAAATTGACTGGAACCAGACGCGGTATCTTGTAAATGGAAAATCCTATGGCAAGATGGTTTTTCCGGACATTGACCCGGCGACCATCAAGACCTCGATTCCACCGGCCATCATTCCGGCGAATGGTACTTTCAACAAGGAAGTCTTTCCCCTCAAACTGGTCGCCTTTGCGCCCATGCGGCAGGAAATTCTAGATAAGGAAGGACGGGGGCTTTTCCCCGGTCCACTTCCGGAAGGAAAGAACAGTGTCGATCTGGCAATCTACGAAGGAGACCGTCTAATGAGGCAGAGAATTACCGTGGATATCAAACAGGAGTGATTCAAGTGGCAAGTAACGAGTGAAAAAAGGCGAGTGATGACCGGCGGGCTGGCAATTTACTTGACAAAACTGAAATTCAGCGGTTAGGAATAGTCGAAATAATTTTTTAAAAAAGAATAGTCAGGAGCAAGACAATGAAGATGAACCCCATCGCAAAAGAACTTAACGGAATCATTCAGAACGGCAACACTCACGTATATGACATGCTGAGCAACGTGGGGAAAAACCTGTTTTTCCCAAAAGGCATCCTTTCACAGGGCGCGGAGGCCAAGGAAAAAGCCCACAGATTCAACGCTACCATCGGAATGGCCACGGAAAAGGGAGACACCATGTACCTCCCTTCCATCATGGCCATGCTCAATGACATTTCCCCCAGGGAAGCGCTGACCTACTCCCCCTCTTTCGGTATCATGCCGCTGCGTGAGGCTTGGAAAGAAGAAATTACCCGAAAAAATCCTTCGTTGGCGGGAAAGGAAATCAGCCTGCCGGTGACCTGCAATGCCATCACCCATGCCTTGAGTGTGGTGTCGGACATGTGGGTGGACCCGGGTGATGTCATTATCCTGCCCGACAAAATGTGGGGCAACTACAATCTGATTTTTGGCGTTAGAAAAGGCGCCGTCATTAAAAATTATACTTTTTTTGACCCACAGGGCGGTTTCAACATGAACGCTTTCAAAACCTGTGTTGAAAAAGAAGCCGGGGAGCGGGATAAGATCATTGTACTGCTCAATTTCCCCAACAACCCCACCGGGTACACGATCTCATCAGAAGAAGCGGACGGCATCGCCGATATTCTGGGAAACATTGCCAAAGGCGGAACCCATGTGGTGGCCTTTACGGATGATGCCTATTTTGGCCTTTTTTATGAAGAAGCGGCCATGAAGGAATCCATTTTCACCAAACTTCTGGACCGTGATCCCAATCTCCTTGCTGTCAAGCTGGACGGGGCCACCAAGGAAAACTTTGTGTGGGGGCTACGGGTCGGCTTTGTGACTTACGGCTGTCCCATCAATGGAGAATCAAGACCCTTTTACGATGCGCTGGAGAAGAAAACCGCGGGGGCAGTCAGGGGGTCCATATCCAACGCGTCGCACCTGAGCCAGGAACTGGTCTTGAAATCACTGCAATCCAATGGCTATTTGTCGGAGAAAGAAGAGAAATTTCAGATCATGAAGGCACGGGCCCAGGAGGTCAAACGCGTGCTTGCCGATCCGAAATACAATGACGCCTGGGATGTGTATCCGTTTAATTCCGGCTATTTCATGTGCCTGAAGCTGAAGACCGTTGATGCGGAACCGCTTAGGGTCCATCTTTTGGATAAATACGGTGTGGGACTCATTTCTTTGGGCAAAACCGACCTTCGGGTGGCCTTTTCCTGCCTGGAAAAAGAGGACACTCAGGAATTGTTTGATACGGTCCTGAAAGGAGCGGAAGAGGTTTCAAGGAGTTAGTTTCGAAGCACTTCATATTCAAAGCTTACATAACAGGAGGCGTGGGTCAAAAACCGAGCCAATGAGCAGGGTGTCTCCGAAGACGGCTGCAACGCTTGAACCTGAAAGGGGTTCACCACTGTTCAGGTAGATTTCTTCTACGGTGTATGACCCGGGTTTTCGGGCAGTCACCTTAAGCACCTGGGAGGGAGACAATTCCTCGGGATCTTTGGAGTATTTTACAAAGGTCAGAAGCTTGGGGTGACAACCGATCCAAAGGTTTCCGCGTTCATCAACCTCTATGTTATCAGGCCCGGTGCCAAGTTCAAGGGTATGCCGCAGCTTCAGGTCTCCGGTGCCCTTATCCCGATCGTACACACAAACCTCCTGCCCCACCGTTGCTGCCACATAAACCGTCTTGCCATCAGGGCTCAGGTTGATACCATTGGCATAGGCGAGTCCCTCGGCCACAATACGGAAATCATTCCCGTCATAGTAAAGCACAAGGGATCTGGCCAATTGGAGATACTCCTCTACAACACGCCCCAATTCCGATGTGTTGCCATGGTCGTTGGTAACATAGAAGGCTCCGGGTCCCACGGGGATTACATCGTTGGGACTGTGCATAAGGGCGCCTTCAATGGACTCACGGTGGATCAGTCTATTATCTTTGAAATCAAATATCTCCACAAAGTGGCCATCCTGGCGATGATTCACCACGAAGAGGGAGGGATTTCCATTTTTCCCGATCCATAACCCTATGCCATGGGGATTAAATTCCTCTGCAAAGTCCCCTGTCAGGTTCTCCAGCTCAGGGTCCCGTAAATTCAGATCAAGACCGTATATGGCGCCCTTCTGCACATGACTGCTGTTGGACCATTGGGTTCTTCGATCAGCGGAGGAGATAAAGGCCAGGCCTGTTTTCAGATCAATGGTAATGTCTTCAGAGCTTAAAACACCGGATATGGCCTTACATTCAGCATTGAAGTGCGGGTTGATCTTCTTGAATTCCCCTGCATCGTAATATGTCTTAACGATGAGGCCCCCCACAACCAACGCCAATACAATCACGGTTATGATGGCAGCCTTAAAGAATTTCACAAAACCCTCCCCCACCGTAAAAGTAGTACCCCCACCTGTTCAAGCGACAGACAGGAACAAACCGTATTGCTACCCACTGACAAGACGATACATTACACGGGCTATTGTTGTCTTGATGGCGTGTCATGTTTGTTCTTTTAAATATTTTATCCTGTTGGCGGATCGGACCATTCTGCCGTTATAAGTTTTAATTATCCATCCAGACTCAACAAAGCGGACTTCGGAAACCGAAACATACAATTCATGAAACACGCTACGACGTAATTCACGACCAATATTCCCTCTTTCTTCTTTGCGGATACCGGCCTTCAGTTCGCAGACCATAACAATTTTTTCAGATCCGGTGCGTGTATCATCGATTCCAAAAGCAACCGCTCTGCCGGGCCTGATACCGGAAACTGAATTTGCTACAGTTTCCAGATCCTCAGGATGAATATTTTGACCGCCTTTAATAATGAGATCTTTCTTTCGGCCGCATACATAAAGATGTCCTTTAGCGAGATAGCCGATATCCCCCGTATAGTACCAACCGTCATGCATTACCTTGGCCGTCAGTTCGGGATTCTGGTGATAACCGTTGAATAAAAAACCTGTGCGGATGGCAATTTCGCCGACGGATCTTTCAGGCAGGTGGCTTCTGCTTGAATCGACAATCCCCACATCGACACCGTCCAGCGGCAATCCACAGCTTACGACAGGGAGAGACCCTTTTTGGTTCGAATCAGCAGGCACGGCCCTCCTTTCATCATAAAGAGAGCGTACATCAACCCAATCAACCGAAACCGCATCCTCAATTTTAGTTACGGTAGCTGCCAGGGTGTTTTCCGCCATGCCGTACCCCGGTTTTATGGCTGTGGCCGCTAATCCAAAGGCTTTAAAAAAATCGAAGAAATCTTTTATGCTGTCATAAAGGATCGGTTCACCTCCGAGGCCTACAAATCGTAAGGTGCTGAGATCCAATTCCTTCAGATCCTGATTTCTCACGCTTCGGAGGGTGTGATTCAAACCAAAATTTGGAAATATGCAGTGCGTGCCCCCATGCTTCTGGATGATCTCTAAAAGGGCTTTTGGGTTGCGAACCCATTTGAATGGAGACATCAAGACCAATGGGATACCGGTGGTCAGGGGTAGAACTACGCCTGAAAAAAGACCTAAATCGTGGTAGAGAGGCGGCCAGTTAACAATTACATCTTGCGGACGTATATCTAAGGCCACTGTATAGGACTGGATAAAATTCAAAATAGCGCGATGCGAAAGCCTTACGCCTTTTTGTCGCCCGGTCGAACCACTGGTGTATTGAATATAGGCAATCTGCTCTCCCAGAGCATAGCCCCTGGGCATGGATAAATCCATATTGCCGGGCCGGCTTGAAATTTCATTTGCACTTATTGCCCGACAGTTTAAATCCCTGAGGGAATCACTGAGTTCAATCTGCAGCTCTGGTAAGGCTATTACACCCCGGGCACCAGAGTCCTTGACAAGACTGCAGATCTGTTCTTTGAATTTATCCCGGTTCGGCATTTGCTCCGGATAATGGGAAATGATTGGGATAGCCCCCACATAGAGGATCCCCCAGAAAGCCGCTACAAGCTCAGGTGAATGGTTAAGGCAAATAATGACAATATCCTGTTTATTAATACCATTGGAGCGCAGTGTTTGGGCACAGGAAATTGCCTTACTATGCAATTGACCGTAAGAAATGTTTTCTTCCGAATCATCATCGGAAATGAGAATTATTGCAATCCGGTCTGGATGTTCCAGTGCCTTTTTGACAAAAACTTCCACAATTGATTTACAGGAATTAAACATAACGAGATCCAGAGGAGCCCCTTTGGGAAACAGATCGATATTTTCAACTAAGAGTGCTGAAGGCTTCTGCCTGCGGTCGTGAATATGAGACATACCCTATTTCCGTGGAGAAGGCCCCAAATGAGTCGCCAGATACTCTAGGAGTATTTCCGTATCTTTGGCATTAAGAACAAGACCATTATTGGCCATTTCGTCGAGTATCTCTGACCATTGCTCTCTCGAACCTCTCGTCCTCTGTATGAAATCAAGACTGTGACATTTTTGACATTTTTCAGTAACAAGATTTCTGCCCTCCCCTTTCGGGAGTGGATCATCTGCCTGCACGGGACCAAAGCTAAAGAGAACCAATACTGCGATTGCCACTAAAATACTTTTTAAAGTTTCTGCAATCGGCAATGTTTGGCTCCATTTACCGCATGATCCTGGATGCCGACTCAGCCGCACCCACAACTCCCTGAAAATATCCCCTGCCATTTTATCCTCCATAATCCTGTCCAAGACAAAAATTTATGCCAGCTAAGGGAACTTCCAAAATATAATCTACGCATCCTGTTTGCCCTTTTGCCCGTCTTCTACGTTGTGATAACAGGCACATAGCCCACTATGCACATGTCATCACGCCTTGAAGACGAACAAAAGTTCTGCACGATATGCGTATATTATTTTCTTCCAGTTCCCTAACGAATGACAGGTGGGAAATGATACTTGGTGCATCAGGCCTCTATCATGGAAACTTTGTATTTCTTTAACCGGACATCATGTGTCACAAGGGTAAAGCCTTCTACTTTCGCCTGGGCCACGAGCATCCTGTCAAACGGGTCTCTGTGATGTAAAGGAAGGTCTCTCACAGCATGCGCGTGTTCAACCGTGATATCCAACATTTTAAAGGGCTGGCTGTCTAACACTCTCTTAAAATTCCGGGGGATTTCCAATTTCCCCAGCGCTTCTTTGATCCTTATTTCCCAAACTACGACGGCACTGACAAAAACCAGATTCTTTCCATCGGCGATTGCAGCCTGTGACTTTTTCGAAAGTGAAGGATGACCGTTGAGCCACCATAAAAGGACATGGGTATCAAGTAAGAGGTTCATTTCTCCACCATACCGAAGGCATCCGCAATGTCCTCCGGCAGTTCGTCAAAATCATCGGCTATCTTGATTTTCCCCTTTAATGCACCTGGCCGACGCGGTGTCTCGCTTTTTTCATACCGTATGAGCTTTGCAACCGGTTTCCCTGCCTTGCCAATGACCACTTCTTGTCCGGCCATGACTTTCTCGACCAGTGCCGATAACTGGGCCTTTGCTTCCGAAATATTCGTTATAAGCATAACTGCCACCTCCTGATATATAGTCTGGCCAGGTCTGACCAGAAAGTCAATGTTTTAATGTTCTGGAAACAGTTCCGGTTTAACAAAATTCCGTGGGGGGATGGGGACATCTTGATATATTGACATGGAGAATTTCTATCGTTGAGAAAGAAAAAGGCCAGGTCAATCACGAATAGACGCCCTTGGTGCACTCCACTCCATCATCATTCGTGGAATGGAAAGAAGGGTGATTTTCCGGGAGTTGGCAATTTTGCGCGGGCAGAAACTTTTGGGACAAAAGGATATAGAGGCAATCCTGTCGGGAAGTCAATAGATCAAGACCGTTCCACTGTTCCTCCCTTTTCTGATTTCATCAATTTCTCCTGGTTCCAGTTTATGACAAAATAGCTCCCTAGCCGTTCTGTGGAATCACTCCAACTCCTTGACAATGTGCCGAAGCATCTGACGATAAACTCCGGCAGAGATCTCCGAGGTAAGGAGATAATCGGGGTTTCCCCTGTAAAATCGCTCCACCAGCTCACGCGTGGCTGCCTCCATATCTCTCGACCGGAGGTAGACCTCTTCCATTTCGGACCGTCTTGCCCTGGCTGTCCGGATACTATCCCTGATATAGCGTTTGGCCTCCTCCCCGGTAATATAGCCGTAATGATCCGCACACAGGAATTCCACATCCAGGTCCTTCAGCTTTTCAAGGCTCTCCTGGTATTGGGTAAAGTTGGAATTACCGGATGCGAGGATCATCTCCTTGTAGGGGATACCTCCTCCGTCTGAAGGGAACAAGGCCTTGATGGAGGGAACGTAAAAGGAGACGGAGCATGACGAGTGCCCGGGGGTTTCATACACTATCCCCTCCAGAGGTTCAACACCGAGGTTGTCACCCGCCACCATGGTTTTTCCGCTGATATCGTCTCTCCATTCGATGTCGTAATGTGAATAGACTCCATCAAAGCCCATGTGAACCGCCACATCGGCTCCGAATTTATTTATGGTTGTTATGGCCTTTGGCATCCCGAGGATCTCCCATCCCCTGGCTGAGGCATAGACTTCAAGGCGCGGATTCCGGCGCTTAAAAAACGGAATTGTGCCGATATGATCAAAGTGGGCGTGCAAGATAAGAAGCTTGGTGATGCGCGTTTCATCGATTTCAAACTCCCTGAACTGTTCCAGGAGTGTGGGGACCAGAAAACTCATTCCACCACTCACAATCATAGACTCTTCATCTCCCTCCAGTAGGTAGATATTCGATGCCTCAGAACCCAGGCACCAAAGCCCGTCCGTAACCTTTCCCGCATTTCGTATTCTCATTGTTTATTTCTTTCCGTTAGAGTGAGAAAAAGCAACCCAAGTGCCAGGCCTCCCCTTCATCAATTATAAGCGCTCTGAATTATTCTTGTGACCCGACCACTTAGGCAAATCATCGTTCATATCCATAACCCGCACACCATAAAAGATATGGCAAGTTGGCAGAAATTTCGTTGGAACTCCTGGCACATGCCCAAAATTAAAAAGTGATGGAAACGCAAGCCACATATTACGTCCTTCATCAGCAATGGGCGTCCCGCACAAGGCACAACTGACTTTACAGGGAAGGATCCTCTCATGCTTATTGAGTTCATTGTTGTAAAAATGCAGGTTATCAATACCTTTTGTTATTCTGACATCATGTTTGTGAAATATGGCTGCCCACTGCATAGGCGCACCATGCAGCTTTTGGCATGCTAAACAATGACATATTTTCGCATCTACAGGATCCGAACAAACTTCATATTGTACCGTATTACAGTAGCAACTTGCACGGTATTTTGTTTTGAAATTCACATCCTCAATAGACGCATAATCGGATCCAAATTCTTTTTTCATGTTAATCATAACCTTTGAAACCCTGAGCCAGGGAGGTTTACTTGGTTGCTGAATTTTGTATTCCGGGGAACCAAAAAATCAATATCGCGTGTTCGTAATGTCGAAATTCCATTATCAGAAGAATAGAAGTCTCTGTAAAGGGGCAGACACCAACTACCGATCAAGATGATTTTGGGCAGAATCCCCGAATTATCCCAACGTCTTAGGGAACTCGAAGAAAATAATATACGCATATCGTGCAGAACTTTTGTTCGTCATCAAGGCGTGATGGCAGGTG